>Ga0160496_1000021_pt1 | contig 303694 bp, 298 predicted proteins | sample DIDPMG_2_FD_108231 | JGI IMG/M metagenome (GOLD analysis project Ga0160496, IMG submission 108231) | Enriched soil microbial communities from UW Madison campus, WI, USA - DID2937_E24_FP MG | ecosystem: Environmental > Terrestrial > Soil > Grasslands | place: USA: Madison, Wisconsin | collected...
CATAGACATCGCGGATGTCGTCGGAGATGGCCTTCTTCTCTTCTTCCAGCCGCTCGATACGCTCGATGATGGCCTTGAGCTGATCCTTGGCAAAGCGGGTCGCGGGCTCGTCCTGGACGGCGGTTTGGCTGCTGTGGCCCATTGCAGCGGTCATGCGGATGCCCCCACTTCATGCAGACTGCGATACTCGACCGGCACCTTATTGACCGTGGCGCTGGCGATGCCTTGGCGCATCCCCTCCGAAATCCCGCGGTCGGTGTAGACGACGACCGCCTGAGCGCCATGCATCCATGCATGTCCGGCGTTGATACCGTAGATCCGCTCTTCCTTGATTGTGTCGTCGAGAACGCCGTCTTGGGTATAGAGAAGATGACTGGCGAACGGCGCCTCGCCGCGCATCAGGCAGTCACGGATGCACTCGCGCGCATAGGCAAGATTTCCCTCGACGTCACCGGCGAACGGGGATTCCAAGACAACGCGGCGCATCGCGTATGGCGGGATGGTGTGGCGGTGCTCGATCTCGTTCATGCCACCGCATCCAAGCTGGCGGGCTCCACAGCGTCGAATAGCGACGGGATTGCGATCTCGCGCTCCATCGCCTCGAGATACTTGATGCCGTCGAGGAAATAGCCGGGGTTAAGTTCGGACGCCCTGCCTTTGCGGCCAAGTTTCAGGGCGCGATATGGCACTGTGAACAGGCCGCCGAACGGGTCGAATACCGTCTCGCCGGCGGCGGAAAACCGCTCGATCAGCCGATCGACGATGTCGAATTGCAGCGGGCAAATGTGGAATTCGAGGCCCTTGCGAGACTGCTCACCATTCAGCGTCCGCATCCGGTTCACGTCGTGCCATGTCCACGGCGAGCTAGCGCCCGGCGCCAGCGCCATGAACGACGACGGCAAAGCACCGCGGGCGAGTAGCGCCTCACCAATCCGAATGTGGCTCTCGTAGCTATAGACCTGGTTCAAGGACCATTCGGTGAAGGTCTTGGCGAGCCTGTCCGGTCCCATGGTGGCGAGCTCGTCCGGTGTGAGCAGTCGATCGCCCGATGACCTCCAGAACGAATGAGCGTCCACCTGCCAGCGCGCGAGGCTGTATTCCTCCTTCGTCTTGGACACCTTGTCGTCGGCGTAGGCCTTGGACCGGTCGGACGGCAGCTTGCGGAAAAGCAGGACATATTCGGGCGAGCCGACGCCCATCTTGGTCCCGTCCTTCCGCATTTCGGTATAACCGAGCCGATAAGTCTGGTTGTTCTCTCGCACCACGTCCGTGTTGATCTGGATCATCCCCATGTAGGCAAAGCCATGAGCCTGACAGTGGAATAACGTCTTGGCGTGGAACGGATTGACGGTCGGCATTCCCATGCCGGTGACGTTGCCGAACAGAATCCGGTCCTTCACGTGGCAGGCGTAGACCCGGCCGGGTTTCAGGACGCGAAGCAGTTCCGGCGTCAGAAAATCCATCTGCTTGAAGAAATGATCGTCGCCGTCGGTATGACCGAAGTCGTTGTAGCTCGGCGTATATTCGTAATGATTGCTGAACGGGATCGACGTGACGATCAGATCGACCGAATTATCGGCCATCGACCGCGCTTCCTCAACGCAATCATTGTTGGCGACAAGCCACCCGTCGCCCTTGGCTTCAATCCTCTCCATGCCGATCGAACGCGTCAGAACCTCGGCGGCCGACAACTCGTTCAAGCCATACTCTCGGATAATTTCGCTCATGTTGTCGACCATCTCGTTATGGCGCTCCCATTTGGCTTGGAGCGTTCGCAGGATTTCGCGCTCGCTCTCGGCGTAGATGATGTGAATTTCGACGGTCCGGGTTTGCAGGAACCGCACAATCCGATGCACGGCCTGAATGAAGTCGTTGAACTTGAAGCCGATGCCGAGAAAGATCGCCTTGTGGCAATGCCGCTGGAAATTGCACCCGCTGCCGGCGATCACCGGCTTTGCCGCGAGGTACTGGAACGCCCCGTCGCTGAAATCGATGATGGTCTGTTCGCGATCTTCGAGGTCTTGCGTCCCATAGACTGAGCGCGCCGCCGGTACCGCCTGTTCGATCGCCCGGCGCTCATCCTCGAGGTCATGCCAGATGATGAAATGATCCTCCGGCGACGCTGCGATGATCTCCTGCATCTTCGCGATACGATTCTGCAGCGTGTCGCGCTTCTCCTTGCTGGCGCCGACAACGCCAATCGCGCTGTCGCGGAACATGATGCCCTGCCCGTCGCGATCAATACCGCCGTCGGCAAGGTTGGTCTGGACCTCGTGATAGATCACTTTGAACTCGGGAACGTCGTATCCCTCGTTCGAATGTCCGAGGTCGGACGGACGCTGCAAGAAGATCGCCCAGGAGTTAAGCCACAGCCAGAACTCGCGCTCCTTGTGCGGATAGAGCGTGAGATTGTTGGCCTGGGTGCTGTCTCGCTGGAAAAACCGGGTCAGGGCCTGCCCGGTATCCATGATGCCGAGGAAGCCCGCGTAGTGGATCAGTTCCTTGTATCGGTTCGGGCTCGGTGTGGCCGTCGCCACAAAACGGAAGCGCGATGCCGAAAACAGCGAAAGGAAGGTCTGATAGGTTTTCGAGCCATAGGACCGGAGGACTGACGCCTCATCAAGGCTGACCGCGGCGAACTCATTCGGATCGAGTTTGCCGTCGCGCACCGTTTCATAATTAGTCATATAGATGCCGGTGTCCCCGGCTTCCTCAATCCGGCGAATGAACTTGATGTCAACGCCGAGCATCGCACCATCGCGGCGAAACTCCTGTCGGACGCCGAGCGGAAGAATGATCAGGCCGCGGCCACTCACTTTGGCTGTAACGATCCGCAGGATCTCGATCTGGATAACGGACTTGCCCAACCCGAAAGCCGCGAAGATCGCGCGACGGCCGCCTCGCACCGCCCATCGCACAATGTCGCGCTGGTGCGGCTTGAGGATCTGATTGATCTCGCTGTCGCCGATCTCGAAACCGGAAACGGGCGCCAGCTTGATCTTGCCCTTGAGGAACTCGGCGTAGTTCATGCCGCGCCTCGCCCAAAGAACAGCCCGGAGCGGTAGACCGGGTACTGGTGCTTATTCTTCCGTGGATCTGACAGGCAAGGCCGCACGGTGCCGGTGCGGACGATCACACCATCCTTGATGGCGCGCATCCAGACCGCGCCCCAGGCGTTGGGGTGTGATGGCTTGGCTTTGCAGAAGCGGAGAACGTCGTCGACGTGAAGCTCACACTGGCGCCGCGCGACGTGGCAGATCGCAGCATAAGCCGCTTCGCCAAAATCCGGGTTGCTGAACACCTCGGCGAATGCGGCCTCGGTCATCCCGGCATCGCGGCGATGTTTTGCCCAATCGAATAGGTCGGCGGATTGCGTCATGCCTGCATCTCCGCCGTATTGCGGACGGCCTCGGCCAACATTGCTTGCAGTTGGCTCTTGGTGAGAACTTCAGCGGGGAGGAAGCGGTTGCGATAGTCTGCCGACGTCTTGTTGACGGGGCCGCGCTTCGCCGCCGCGGCCCGGCACTCGGCGCGCTTCTTTTCCGTTTCGCGGCGGCTTTTCTCGCGCCACCAAGCGCGGTTACGCTCGCGCTTGAACGCCTCCTCGCCCGGAATGGCGATCTTCTCCCGGCCGGAATAGGTGCAGATGCTCCCGCGCGACGTGCCGAGATCTGCGGCAATAGCGTTGACGTCGAAGCCTCGCGCCGCCAATTCGATCAGGCGCGCGCGGCGTTCGGGATTCCAGAAGCGACTACCCATTACGACGCCCTCCCTTTGAGTTTGATGGTGAGAGTTTCGATGATCTGCGCGACTTCGGGATCGCTTTCGACGAGGCGCTCGTACTTCTGAACGGCGTGGATCGCCGTCGTATGGTCTCGCCCCCCAAAGCGCCGGGAAATTTCGGGATACGACATCAGCGTGAGCTTCTTCGCGAGATACATCGCGATCTGGCGCGGACGGACGACGTTGACGGTTCGGCGCGCCGACAAAATATCGGCAACGGCGACGCCGAAATGCTTGCCGACGACACACTGAATATTCGCGATTTTGAGGCGATCATCGCGCGGGCCGATGAATACGTAAGTGCCGTCCTCTGCGTAGTCGTGGCGGACGATCACCACCTGATTGCGACACTCGGCAACGTCGATGGCTGTATCTTCCGGATCGCGGTCAATGATCTCGATCTTCTTCGGCATCACGGGCGCCGGCGGCGGTAGCATCAGGTAACCCGGCAGCGGCCGGGCACCGAGACGCGCAAGCCGGAATGGCCGCTGCGCCGCCTTCGTCCTCAGGTCGTCAATCGTCTCTACAGCAACCTGCATCACGCACCTCACCTGTCCAGCCGATTGCCGTTGTGCCAGCCGTGGCAGAAACGGCAGTGATAGGAGACGAGGCCCTTGAAGCGGCGCGCACCGCGCTTTGCCTTCTCATAGGTCTCGTATTTCGTTTTGCCGCGGCATGCTGACGTGAACGTGCCGAAAGCCTGAGCCGCCGGGCCGCGCATCTTCACCAGGCCAAAGGCGGCTACGATGTCATCGGAGTTGAGTTCGGTTCGGCTCACGGTCGGCATCAGCGCCTCCCCTTGGCTTGAGCCACGGCGCGATGAACAGGGCGACCAGCGTCCGCCAGAAGAAAGCCCAGGGAGGTTTCTTGCTGGGATCGAGACGAGGTAAGTTTGCGATCGGCATCGACGATCCTCTTGGCCTTGCGGCGCGTTGGAATTTCGAGAGGTGCGGATTCGAGGGATAGGACTTGCTGGCGCGCCAACTCCTGATGGTGACGAGCGCGAGCCAACGCCATGGCCTGCTCGATCATTGACCACCAGCGAGGCTTGGCGTCCTCCATCAAAAGCTCGAGCAGTTCGAACCCGTGGTCGGACTGGAGAAGCGCGCGCAGCTCCTCGACGGAGTAATCACGGGTCTCGGCGAGGCGGTGCTTTGCGACCCGCTCGGTCATTTCGATGTGCTTCGTGCGAAACAGTAGATCGCAGAGAAACCCCCATGTTTTACGAGGTTCCTTGATTTTCAAGAGCGCGTTGACCGCGCTATTGACACTCAATCCGATACCCAAAACGGAGAAATCGATACCCGTTTCGGCACCCCCGCTTTTTGCGGAAATCGATGACGTGAGCGATGATGTGCTCATGATGAATTACGCCTTCGAGAATGAAGTGATCGAGTTCGAAGCGAAGCTGCGGAACGCGATGTGGCTTCTCTTGCGCGCCACGCCGGCGACGATCGCGGCGATACCGGCCTCGAGTTCGGCAGTTACTTCTGCCGAAGGGATGACCGACGATGTCGGCTTCTCCGGCAGATCAATGGAGAAAAAGGGTTGCTCGTCTCTCCGAGCTGTCACCGCTGGTGAGCCCATCTGTGCGGTTGCAGGGAGGCCGCTCACTGGCCTTTCGGACGCGCCATCGCGCGAATTGAGTGCCGTCTCTCCGGCTGTCACGCCCATGGTGCTGCACTCTTGCCTGCCCGTACTAGCCGCCGAGACCGGCGCCGGCTTGCAGGGTTCGGGGCTCATGCTGGGAACAGGACGTTTTCCCGCTGCCTCGCGAATAGAAAGGACGGCAGCATGATCAACATGCGCCGCCAAGGTGTCCGCTCGGGACGAAGACGGAGCGGATTCGAGAAGTGGATTCGGGAGAGATGTCGTCACGCCGCCTCTCCTGTCTTGGAGACCGAGGGCGCGCGCATGAAGTCTGCTTCGTCGAGATCGATACCTTCGGTTCGAGCGTATGCGAGCAATTTCACCGCATCAGCGTGGGGAATGACGCCGCCGGTGCCCTCGCGCGCGCCAGACGGGTAAGTCCATCGATAGACGCGGGAGATGTGTTTCCCCGTGACGCGCGCGGCATTCTCGTAGCCGATGCGGTCAAGGATCGATTTTGCCGGGTCCATGTGCATGGTCGGCATTTTTGCGATAATCGCGATTATCGGTCAAGCGATATTTGCGATTGTCGCGATAGATTTCTTTGCGATATTCGCAAATAATAACGACATGAACGACTTACGTGAAAAGCAGCGTATCTGGTTAAGCGAGAAACTCGCCGCCCGCGGCCATGGCTCGCGTGGCGAGTTGGCGAAGCATCTAAATGTTCGCAACGACGCGATTACGCGGATGACGAACGCTGAAGCCGGCAAAGAGATTCGGGAGATATCGCTTCAAGAGCTGATGGGCATGGCCGAATTCTTTGGGGAATCTCCTCCTGGGCTTGTCGATATGCTCAAGGCGGCCCTTCAACGGGTTTCCGACGATTCCGGGGCCGACTTTGCCGAGGATCGCCGTCCGCGCACTCCCCCGCCCCGAAAGTTGCTCCGGACCTCCAAGCATAAGTTTTACGTCATGGAGTGGCGGAAATTCATGGTTGGCGATCGAGTCGAAGGCGCCGCCAAGGCTGCCGGCATGCCGATCGATGAGTATGAGGCATTCGAAACCTACCCGATCAACTTCACATTGGCGCAAATCGCCAGCCTGGCCGATGAGTTCGGGATCCGCGGCGATCAATTCTGGTTTCCGCCGCCGAAAACTAGGCGCGCGCCTACGCCGGCGGCGCCGGCAAGGAAGCGAGCGCACAGGTAGGCCTCAGATGGAAATTATCGCCGCGTGGGTCATTTTGTCATTCATCGTCGCCGCCGCGGCCGGCGGCAGAGGACGTAGTGGCGCTGGCTGGTTCCTGTTGGCGATCGTCATTTCTCCAGTCCTTGCGCTGATTTTCGTTCTCGTTATCCCGAACCTGGCCGCCGAAAAGAAGGCCGAAGAACTTGCGGCACTAGATCGAAAGCTGCGACCGGCGTCCTTCGGGGGTCGATCAGACCGCGTAACCGTCAATCGGAGCGAGCGGCCGTTCGAGCCTGACGGCGTGTTCAGCGGTTTCCCCTATCGAGTAGCTGAAGACGGCTCCATTCTGGCTATCATGCAAGGTGCGACAGTGAAGTTTGGAGATATGGACCGCTTCGTTTCAGCCGTTAACCCTCACCCTCAATAGAGCGCTGTTCCCAGCGATGTTCGATCGGAATGCATTTGAGGCGGAGTAGCAGGATTGACGACGAAGTCAGACGATTATCGAGAAAACGCGCGCAACTGCGCCGAGCTTGCCGCCGAAGCCAAGAACGAGCCGGCACGGAATCGCTACAAGCGCATGGAAGCGGCATGGCTTGCGCTCGCGGAAGAACAGGATTGGCTTGACGGGAAGAAGGCACCTGACACTGATAAATGAGCCTGTCCTCCCTCTCCGATGAATCGGTCCTCCGATACCACACCAACATGCGATCAATGGTGGCGTTGGGTATCGGCGTCGATGCTCGCACGTTTCTGGGTGAACAGGCGAGGAAGCGCGCCAAGGCCCTTGAGGATGAACTGACGCGGCGCGGGATAGAGTTCGAGCCGATTGCTTGGCCGGAATAGAAACCCCCGCCGGAGCGGGGGTTGGTATCTGTCGAATGTTCTGTTCCGTAGTGGCTTAACCTGCTCGAAGGTTGCCAGCCGACTCTTTGCCGCGATCCTGAACAATCTCGTAACTGATCTTATCGCCTTCATTGAGCGAGCCAAGCCCAGCTTTCTCGACTGCCGAGATATGAACGAAAACGTCCTTGCCGCCGCTATCTGGCTGAATAAAACCAAAACCCTTGGTCGAGTTAAACCACTTCACTGTGCCTGTCGCCATGTTTCGTCTCCTGGAGAAACCCTCCTGCACCAAGCCCCAATTCTCTGCTGACGGCAAGCTGTTTCGAGCAGAGATAACCCCGCCGGAGCGGGGTTTGTTTTTTGATGATCAGCGGATCAACCGGCGCTGCCGATCCTTCCTGTCTGCTTCGATCGCGCCCTTGATCGACTGCGCCGCCAAAGATGTTTCATTCCGGCAGGCCGAATAACCCTGCGCATCCTGATCTTCGATACGTTCCGTCGCCAGTGCTTCGGACGCCATGGTGTAGGCAAGCTCGTTAGTTGCCAGATGATCCCGAAGTTTGGCCTTCGGATGAAGTCCGCGATCCATCTTAAGCTTCTTGGCCGTGCCGCCGAGAAGCGTCTGATTGGTCACATCAGTGATCTGGGCGTACTGCCATCCGGCAGCGATCCCGCGCTCCTTCAATGTGTCGGTAAAGCCGCGACGGGCCACCTTGCCGTGATTACGAACTTCGATGCGTGCGGCATCTTCCCGCCGCTGGCGGTTTTCGCGGATCTCCGGAATGAGAGATTCGTCGCCTCGCTTATAGCGGAGGAACACATCACGGATTTCAACGCCAAGACGCGGCGACAAATATTCGGCATAGGCCAAAGCCAGGTTCTCATTGACCCAAGTCCCGCCGTCACGGCCGGTCTTCGTATAAACTACTGATTTGATTTCATCTTTCGAGTAATTACCGGATTTTCCGGTAATTTGCCTCAAGAGCGCCATCTGGGAATTGGTCGTGTTCGGGTTAGCCATCCAGTCGGAAGGCCTCTGGTTTTTGCTGAACCCAGCCGCCCGATGAATATCGTTCAGGCAAACACGCCCTTGATCGTCAACGCGGATACGGGAGGTCTTGAACAGCATCACTTTCATTTCAGCCATAGTCCACAAGTCCTTCTAGACTGTGGCCCGCATGTCGCTGGACATTCTGTCCTGGTTGTCGGAAAAACGACCCCGGAAGTGGGAGGCGTGAGTCCGAATGGGCCACGAGCTTCAACAATGAAGGGCGGTTTCCGTTAGCGCGGGCCGCCCTTCGGCTTTTGGCGAATCGCCAAGAGGTCAAGCTACGCCCGGAATCGGTTCCATTGAACCGGCCGCCCGTGATTTTCATGGGGAAACTGTGGATGCCTCGGGCTACCCCCGTTCAATCCGCACTCCTTAACCGCCTCATCGTGAACTCGATCTCGCCGCCGGGTAGTTCACGCCAGGATTCCACGACGCTCATGTATGCCGCCGCCGGCCATCGATCGAGGAACGCCCTCGCCGTCTCGCGGGCTTGGTCTCGCGGCTGGGTGAAGGTCTCGCGCGCGAAACCGTCGTCAGCCCTCGCCTTTCGGCGTCGGGCCGCCATCCGGTCAGCTAGGTCTTTTGGGGTGCGGTAGGCCATCGCGATTACTCGGTGCCGGGCCTCGAATGTAGGGCGCCGCCGGCGGGTTTGGGAGTCTCTCCGGGAACCGAGGGCTGGCCCCGGGCTTGTTCCCGCAATCCAACAAACACGGGAGAATGCGATGGTAGACGATTTGAGTAACCGAGGCGCACAAGACCGTAGCCGGATCAGCATGAGCGAAGAGCACGAGGTCAAGTATTGGACCGAGGCGCTGGGTGTGTCGCGTGAGCAATTACAGCGCACCGTCGACAAAGTCGGAAACTCAGCGGCTGCGGTTCGAAAAGAACTTGGAAAATAGGCTCAAAGGAAAGGCGCGGATTGCCGCGTCTTTCGATAATTCAAATAGATTTATGACACTTGGACGCTCGCGGTCGATAACAGTAGATCGTCGAAAGCCTCCCTCACCCGATCGCGCAAAGCGTCCGGCACCATCTCGATAATGGAGCAATCCGGGTCTGTCGGATGTGGCCTGCCGACGAGTGGAATGATCTTGCCCTCAAGAAATGGTCCGGGATCTGACTGACATTCGAATTCGACGTCTGGAAAACGCTTTGTGAGCCCGTCGGCGATCAGCGCCTTCTGGATCTCGGTCGCGTTATCGTCGAGGCCGTAGATGAACTTGGTCATGCCGCGGCCCTCGCCTCATCTGGCACGCGACCATGATACGCCAGCAACACCGGCTCGTGGGCATCCTCCGCTTCAGCGTCGACGATCTGCGAGAACGCGATCACGCCCGGCACGCTTTCTGCGAGATAGCGAGCCTTGCGCTGAGCGTCCTCGGCGCTGGCGACGTCGTAAATTCGCCCTTCAACAAGGCGATTTTTCGCGCCAACTTCAAACACTTGAACGAAGAACATCTCTTTGTAGGCCATCGGTACGCTCCTGTTACTTTGGTTTCTTAATGGCCAAATGCTGACTCGGGTTGAAGAACAAATCAAGAACGAAGATTGGTGCCGCTGAATTATTTTTGCGATTGTCGCAATTTCGCTGTTGACTAAATTCGCGATTGTCGCAAATATCACTCCCATCAGCCACCCCGATGGGAGCGCATCGAATGTCCGAGCAGAGCCCAACGCCATTTCAGTTTGAGGGCCGGAATGTCCGGTTGATCGAGGTCGACGGCGAGACTTGGTTTGCCGCCGGCGACGTCGCCCGCGAGTTGGGTTACCGCGATGCCGCCGACCTAATCCGGACACTCGACGCCGACGAGAAGGGTACGCACACTGCGCGTACCCTTGGCGGGGACCAGCAGATTGCCATCGTCTCCGAGCCCGGCGTCTATCGTGCCATCGTCCAGCGCCGCGCCAACAAGAAGCACGACGCCAGCCTGTCAGCGAAGATTGCCCGCTTTCAGCGTTTCGTCTTCCACGACGTGCTGCCGTCGATCCGGCAGACCGGGTCCTACAGCCCGGCCCCCGCCTTCCCGGTCCCGCAAACCATGGGCGAAGCGCTGCGGCTCGCCGCCGACCTGTCGGACAAGGTCGCGGAGCAGAAAGCCGCGATCGCATCGCTGGCGCCGAAGGGTGACTTCTTTGATCGCTTCGTCGAGGCCAACGGCCTCTACGGTTATCAGAACGCCGGACGCGCGCTGAATTGCCGGCCTAACCTGTTCGCTCGTTGGCTGCGTTCGAAATACTGCTTCGATGCCGGCGGCGCACTCGTCCCCTATCAGCAATATCTCCAGTCCGGCTTTTTCGACGTCAAGAACTTCATCGGTGACGACGGCAAGGCCCGCCCGCGCGGCTACATCACGCCGAAGGGGCTCGAATACTTCTCCACTCGCGTTCCGCCGGAGATCAAGACGCGCAGCGCTCCCCCGCCCTCCAACCCGGGGGCAATATGATGTCATCCTCCACCAAAGACTTCCTCTCCTACATCGCCTCAGAAGCAATCACTGCGGTGATCGATGCAGTGAGTGCTGTTGCTGCCGGGGTGATGGTTCTGATCGTCACCGCGGCCTGGCGGGGGATGATCTGATGATCCCCGGTGCAGCATACCTGATGAAGCTCCCGCCGGCGGAACGACAAGCCGCGGTCGAGGCCGCGCTGGAGGCGGTGCGGGAGAAGTCCGCCGAGATCACGCGCATCAACAAAGCCAGGACGCCGGACCCGCGCACCGATCTGCAATACAAGACATGGCGGACAATGAAGCTGTTCGCGGTGCCGATCGTGCGCCATTCGGATCGGCTGGCCTCGATCGAGGTTTCGCGCGACGGGGACGCAGCGGGCAAACACGCCTTCATCCCGCTGCGCTCGGCGCCGATCGTGTTGCCGGAGAGCCGTGATCCGCTGCAACTGGTCCTGATCGGGAAATCGATCGCGAAGTGGATCGCGGAAAAGCAGGGCGTCAGCCTGTCCGCCGTCCCCGTCGATCTGGTCGGAGATTGGTCCGACGACGACCGCGAGCTTTGGACGCGGCTCCGTGCGCTCGCTGGCCACATCAACGTGAACATCCATCGTGGCGGATCGGCTCGCAAGCCTCGCCGGATGCTTTTGTCGAGGAGTGAAGCGGCATGAGCAACGTTGTCCGCTTCCCCTCACCTATTTCAACGCAATGCACCGCCAGCACCATGCCGGCGATGGATACGGCAGAGCACCGGCGCCGCGCGGTGCAGGGTTTCTATTCAGCCGAGCGTCGCGCCGGCGTCGATCCTCTCACCGCAAACGACCGCGCGGATGAATTCGCACGCAAGCTCGAGATCGTTGCCCGCGAAATGGGGATGCAGCAATGACCGAGTTTTGGCCCATTGCGTTCGTTGCAGTCGTTCTGCTCGGCGTCGTCGTCTACGTGATCTATCGCGCGGAAATGGAGAGCCGGAAGCGTCCCGCGGGTGAGGATACCGAGTTCGGGAGCCATCCGCTATGATTGCTCCGCGAAATCCTCGGCACCGCGATAACGCGCACCTGGCATTCGTCCGCCAGCAACCCTGCTGCGTCTGCCCGCCGGGCTCAAACCGCAGATGCGAAGCTGCTCATATCCGAATGGCCTGCCCGGCACGCGGTAAGCGTTCGACGGGAATGCAGGAGAAGCCATCGGACATGTGGACGGTGCCGCTCTGCCCGTATCACCACCGCGTCGGCGTGGATTCCCAGCACGCGAACAACGAACGTGCATGGTGGACGTTGCGCGGCATCGATCCGTTCGCGATCGCGCTTCAACTTTGGGACCTGTCTGGCGGTGCCGAGCGCGCCAAGCGTCCGCAGATCGTGAAACCGCGAAAGATCAAGGCCCGCAAGCCGCCGGCGCAGCGAAAGAAAATCCAGTCCGGCCGCAAGATCCAATCCAACCCCGTCATTCAGTCGCGCGGTTTCGATCGTCGGCATCATGAAAGGCCTTCAGCATGACCACCATTGAAGAAATCTACGCCGCGATCAATCCGCTACCTGCGATGCTGTCGGCAAAAGGAAGGGTAAAACCGCGTGTCGCCATTGAATTCGAGGCTAATTCCCGCGTCACCGTTTGGCTGTATTGGCAAGCTGACAAGCCAAGATACGGCGGCGAAGAGGAGTTGAAAGGCGCGCGTGGCGATACGGCTGACGAGGCGATTGCGGAAGCCATTGCCACTATCACGGCGATGCCGAGCATCAAGGATGCAAGGCTTCACGCCTTCATGGCGGACCTCGGCCGGCTGATCGATGACGGACGCTCCGTTGGCGTCGACATTGAATATCTCAACCCGCTCACCGAAACGATGAAGCGGCTTTCCGAGAACATCATTACTTACCAGCCGTCGCGTCGGCTTGATGCTGTGCGCGGGGAGATGGCGCATGTTTAGGGTTGGGCAGAAGGTGGTGTGCGTCGATGACACCGGAGATCGGTTGAACCGATGGGAGACGTTCCCGGTAAAGGGTGCGATCTATACCGTTAGAGAGGTATTTGCCACATCGGTTCGTTTGTACGAGATCGTAAACCAGCCGGGATTTTACCGCCGTGACGACGGGTTTGATACTTTCGACGAACTGCGCTTCATGGCGACCCGCTTCCGCCCCATCGTCTCACGCCCTACCTCTATTGAGTTTGCCCACGAAATCCTGCGGAAGGTGAATGCGCCGGGTCGGGTGACGGAGGTGGCGCGTCATGGCTGAGATTTGCAACGCCATTATCAAGTCGGCCCGCATCACTGACGATGACCACGGCCTACTGACGGTTTGGCTTGACCTCGATTATGGCGGATCAGGCCAAGGCTTCGGCGGATATACGCTGTACCTGCCGAAATCATTCAAGCATCACAACCCGCAAGGACCGAACTACGCCGGTCATTTCATCTGGCGGGTGATGGAGATCGCTGGCGTTAGCGATTGGAGCCAACTACCCGGCAAGACCATTCGCGCTCGGAAAGAGCACGTTAGGGTTCACGCAATCGGGCACATCGTCAAAGACGATTGGTTTTGTCCGTCCGAGGAATTCGCCCTTACCGCCGCCTCTAAGTCTGGTGGCCCCGATGAGTAAACCCGATTTTGAACTCCTTCGCAGCAGCAAGGCAATCGCCTGCCGCCGTCAGGTGAATGGAGAATCCGGCGGGGCGACTGTTCACTGCATCGTTCTTGCGGATGGCCTGATCGTCGATTGCGGTTCGGATGGTTATGCCGAAGAACGCGCAAAGACTCTTGCCGACGCGGTGAACGCCTTTGGACCTGACCGATTTGCATTCGGGAGGGCCGGCCGATGACCGACCCAAGCAAGATGCCGGCGAGGACTCCGGGGCCGTGGTTCGTTCGAGACTTCCGCGCCAGCGAAATGCAGCGCTTAGGCTGGATCGGCCCGAGCATAGACAGAATTTTGATTGTCAATAATGCGGACCCGCGTGACGAAACCGGGTGCGTAATTGCGCGCATACAGTTCGACAACAGGCCAGAACGACTTGGCGAAAACAATCTAGCAGACGCGCAGTTCATCGTCGAAGCCTGCAACCAGCACGACGAACTGAAACGCCGCACCGACATTGCGGAGCAGCTTGCAGAGGCGCTGGACTCCATCCGCCAATACGGCTCCGACACTCTGTCAGGCCGCGCAGATGGCGGCCCGAACGACCGGGACTGGCAACGGGACGCTGTCCGCGAAATGACACGTCGTGCCAGCGCCGCTATCACCGCATGGGAGGCGAGCAATGGTTGACCTCTCAGACCTCATTGCTCGGGTGGAGCGCGGGCAGATCAAGGCGCTCTCGATCAAGCAGCCGTATCCGCATCACATCTTCCACGACGGCAAGGATGTGGAGAACCGTGACTGGGCTACGCGCGGCCGTGGCTGGTTCATCGTCCATGCTGGCGTGAGCAAGACCGAGCTCGACAAAGACGATCCGCGCGATATGGCGTTGCCTCGCGGCGGCGTTGTCGGCATGGCGCGCATCGTCGATTGCGTGACGCAGATGGATAGCCGCTGGTTCTTCGGAAAATACGGATTCGTTCTGTGCGACGCATTCCCGATTCCGCTAGTGCCCTGCAAAGGCGCGCTCGGGTTCTTCGACTTGCAGCCTGAAACTTACGCAGCGATAGCAGCCATCCTCAAGGCCCGTCAGGCGTCCAATGGTGATCGCCATGCAGGGGAGAAGGGGGAGTGAATGGACGCGCCTATTACAACGAGATTGATCCCTTCGCAGCGCAATGGCTCCGAAACCTCATCGCTGCCGGACACATCGCGCCAGGAGACGTTGACGAGCGAAGCATCGTCGATGTCAGGCCAGACGATGTGCGAGGCTATACCCAATGTCACTTCTTCGCCGGGATTGGCGGATGGAGCTATGCCCTTCGGCTCGCAGGATGGCCTGACGACAGACCTGTTTGGACAGGAAGTTGTCCATGCCAGCCGTTCAGCCTCGCGGGGAAACGGCAAGGCTTTGCCGACGATCGACACCTCTGGCCTGTCTGGCGATCTCTTATTCAAAACAATCAGCCTGGAATTGTCTTTGGAGAACAGGTTGCGAGCGCGGCTGACTGGCTCCGGCTTGTGCGAAGTAACATGGGCTCCATGGGCTACGCTTTCGCAGCGCGTCCTTTTGAGGCCGCGAGCGCGGGTGCGGACCATCTCAGAGACAGATATGGGTTTGTGGCCTACCGCGCGTGCGAACAAGTGGGGTCCGCCGAACAGCCATGGCAACACGGCGATGTTTCAGGTGTCGCCCTGGGCGACACCTGCGGCGCGGGACTATCGGTCGGACAGGTCGCAGAAGTCGAGCGAGGAAATGTATGGCTCGAAAGGCCGGCCACTGCCGAGGCAGGCACTCGAAGCGACTTGGCCCACGCCGAAATCGTCACAGACCCACGGCAACGGGTACGAGAAAAGCCGCAACGGGTCGATCACCCCCACGCTCAACGGAGTGACGGGAGCAGCGAGCTTTCCTGGGTCTTTGGCGCCGATGGAAAAGCCAGGCGGGTTAAACCCGGAATTTGTCTGCTGGCTCATGGGGTACCCAACCGAGTGGGTCTCTTGCGGGGCTTCGGTAACGCTATCGACCCGCGCGCGTTCGCGCAATTCATCCTCGCGGCAGACGAAGCAATCGGAGCCTCAGCATGACAATGGATAAGACCGAGATGATGGCGCTGGCGGACAGCTCGACCCAAGCCGAGATCACGAGAATCAAGGCGCTGTTTGCCCCATCCCGAGGTGGAGACAAGGAGGACTTGCCCTCGTATGCAAAGGAAGTAGCCGCCCTCCGGCTCGCCGCAGGTGCAGGCGCGAGGGCGGTGAAGGTGCGCCATCTTGATTGGGGCGAACCATACCTGAATGAAATCAAGGAGACTGCGGTTAGCGCTCATTCGTGGTGCGGGCGATACATTGCTTCCGATCACGGCTGGTTTCTGTGCGGGCTAACGCAATGGAACGAAGCGGCGAATATCGCCGCCGCCAAAGCCGCAGCGCAAGCCGACCACGAAGCACGCATCCTATCCGCCCTCATCCCCGAGCCGGTGAAGGCCGGTGACGAGCCGGATTGGCGCGATGACCCCACTCAAGATGAACGCTGGAATGCCGGCTGCGATTTCGCGATGGAGCAGCTTTGCAAGGCGCTCGATGTTGATCAGGCATCGGTGAGTTGGGATGCCGCGACCGAAACCGTTGACGGCGACGTTCAATCCGTCATCTGGAACATATTGCGCGCTCGCATGGGCGAAAATTGGGATCCTGACGCAGCCGCAAAGGCCGGTGACGCGGTGCTGCTGCGGGAGCGACCGTCTGATTGTTCCAACCCGATGACGTGCGGTTGGCATCATGTCAGCACCGATCCAGAGATCAACATGTGGCTCTGCTTGCAATCGGGTTGCACCCACATGCCGCATGCCCTCTCCACGGCGCAACCCGACACCGCCGCGCAAGGCGGCAACCAATCTGACGGCGGCGGGGGAAGCAGACCCGCATTTAAAGAAGAACGGATTGAAACGACTAACGTTCACGAGGATCGGACAACCTCGCTGGCAGCCGTTCGCCAGATGGCCGGAGTAGCGCCCGGCCCGTCAGATACCGCCCCTGCGGAGCCGGTGAGCGCGGACGATGTTGCGCGGACTATGTGGTGCGCAGGCTTCAAGCGCGCCTTTGACCGCGAGCCGTCCGACCCGTGGGAGAACCAGGGCGATGCTGTGATGCGTCCGCACCTCGACACGGCCCGAGTCCTTCTCGACAAATTCAACATGACGACGAAAGCCCCGCCGCGCTCCGTCGATGTGGAGGCGATTAAACGCGCAATTGAGGACCACGTATGGACGGAAGATAGCTCCAACCTGAGCGGTGTTGACGAAGCCGCCCGTTCCATTGCGGCGATGATCGAGGGGTCGCGGTGATGAGAGCCGTCAAATTTATCGCTAAACTACTACTCGCGATTGTCGTCGGTTCTTTGACGGTCATCGGGGCTATTGCTGCCGTCTCCCTTACAATTCACGCCTCGCCAGCAATGCAGGAAAATATCTTTTTTGCAGGCGCGATTGTCGCCGTTCTTTGCATCGGTTGCGCTGTTGTTTTTGGAGAAAACCGCCCATGACGCCTAAGCAACAATACGAAGCCCGAAAGGCTGAACGGCAGAAGTTGAAAGACTTGGATTTTCAAACTCGCCAAAAACAGAAACTCTTATGTTGATGGATATGCTCGACCGTTTCGTGACTGCGGCCGAACGGATCGCCGACGCTTTGGAGCCACGCCCATGACGACTGACACGAAAGCGCCGTTCGGACAGTTCCGCCGTAAGCAGATTGCCGAGCTTCGGCCATGGCAAGCCGGCGACGACATGACCGGCATCAGTGTTTCGGCAGAGGACACGAAGGCTGGATCGCCAAAAGCCGGCGACATGATAGCTCGCAATCCGAAGAACCACGCAGATCAATGGCTAGTCGCAGCGGCTTACTTCGCGGACAATTTCGAGCCGGTGAGCGCCACCCCAACGGCACCGACGCCGAGCGCGGCAAGGGAGAGGATTGCGCTCGGTGACATCGTGAGTATGGCTGAAACCTCGCCTTACTTTTCCGATTGGCGCGGCATCACGATGAAAGTTGTCGGGCTCCATCTTGCGCCTGACGGTACAACGTGGGCCGACGTTATCGAAGGCGAGCAGCGGCATCGCGGCAACGGTCGGTATGACGGTGAGACAACCGATATCGACACGACACACCTAGATGTGATTGAGCGGGTCGCAGCCCTCCCGCCCGACGCAGCCGCGATCAGGGCGGCGGCATTCGAGGAAGCGGCGCTCACTGACGTTGCTGCCGAGCGGAAGCGCCAGCGTGAAGTCGAAGGTTGGACGCAGGAACACGACGACGAGCATGATGATCGCACCATGGCGGCTGCGGCAGCAGCATACGTTTTCGCGAACGACTGCGGTGTGGCGCACACGGTTGACGGCGAAGAATATCTCGTCGAAGGCCGCGAGTTATGGCCTTGGGATTTGAAGTGGTGGAAGCCGAAGGACCGCCGCCGCAACCTCGTGCGCGCTGCTGCCTTGATCGTCGCTGAGATCGAACGGCTCGACCGCGCCGCCGCCATTCGTGCCGCCGGGAAGAAGTGAAATGAAGCTGATGGAAGCAAAAAAGCGCCGAGTTCAAGCAAAGGCATCGGCGGTCCTTGTCGAAATAATCGTCAGTGTCTCGTTTTTATTCGTCATCGTTTTAATCATGGTCTGCCTGCCGTGGAAATATCAGGCCGGTGCAGGCGTCGCCGCCGGCTACTTGATCGGCTTATGGCGGCACACACAACTTTCAATTTTTGACAATGGGGATGAGAACAATGGGTGACACGGCGAAACTAACCGGCGGTGCCGCGAAGGACTATCAACGCGCGGCGGAAACAATATCGGCAAACATCAACACCATGCGCGCCACCATCGAGCAGCAAGCCGCCTCGTTCGCCGCGAAGGACAAGGAGATCACCGCGCTTCATGAGCGATGTAATGCGCTGGATCAAGAACACAAAACCAATGCAGTCTTTATTTCCGATCTGCAAAGACGAATTGCTGAAACTAAATCCCGCGCCGAGCAGGCAGAGCGCGCGTTGGCCGTCCTTGCGCCGGTACGCGACATGCTGATCCTTTGCGACGAACTCGGCGGGATACAGCCGGGCGAAGGGATGGCCGGTTACTTGCGTCGGTTGATCGATGAAGTCGCCAGCAAGGAGTGTGAACGCGCCTTCGTCGCACAGCATGGCTCCGATAGCAGAGAGGGGAAGTGAGAGATGGCCGATAGTTTCACAATCATAAAGTTCGAGCATGATGGAGACGACGCGAAGATCATCAGCCCAATGCCGGCAGATGAATCTGTTGTTGAGGTCCGTCTTGATGACGGCAGTATCCAACGCGCGTGGTTCGGCTGCAACATCATGGACGCGGGAGACTACGACTTCGTCCCGGTCAATGATGCCGATGAGCCCGACATGGAGCGTGCTAGCATCGCAGATCGTGTCACCGCGTGGCGGGCCGTCCACCCATGAACCAGCGAGCACTAGAACCTAGCGCCCTTGCCATGCTCAAGTGGATGCATGGCGCGCAAGCCGAATTTGAGCACTTCGCGCCCGGCATCAAAGCCGGGCTTCTCGAACAGGCCCAGGAATGCATCACCGCATACGAAGCGCACCTCAGGGCAGAGGGATTCGTCGTGGTGAGAGCCGAGCCAACCGACGAGATGCTGAAAGACGGCGCGATGCAGATAGCGATGAACGCGCAGCGCGTTATGACCGCTGAGAGAAAGGCTTGGTACGTTTACCGCGCCATGCTTTCCGCAGCCACAACGGGAGAGAATAGTGACTAAACCCACGATCGCAGAACGCGGTTGGCTCGGAATCGTCATTGACGATCACCTTCGGCCTGCGCTCAAGGATGCGGAATCAATCGCGTCCGACCTTGACCAGATCGAACTTTGCGACCGTCCCGGTTGCGGGCTCATGTTCGACCGCCGCGACGTGCGACACGGATCCTTCCAATCCGGCGGCCTCACATATCGATACTGTCCGGCCTGCGAGATCGAAGCAAAGGCTGCAGATCGCCTCCCCTCTCCCCCAAAGGCGGAGGGGTAAGGGATGGCTGTACCTTATGCCAGTGCAACTAGCGGAGCAGCGGCGCGTGACGAGATCACCAAGACGCTGCGGAAGTTCGGCTGCGAGTCTGTCGGCTTCATGGACGACTTCGAAAACTACTCGCTGCTGCTCGTATTCAAACATCGCGGACGACAAATGCAGTTGCAGGCGTCGGCCAAGGGCTGGGCTGCGCTGTATCTGCGTGAGAACCCTTGGAACCATCGTCGGTCAGGAAACCAGCACGACTACGAGCAAAGGGCACTTCGTCAAGGACTGATCGCGGTCAACTCAATCCTGCGGGATTGGGTGAAGGGCCAAGTGATGGCTGTCGAGACCGGCATTCTATCGTTCGAAGCCGTGTTCATGCCGTACATGCTGACCGACAACGGGCAGACGCTAATCGAGCGCGTTGGATCGGCAGGTTTGTTGCCGGCACCCACCGCCCCGGAGCGCCCATGAGCAGGGTGGCGGCTCTCACCATGGACGAGGCGGCAAAGGCTCTGCGGAAATCCCGTAGGTGGCTGCACGATTGGCTTGCCAAAAACCCTGTTGATGCCGCCGGTCGGCCGTTCTGCTCCAAACTTGGCAGGACTAGGCTTTTCCGTGAGACTGATATCGAACGCATCCTAGACGCCGCACGAGAGCAATCATGCCGCTCAAACTCGTCCCGCCCCGCGCCGGCAAGTCGCCAAACTGGACGATCCGGGGGTCGTATTGCGGAATCCCTGTGGATCGAAGCACAAAAACTCATCGGGAAGCCGCTGCCCGTCGCGAACTCGCCAAGCTCGAAAAAGCCATCGAATGTGGTGAGTATCCGCCAAAGCGACCAGAACCAGACGCCCCAACCTTCCTGAGCGCAGCGGTGAAATACATGCGATCAGGTGGCGAGCGGGAGAACGTGGGGCGGCTCATCGCTCACTTTGGTGAGAAACCCCTTACCGAGATCGGCCAACCCGAAATCGATGCCGCCGCGCTGGAGTTATATCCCAACGCCGCACCGGCCACCCGCAATCGCAAGGTCTACACGCCGATTTCTGCGATCCTGCATACGGCTGGAATCGATATCCGGCTCAAGCGCCCTGCCGGTGCCAAGGGGCGCATTGTCACGCAGTTTCTACGGCCGGAGGATGCCGCCGCCATCATCAGCGCCGCCGAGCAAGAGGACCCGGCATTCGCCACTCTGCTTGCGCTTCTGGTCTATTCGGGATGCCGGATTGGCGAAGTCATGCGGATGAAGATCGAGGATCTGAACCTTGATCACCGCTGGGCTTATATCGGCAAGACGAAGAACGGCGACCCGCGCACGGTGCTGTTGCGCGCCAGCCTGGTAGGCCCGTTGCAGGATGTGGTTGGAGGGCGCACGGAAGGCCCGTTATGGCCGTTCCGGGCTGGCGGCGGGCTCAAGGACCGCCTTGTGCGCGCCAAGCTACGCGCCTGCGGCGTGGCCGGGCCAAAGCGCCAGAAGGGCAAGTCTCGCCGGATACCGCACCACCGGCTTAGCTGGGCCGGATTCCATGCCTTCCGGCATACATGGGCAACGTGGATGCGCCGCTACGGCAAAACCGACGTGCATGGCCTTGTGGCAACCGGCAACTGGCGGGACCCGCGAAGCGCCGCCAGATATCAGCATGTCGCGGCCCATAAGGAGTGGGCGCTTGTCGAAGAACTCCCCGACGTAATGTGGAAAATCCGTGGAAAGGCCAAACGGGAATGACTAACCCATTGATCTTAAAAGGAAGCGTCTCGCCTCCCCCAAGGCTGGCCGCACCTTTTTTGCGATGGACTTGTCGGGACAGGATTGGTCGAAGCGTTGCGAGACGACGGCGATCAGCCGATCTTCTTCAAGCCCTTCTTGAACCGCGCGCCGTTGGCGACATAGAAGCCGGCGCCGCGCGTCATGGCTTCTACCTGCGCAGGCTCAAGCGTGCGGATCGCGCGCGCAGGCGCACCAATGATCAGCGACCGCTCCGGGAATTCCTTGCCTTCGGTAATCACCGCACCGGCGCCGACAACACAGCCGCTACGAATGCGCGCGCCGTTCATCACGATCGCTCCCATGCCGATCAACGCGCCATCCTCGATGGTGCAGCCGTGCAGGATCACGTTGTGACCGATGGTGCAGTTCTTGCCGATGGTGAGCGGAAAGCCAGGGTCGGTATGACAGGTCGCGTTGTCCTGGATGTTGGAATTCTCGCCGAGTTCGATCCACTCGTTGTCGCCGCGTAGCACGGCTCCGAACCAGATGCTGGATCCCTTGTGCATCCTGATCTTGCCGACGACCGCAGCCGTCTCCGCAACAAAGCAGTCGCCATCGGCGGGGAGTTCAGGCCCCTGTCCATCGAGTTCGTAAATCGCCATGAGGTATCCTGGTTTCTGAAATGCGAGATGGGACCGATGCTACGCCAACGCGCCGTCGATGCAAAATGCCGCTATCAAGCGGGTGACGTCAGGCAAACAGCCCCATCGCACGCAGCGTCATCACCACGAAGGTGCCCGACATCAGACTCCAGAATCCGGACAGCACCGTCGCCATCATCACGAATTCGACGCGGCGCCGCTCGATCTGGCGACCGCGCAGCGTATTGCGCATGATGATGAAGGGCGCGGCGAACACCAGGAACGGCACCGCCACGAACGAGCGCGTCATCGCCTCCTGCTGCAACAGGCCGAACCCGGCCGGACGTTGCACAAACGCCTGATAACCGCTCACCAGCGCACCGGCGAGCGCGAACCCGATCAGCAGCGAAAACAGCGAATTCAATGCGTCCGGTGACATGAGCGCCCCTTCCCGACAGTTGGCGCATCATGCTTGGCAAAATCAGGCTCCGGCCGCCACTTTATCCTTAAGAAAAGGTTAACAGCCGCGCCGGAACCGCGATCGATCGAAACCTAAATTTGTACGCCAACGCGGCCGCACGCGCGTACGCCGGCACGGCCGCCATGGCATATTGGCAAGTGATTCGGTCAATGGCCGAGCACGAAGCGCGCTCGACACCGCGCAAGACAAGGTCCCGGTTGTCCATGACAACACTCACGTCGTCTTCCAACCCGCCGCAGCGCCGGCGACGACCGCAACGCCGGTATTACGGCATGGCCCTGCTTTCGGGCCTGCTCAGCATCAGCGCGGTCGCGCTCATCGCTTACCTGCTGTGGCCGACCTGGCGGCCCGCACCGCCCGAACAGCCGATACCGCTTCCCATCAGCATCGGCGGCACGCTGTTCAACATTCCGGCCAAGGCAATTCGCGAGAAGGTGCAGCGCCATTCCGGACCGCAGGAACGTGTCGATCTCGGCTTCGACTATCCGTCGCTCAAACCGCCCGGCATGCCGCGCCACGTCAGTGCCGAAACCGTCGAGGATGCGCAGGATGCCATCAAGCGGATTTTTCTATCGATCGCCGAGCATCACGGCGCAATGTCTCCGGAAACGCGGCTGCAAACCATCTACCCGCGCTATCTCGAACCAACGCAGTCCGTGGTCGCGGACGGCCTGACGCTTCAAGCATTCCGCGACGGCACGCCCTACGAGCAAGAGGATTTGCTGTTGGCGCAGGCACAGGACAAACAGTTTGTCGCCCGCTGCACGCGCGATCGCGAAACGCCCGGAACATGTCTCGTCGAACAACGCATCAATGGTGCGGATCTCACGTTCCGCTTTCCACGCCAATGGCTGGTGCATTGGCGTGATGTCGCTGCAGCGATGGATCGACTAACCAGCCGGTTACGAAGCACGCACGAATAATGCAGCTCATCCCGGCATCCTGACCGAGCGGGATGTCGTTCGGCCGCCTACTCGTCGTCGACGAGATCGTCTTCCAGAATAGCCATCTGGAACTGGAACGAACGATCATCATCCTCGTCATCGACGAACAACACGCCGATGAACTCCTCGCCGATATAAACCTCGGCGGAATCATCCTTCTTCGGACGCGGCACCACGCGAATCTTTGGATTGCCGAACAGACGCTTCAAATACGCGTCGAGTTTCCTGACTTCCTGAACGTTCACAAGCGTCTCCAATACAACAAAGTCCGGCCTGCTTATCGCAAGATACCGCCAGCCGTCATCGCCTTGTCTATACGAATTCGCGTGCCTGACAAACCGGCAGACGTCAAAGCCCGGTGGCGTGCAGCATCTGGTCCATGGTGCGCGACGGCTCGGCGCAACCGGCCTCGCCCACGACCTTCGCGGGAACGCCTGCGACCGTCACATTGTGCGGCACCGGCTTGACCACGACGGAGCCCGCCGCGATCCGCGCGCAATGCCCGATCTCGATGTTTCCGAGGATTTTTGCGCCGGCGCCAATCAGGACACCACGGCGGATTTTCGGATGACGATCCTCGTTCTCCTTGCCGGTGCCGCCAAGCGTCACGCCATGCAGGATCGAAACGTCATCCTCGATCACCGCGGTTTCGCCGACGACAAAGCCGGTAGCATGATCGAGGAAGATTCCGCGGCCGATTTTCGCCGCTGGGTTGATGTCGGTTTGAAATACGGCCGACGAACGGCTTTGCAAATAATAAGCGAAATCCTTGCGCCCCTTCAGGTAAAGCCAATGCGCCAATCGATGGGTCTGGATGGCATGGAAGCCCTTGAAGTAGAGCAGCGGATCGATGAATCGCGACGTCGCGGGATCGCGGTCATAGACCGCGACGAGATCGGCGCGAAACGCGTTGCCGATATCAGGATCGTCCCGCAACGCTTCATCGAAAGTCTGCCGGATCAGGTCGCCCGACAGCGCCGAATGATCGAGCCGTTCCGCAACCCGATGCACCACCGCCGCCTCGAGACGGGAATGGTGAAGCACCGAACTGAAAATGAAGGCAGCCAATTCGGGCTCGCGGCGAACGATATCCTCCGCCTCGGTCCGCACGCGATCCCAGATCGGATCGAGAGCGGCCAGTTTGGCGTTCTGCGGATTGACGTGATGCACTACCATACGGCTCTCATGCTTTCCGAGTGACCTAACCTATAACACACCTCAAGTGCTGCTGTCCGCTGCCCGAGGCGCATGCAGAAGTACGAATTTTGCCGGCAAATTGCCTGAAAAGGCGATAAACGCCCCCGAATTGCCCGCAATTCCACTCCAATTTACCACGACTGCAGGGACATAGGTTCGCCGGTCGGTGATCGCAATCTGCCGAAGTGAACGAGTTGCAACTATTTATCGACTAGGAAACCGGTTGGATTTAAGCATCCTGCTCGCCGGGATCAGAGGGGACACGTCCATTCGCACGCAGATTTTGCCCGCAGGCGCACCCGCTGCCTCGCGCTGGGTCATGTCCGGTTTCCTCGCGGTTGCAGCCGTCGCCATCCTGCTGATCACACCGGCGATCTGGAACGGCTATCCACTGCTCCAATACGATACCGGGGGCTACCTGGCCCGGTGGTACGAGGGCTACCTCGTGCCCAGCCGATCCACCGTCTACGGCCTCTACCTGCACTTCGGCGAGAGTTCGTATTTCTGGCTCAATCTGGCATTCCAGTCGGTTGTGACGCTCTGGGTGCTCCATCTCACGCTTCGGGTATTGGGATTGGCTCGCCCGCTCCGCCTTGCCAGGATCACCTTGATCCTTGTCCTGACAACGGCGTTGCCATGGCTCGCGTCGATGCTGATCACCGACATCTTCGCCGGGCTCGCGGTGCTGACGCTATTCCTGCTCGCAGCCCACGGCGATCGCCTGTCGCGGACCGAGAAGATCGCTCTGTTCGCCTTCACAGCATTTGCGGCCGCAACCCATAGCGCGACGTTCGGCGTGCTGTTCGGGCTTTGCGTTGCTGGCTGGGTGTTGCTGCCGTGGCTGCGTCCGCGCCTCACGGCGCACGGGCTGATGCAGGGCAGCCTTGCCGTCGCGGTCAGCGCAGGGCTGCTGGTTGCGGCCAATTACGCCCTATCCGGTCAACTGGCGTGGACCCCTGGCGGCCCCGGCGTGACGTTCGGCCGGATGATGCAGGATGGCATCGTCGCCCGCTACCTCAACGACCATTGTGACACCATCAAGCTCAAGCTCTGCCCGTATCGTAACCAGTTGCCCGCAACCGCCGACGAATTTCTTTGGGCCAACGACAGCATCTTCAATCAGCTCGGCCGCTTCGAAGGTATGGATGCCGAGATGGAATTCATCGCAGCCAAATCGCTGACCGCCTATCCGCTGTGGCAGATCGAAGCAGCCCTCATGGCCACCGCGACACAACTCCACATGGTCGGCACCGGCGAAGGCACCAACGGCTGGATTCCGCATACCTACGGCATCATCGAGCGTTATCTTCCGGCACAGACGGCGGCGATGCGCGCGGCACATCAGCAGCATTGGGATATCAACTTCACCCCGATCAACTGGGTTCACGTCCCCGTCGCGCTGCTCTCGATGCTGCTGCTGGTCGCGTTGCTTGGCCGGGCGCTGTGGCGACGGCAATTGGACGATGTCGGCCTGCTCGCCGCGACGGCCGTGCTGGCGCTGCTCGGCAATGCCTTCCTTTGCGGCGTGATCTCAGGACCGCATGATCGTTACGGCGCCCGCATGGTGTGGATCGCGGTGCTGGTTGTCCTGATTGCGATCGAATTATTCCGGACACAAACAACACACTCAGCGAAGGATCAAGTCTCTGCCCCTTAACGCCCGGTGCGGCCTCAAGGTCGCCGGGACAGGAAGTCCAGCACACCAGCCTTGTAGACACGGTCGCCGACGGCACGCATGTGATCGCGCCCCGGAATGTCGAGCACTTCGGAATTTGGAATGATCGCGGCAAGCGCGCGCGCCGAGCCGGCGATCAAATCCGTGGTACCGACCGCAATCAGTGACGGAACGGAAATGCTGGCCGCTTCCTCGCGGGTCGCCAGTCGTCGCGATCCCCGCAGGCACGCCGCGAGCGCTCTGCGATCCGAGCGCGTCTGGTCGGCAAAAGCGCGAAACATGCGCCCCGTCGGATCGGTGACGTCTTCCAGGGATTCAGCCTCGAGTGCCTTGGCGACATTCTCGCCGGGCCCGCCGCCCTCGATCATGCCGATCCCGAGACCACCGAAGATCGCCGAGCGCAAACGTTGCGGCTGGCTTTGCGCGAGATAACCTGTCAGCCGCGCGCCGAGCGAATAGCCCATCATATCGGGGCGCTCCAAGCCGAGATGATTCATCAGCGCCAGCACGTCGCCCGCCATGATGCCGAGGTGATATTCTTCCTGATCGTAGAGCTTGGTCGAATCTCCATGACCGCGATTATCGAGCGCGATCACCCGCCGCCCGTACTTCTTCAACTCGGAAACCCAGGTCGGATAAACCCAGTTGACGTTCTTGCTCGATGCAAAACCGTGAACCAGAACGATCGGCTCGCCCTCGCCTTCATCGAGATAAGCGATTTCGACGGCGCCGTTATGAAAGCTCGGCATCTTTGATTCCATTGGTAAGACGGGAGGAAAGTTCGGAGGACCGACAGATCGCTCTGTTTAAGCAACTGTCACGAGCGAGGCCAGAGGCCGGCTATGCGACCGCAGGCGATGCAGATATCGCCGCATGACATAGCTTTGCACGCGCCGCCTTCCGGCGCCGCAACCAGGATAACGTGAGACGCTCAGTCGTTGTCTTGATCGACACGATAAAACCGAACGCCGCGATGAGCGCCCAGAACAGCCAGAGCGTAAGATCGAAAGCGCCAACAGCCAGCACGAATGCGCCACGCCCGAGCATTTTCAGGATCGCCCGCGTCTGACCGCCCTTGGCTTCGGCAAGCCGGGCCGCCCGCGCGATATCCTTCGGCCCCTCGGCGAATTTTATGGCATCAAACGCCCCGCGCGTCCCGGCCCGTTTTCCGATGCGGCCGACGTCCTTTGCCACACGCACGAGCGCCCCGGCCTTTTCCATGCGGAATGCGGTCTTGACCGCTGGCACGACCTGATCGGGGCGCGCGATCGAACCGGTCGCCAGCGCCTTCTGTAAAACCGGCGCATCCACCAGATCACGCGCGGAGCGCCCCGCCCACCGCGACAATCCCGCGCTCATACGTCCGGCCTTGCGAGCATCTTTCACCATCGTGAGCCCGGCGCGCACCGGCGCCGCGCCGCCGGCCGACAGATAGGTCGCCGCGGTGACTGCAAGGCCCGCTGCCGCGAGGCCAAGAATGACACGATCGCCATCCTCTCCCATCACCACGTGCTTGCCTTCGCGTAAAACATCGCGAATGTCGCCGAACACGAACAGGTCGCCGGCGATCACACCGGTCAAGCCCGCCGCATCCTCGGCTTGTCCGGTGACAAGTCCGCCCGCAAATCGCTCCGCCAAACGCCCAACGGAATTTTCCTGAGCAACGGCCTCGGTAATCCGCGTCCGCAAACCTTCGGAAAGTATCGTGTTCCGCGCAACTGCGACCTCCGCGAAACTATCAGCAAGATCGATATCGCCGGCCGCGAGCGCCGCTTCGGCCTCCCGCGCCAACAGGCCCGGATCGTTCCGTAACGCGGAATCAAGCTGGATGTCAGACAAGGCCGCAGGATCGTCCCTGGCCGCGAGAACCGCCACGGCCCGCTCGGTGCGTGGCCACAGCAGGACGCAGGCAACGGCGCATGCCGTTATCCCGACCAGACCCGTCGCTATCCACCGCCGATCCATCACAACGCCTCGTAGTTCGTCCGCCATTCGCGCCACAATTCCGACGCAACAGGCCAGACGAAAGGAGGGCTTCTCCAAGACGTCAGGATTGTGTCGAATTTAGACCTGCCAGCGGGCACAATGTCGCTCTAGGAATCAGCTGAACGTCCCCCTATGGTGCGGCCATTTCCAGGGCTGGCGCCTTCATAAGTTCCAGGCCTAGCGACCAAGCGGCTGTCCGCGATCAAAGGTGAGAAAGATGTCCGATCACGTTGTTCCCCACTTTCACAATGACGCAGGCGTGGCGGTCATCGAGATCGGATCGAAAGAGTTTATGTGCGTAGGCTCCAACCCGCCATTCGACCACCCGCACGTGTTCCTCGATCTTGGCAACGACACCGAAATTATCTGCCCGTATTGCTCGACACTGTACCGCTTTGCCAGCGATCTCGCTCCCGGCGCGGCGCGGCCGCCCGAATGCGTGGTGATGGACAAGGTACCTTGATCCATCCGTGAACGGCGGGCGCGCCACGGTTCTCGTTGCCGGTGCGGGCATCGGAGGTTTGACCGCTGCGCTTGCACTCGCCGGCAAGGGCTTCAAAATCATCGTGGCCGAGAGGGCCCCGCGCCTCGAGGAAGCTGGTGCGGGCCTGCAGCTATCACCCAACGCCAGCAGTGTGCTGATCGGCCTCGGATTGCAGTCGAGCCTCGAGACGTCTGCCATCGCACCTGACGCCGTCAGCGTCATGAGCGGGCCGCGCGGCAGCGAGCTGGTTCGCCTGCCGTTCGACAAGTCGAGCCCGACGGCACCATACTGGGTGATCCATCGCGCCGATTTGCAAGCAACGCTTGCAGCACAAGCAAACGCACATCCACTCATCGAGCTTCGCCTCGGTTGCGAACTCGAAAATTTTGCGACGACGACCGGTGGCGTTGTTGTCAATCTGCGACAAGGAACGATGCCGCAACGTGAGACCGTCGCTGCATTGATCGGCGCAGACGGGTTATGGTCAGCGGTGCGTCGGCAACTCGATCCGGTGATCCAACCCCGCTTCACCGGTTTGATCGCATGGCGCGGTACCATTGAAAACCGCCTGCCGCTCGGCCAGGCAGAGTCACCCCGCGTCCAGCTCTGGATGGGAAGCAACGCGCACCTCGTCACCTATCCCATGGCCCATGGCCAGCAAACGAATGTCGTCGCGATCAGCTCGGGGCAATGGCACGATCAAGGCTGGAGCGTGCCAGCCACCGCGGCTGAAGCCGGAGCCGCCTTCACTGCTTCGCGCTGGTCCGAACCGGCACGTGCGACCATCGCTTCGGTCACGCAATGGCGCAAATGGGCTTTGTTCACGCTGCCGGCAACCGTAACGTGGGTGGATGGCCGCGTCGCCCTTCTTGGCGATGCCGCACATGCGATGTTGCCGTTCGCCGCGCAGGGCGCAGGAATGGCTATCGAAGATGCCGCTATACTCGCCGAATGCTTGAGCGATACGAATGACGATGTCACAACGGCGCTGAAGCGTTACACCGATTTACGTCGTGAGCGCGTTGCGCGGGTGCAAAATCTCGCCCGACAGAACGGTCGCATCTATCACCTCGCCGGCCCGGCCGCAGCAGCTCGGGACTTCGCGATGCGGTTGCTCGGCGGCCGCCGTCTGCTGTCCCGTCAAAACTGGATTTATGACTGGCGCGGCTGACGCAGGTTGATCGGGATCATCAATGCCCTGCGCGACCTTTACTGCCGCCTGCGGTCGCGCTTGCAGGTGGCGGCGCTACGGTTGCCGCACAATTGCCACGCTCCCAAGCCTCGTTGGCGAGCTTCAGCGATGCGCGGGTAGAAATATAGTCGCTACGATAAGCCACTTCACCAACCACCGTTCCCGCGGTGCCGGTTTGCGCCTTGTCGATGTACCCCTGCAATTGCGCCGTGCGCGCCTCAAGCGATTTGCGCTCCGCTTCCAGTTGTTTGCAATCGTAGAGTTCATATTTCGCGGGATCGACAAACGCTCCCGATAACGCGCTGTCACCGACACCTGCGCAGCCGGCAAGACTTATGCCCGACGCCGTCAGGACGGCCATGGGCATGACTCGAATGCCAGATTTCCAGTCGATGGGCAGGAATGACATGGCGGCAGGGCTCTTTCTCGTTCGATCGCTTGGAGCATCAGGGCATGACCGCAATATGGCTACGCACCACTTCGGCTGACTGAAGTCCCGTCTCCTTCTATCGCGTTTGCATGCGATCTGGAAACCATTCAGCGCGACGAGCGTGCGTGCAGGCGTGATCGACGGTGTCCCCAACAGGCGAAAACGAATGACGACGTTGCGGATATGCACGGCAGCCATTCGCCACTTCGGGACACGACGCATTGATTCACCCTGCTCGTTGTGTTGAGTTTGCATCAAGCCGCAACCCAAGCGGTACAGACAGGGAGAAATGCTCGATGAAACCTTCAACTCTCACCCTAACGGTTGCCCCCCGTGCCAGATCGCTGGCCGTTGTGGCCGCCTTCCTGGCAGGATCGGTTGTTGCCGGATCAAGCACGATCGCGCTCGCGCAGACGAATGGCCCGATCAAGATCGGGGTTATCGCTGAGGTGCAGTCGATCGCCGGCGCGGCAACCCCCGGCGGCGCGCAGATCGCCGCCGACGAGATCAATGCCAAGGGCGGCGTGAACGGCCGCAAGATCGAGATCGTCACTTACGACAACAAGAGTTCGTCGGCCGATTCCGTCCGCGCCTTCCAGCGCGCCGTGTCCGAGGACAAGGTCAGCGCGGTGATCGCAAGCTACATCAGCGAGGTGGTGCTGGCGCTGGAGCCATGGGCAGCGCGGTTGAAGGTGCCGCTGATCACGCCCGGCGCGGCGAGCAATGAAATCACCCGTCCGGTCCACGATGACTACGACAAGAACAAGTACACCTTCCACGGCTACCTGACCTCGGCGGCGCAAGCCCAGGCCGTCTGCGACGCCGCGAAGGAATTGCTGGTCGACGGTTTGAAAATGAAGACCGCCGCGATCATGAGCGAGGACGCCGCCTGGACCAAGCCGCTCGATGTCGGCTACGAGGAATGCCTGCCGAAGGTCGGCCTGAAGGTCACCGATCACATACGCTTTTCGCCGGACACCACCGACTTCACGCCGATCTTCAACAAGATCGAAGCGCAAAAGCCGGACGTCATCATCACCGGCATTTCCCATGTCGGCGTGCAGCCGACGGTGCAATGGAAGAACCAGCAGGTCCCGATTCCGATGTTCGGCATCAGCGCACAGGCGCTGAGCCCGACCTTCTGGGCCGACACCAACGGCGCGGCCGACGGCATTCCGTCACTCGCGGTTGCCACCGAGAACGTCGCGGTGACGCCAAAGACCAAGCCGTTTGCCGAGGCCTTCAAGAAGAAGTTCGGCAAGGCGCCGGCCTATACGGGCTATACCGCCTATGACGAGGTCTACATTATCGCTCAGGCGATTGAGCGGGCGGGATCGACCGATCCCGACAAGATGGTCGCCGAGATGGAAAAGACCAACTACGAGGGCACCATCGGCACGGTCAAGTTCTACGGCCGCACCGACAAATTCACCCACGGTCTGGTCTATGGCCCCGATGCCGTCAACGGACTGGTCTTCCAGTGGCAGAACGGCAAGCAGGTCACGGTGTGGCCGAAGAAGATCGCGGAAGGCGCGCTGAAGTACCCCAGCTTCATTAAGCTCCCGAAGTGACCGTCCGTTGACCGACCGCGGCCGGCACCCGACGCCGGCCGTACGACCGCACAGCCCTATCCCGGGCGCCGACAAGACGTCGCGCCCGGGCAGTGGTGCATATGCCGATTACGCCACCGCATAGGTCGCACGCTCGCCGACGACTAGGCGGTCACCGAGGGCTGAGCTATAAGCTCTCCTCATGGCTGTCACAGATATCGCAACGCGAACCTACGACCATGGCTGGCGGCTGGACCCCATCATCCGCAGCCTGCTCGACACCGATTTTTATAAACTGCTGATGATGCAGATGATCCGGGAGTTCTATCCGGACGAGCACGTCACATTCTCGGTGATCAATCGAAGCCGTCATGTCCGCCTCGCCGAAGTCATTGACGAAGGCGAATTGCGGGCGCAACTCGACCATGCCCGCTCCATCCGCTTCAGCAAAAAAGAACTGATCTGGCTCGCCGGTAATACGTTCTACGGCAAGACCCAAATGTTCTCGCCGGAGTTCATCCGCTGGCTCGGCGAGTTTCGCCTGCCGGAGTACGAACTGCACAAGGTCGACGGACAATACGAACTGCATTTCCATGGCCCCTGGGCTTACACCACGATGTGGGAAATTCCCGCGCTCGCCATTCTCAACGAATTGCGATCGCGCCAGGCCATGAAGGGACAAGGCCGGTTCGCTCTCGACGTGCTCTATGCGCGCGCCAAAGCCAAGCTCTGGACCAAGGTTGAACGGCTCAGAAAGCTGGAAGGCTTGCGGCTGTCCGACTTCGGCACGCGACGGCGCCACGGCTTCCTGTGGCAGCGCTGGTGCGTCGAGGCCGTCAAGGAAGGGCTCGGACAAGCTTTTACCGGAACGTCGAATGTGTTGCTGGCGATGGACAGCGACCTGGAAGCGATCGGCACCAACGCGCACGAATTGCCCATGGTCGCCGCCGCCCTCGCCAACGATGATACCGAATTACGCTGGGCGCCCTATCGCATTCTCGATCAGTGGCGGCATACCTATGGCGGCAATCTGCTGATCGCCCTGCCCGATGCATTCGGCACCAAGGCTTTCCTGCGCGATGCCCCGGACTGGGTTGCCGACTGGACCGGTTTTCGTCCCGACAGCGCGCCGCCCATCCAGGCCGGTGAGGAAATCATCGCGTGGTGGAAGGCGAAAGGCCGCGACCCACGCGAGAAACTGCTGGTATTTTCGGATGGCATGGATACCGCCTCCATCGAGGAGGCGTATCATCACTTCGCCGGCCGGGTCCGTGTCAGTTTCGGCTGGGGCACCAACCTGACCAATGACTTCGTCGGCTGCGCGCCTGATCCGACGACGGACCTCGATCCGATCTCGATCGTTTGCAAGGTAACATCCGTGAACGGACGCCCCGCGGTCAAGCTCTCCGATAATCCTGAAAAGGCCACCGGCGACGCCGCCGAGACTGCGCGCTATCTCCGTGTTTTTGGCGACACCGGCCGCGTCCGCAATCCGCTTCGCGTCTGAGCCTCTTCGCGACCGATCCCCGCAAGGATCATTGAAATTCCGAATGGCCGGTCGCGCCGGACCATATCAATGACGACGTCGTGCATTCGTGAAGCACAACTTCGCGACCACGATTCTTGGTGTTCATTCGACTAAAAATGCCACAATTTTGAACACGCGCATCGATTCTCCATATATAACATTGATTGCGGATCGATCTTTCTGCCACTGCCGATATATCTGCGTTGTTTTCATTATCAACTGCCTGGTCGAGAAATGGTCGAATTCAACTTGAACGAACCATGCGCGGCACCTCGGCGCCGCAATCCTGCAAGCACCCGCCGAAAATTGCTTGTCGCGGCCCGGCGCGAGTTCGCGCGCAATGGATTGGCCGGCGCGCGCGTCGACGAGATCGCCGCCCAGGCCGGCGTGAACAAACAACTGGTCTATCACTACTTCGGCGACAAGGACGCGATCTACTTCGCCGTTCTCGAATGGATGTACGACGAGATCGTGCAGTACGAACGCAGCTTCAACGTCGACGGGCTCAGCCCCGATCAAGCGATCCGCAAACTTGTTCAAAGCTCATTCGATTATCTCGAACTGCATCCCGACGTTGTCGCGCTTCTCAACGACGAGAACCGCCATGCCGCCGCTCACGTGCGCAATCTGGCGCATTTCGCTGATATCCGTACGCCGCTGCTTCGCGTCTTCTCAAGAACGCTGTCACAGGGCGTTCGCGAGGGCCTGTTCCGTAAGGGCGTCAGCCCGGAGCAACTCTATATCTCGATCACCGCGTTGAGCTACTTCTACTTTTCCGGGATGCCGACACTTTCGGCGATCCTCGGCAAGGATTTGAAAAGCAGGAGCGCGTTACGCGCCCGACGCAAGCACGTGGTCGATTTCGTCATGCAATCGCTGCGGGCCTGAACACAGAAGCACGCACGATCAGGACCCGACAGCGCGGCAAGGTGCTTATTTCGTCGTCGCGGCTTTCGGTCTCGCGCGCGAAAACCACTTCTCAAACAGCGGCAGAAGCCCACGCGGGGACATCAGAATAACCGCGATGACGACCACGCCATAGATGAAGTAATGCAATCCGGGCAACGTCCCGCCCAGTTTACCGCGCAGGATTTCGCCGAGCGGCACCAGCAGCAGCGCGCCGAAGGCCGGACCATAAGCCCGCCCCAACCCACCAACCGTGGCGAACAACACGATTTCGATGATGATGATCGGCGACACCAGCAAATAGGGATCGGCGAATGTGAGATAACGGACATAGGCCGTGCCGATCACCGAACTCAGCATCGCCGAAATCACCATCGCCGCAACCTTGTAGCGCAGAATGTTGACGCCGATGGCACGTGCGGCGTTCTCATTGTCGCGGATGGTGCGTAGATAGTAACCGAGCGGCGCATTCAGAATTGCGACGTTGATGAGGATGCTGGCAATGGCCAGCACCAGCATGACCCAGAACGCGCCGATGCCGCCCCCGAACTGGAAGGCCAGGAAATCTCCCTTGTCCTGCGGCAACAGCAGCCCCGAAGCGCCACCGAGGAAATCCCACCCCTCCACGATCACCGTTCCCATCTCGGCAAACGCCAGTGTGATCAGAACGAAGGAGAGATGGCCGAGCTGGAAGCGGAAATCGATCCAGGCGATCATTGCGCCCATCGCGCCGGAGATCACCGCCGAAATCACCAGACCGAGCCACATGTTGACGCCGAGCTTAAGCAACAGTGCCGTCGACAGCATTGCGCCAGTACCGATGAATAAGCTGTGCGCGAGCGAAATCTGCCCAGCCATGCCGCCGACGATATTCCACGCCGATGCCAGCGCGACATAAACCAGCGAAAGGATGACGATGTGCAGATAGTACGACGGCAACAGCGGAGGCAGGACCGCCGCCAACACCAAAATGACGAGCCACACCGGGGACATCAGCGTCTTGTAGAATTCCTGCCTCATCGCGACGAACTCCAGGTGAGCCCTTGAGGCCGAAACAGCATGATCAGCACGAAGATACCGTATGGCAGCAACATGCCCAACGTGTCGGACAGATAGATGGTGCCGTAAGCCTCCGAGAGGCCGATGATCAAACCGCCGAGCATGATGCCGACGAAATTGGTCATACCACCGAGCGCCACCACGATCAGCGTGATCACTGTATAACGCAGCCCCTGCGCCGGCTGGATCGGCGTCCCCGGCAGCAGCAGCGCCGCCGCGATCGCCAGAATTCCGATACCAAGCGCGAACGTCAGCGTCTGCACGCGGCTGACGTCGATTCCCATCAGCGCCGCGGCATGCGCATTTTGGTGCACTGCGCGGATCGAGCGTCCGAAGTCGGTCGAGCGCAGCATGATGTAAAGTCCGATCGCCATCGCGAATGACACCACAAAGGCGATGACGTGCGGAACGCGGACAACGACATCCCCGAGGATGAGCAGCTTGGATTCAACCACCGACGGCGTACGCGCGGGCTGGCCGCCGAACACCATCAAGATGCCGTTCTGCAACACGAGGCTGAGGCCCAAGGTGAGTTGCACCACCATCAGAAACTGATGGCCGACCATCGGTCGCAGCAGATACCAGTAGACGAGCCCGCCGATCACGGTCATCAGCGGCACGGTGATGACCAGCGAGACATAGGGATCGAGCGCCAACGCCGAATACAGCGCCAGACATAAAAACATACCAAGCGAAATGAAATCGCCGTGCGAGAAATTGACGACGCCGCTGACGCCGTAGACCAACCCCATCCCGAGCGCCAACAGCCCGTAGGTACTTCCGATCAGCAGGCCTTGCGCCAATGCTTGTAGAAATTCGGCCACGTCGATCTCCGCTCAATTGTCGCCGATCAAACCATTTAACCTAAAGCCCGAGATAGGCGCGGCGCGTTCGCGGATCGTCCTTGACAACATCAGACGCCCCCTCCACGGCAACCTTGCCGCGTTCCAGCACATAGCATCGCTGCGCATGACGCAGCGTCAGATTGAGATTTTGCTCGATCAGCAGGATCGACAATCCCTCGGCATGAAGTCGATCGATGATGCCGAAAATGTACTGGACGAACAGCGGCGACAGTCCGAGCGATGGCTCGTCCAGCATCAGCAGTTTCGCTTCCGCCATCAGCGCCCGACCGATCGCCAGCATCTGCTGCTCGCCCCCGGACAGCGTGCCGGCCTTCTGCCCAAGCCGCTCCTGCAAACGAGGAAATAGTTCGAGCACATGATCCATCTGGCGCCGCCGATGCGTCCGCGCCCGCGCGTTGATGCCGCCGAGCAGCAGATTTTCGCGCACGCTCATCTCCGGAAACACCAGCCGGCCTTCCGGCACCTGAATGATGCCGATCTCGACGCGCTGCTTGGGCGTCATCGCGGTGACGTCCTGCCCCTCGAAGCGGATGCGGCCCGACATCGGTGCGTACATGCCCGACAGGCTGTTGATCAAGGTCGTCTTGCCGGCGTTGTTGGCGCCGAGGAGTCCTACGATCTCGCCGGCGCTCAACGTCAACGAGACGTCTTGCAGGACCGGCACGCCGCCATAACCCGTCACCAGATGATCGACCTCAAGCATCGAGGTGCTCTCCGAAGTAAGCGTCGATGACTCGTTGATCCTTGATGATCTCTTCCGGCGTGGCTTCCGCGATCTTCTCTCCGAAATTGATGACGACGATGCGCGTCGCCAGCCGCATGATCACCGGCATGACGTGCTCCACCATGACAATGGTGACACCCTGGCTGTTCAGTTCCCGGACGATCGCCATTGGCGCCTCGGTTTCGGCAATCGTCAACCCGGCCATCACTTCGTCGAGCAAGATGCAGCGCGGATCGGTGGCGAGGCACTTCGCGAGTTCGAGCAGTTTTTTATCTTGCAGCGACAGCGTCGCCGGCGTGAGTAGTTCCTTGCCGGCCATCCCGACGCGTTGAAGCACATGCGCCGCATAGTCGATCGCCTCGCGGATCGGCCGCCGCGTCAGCGCGGCCGTGGTGACGACATCGAGCGTCGTCATATCGGCGAAGGTCTGCACCACCTGGAAACTGCGAACCAGCCCTTTCCGCACCAGCCGATCCGGCGATACGCCAACAATGCTTTCGCCGGCAAAACGGATTTCGCCGTCGCTCGGCGGAATGAAGCCGGAAATCACGCTGAACAGCGTGGTCTTGCCCGCGCCATTGGGGCCGATGATGCCGAGGATCTCGCCCTCGGTCACCGCAAAGCTTACATTGTTGACGGCAACGAGGCCGCCAAACCGTCTGGTGACCTTGTCAACCTCGAGCAGCGCCACGACCCGAACTCACGCGCGCGGACGCGGAGCGGTCTGGGCAAACTCTTTCGGGAACACCACCTGCTGCTGCTGATCCGGCGTCCATTGGATGAACATGGCGCTGCCATCCACGAGCAGGCGATCCTCCGCGAACTGCAAGCCCTTCGGCTTGGCGACATAGAGATTGGGATCGTCGAACGGAATGTTCACTTTCTTGAAGGCATCGAGCAACGCATCGCGCTCCAGCGAGGCCGAGGTCTCCAGGACCTGCTGCAACACGCGGCCGGCTTGCGCGTATTGGATCGCGCCCTGCCCGATGCGATCAAGTTTGGCGACATCGCGCAGCTCAGTGATGATCTTCTGCATCGAATCGACCTTGGCGCCGGCGCTGAATCCTGTCATGCCGAACAGGTTCTTGGTCAGCACTGCCTTGCCGATTTCCGGCCCCAGATCCTTCCACAGCGACAGGTCGGAATAGCCGCCGGTGCCGCCGCAGAAGATGCTGCCGTGATAGTTGAGATTGTAGCGCGCCTGATGCAACAGGATGCCGTCGCGCGGCGTCACCAGCCCGACCACGACGTCCGGCTTCAGCGAACGAATGCGCACCATCGCGGAGGTCTGGTCCTGCGCTTTGATATCGAGCGGCGCCTCGCCGATGATCTCGATGCCGCTCGCCTTGAGCTTCTCGTGCAGGAACTTGTTGACCTGCTGACCGGCTTCGTAATTCGAATAGCCCATTACCGCGGTCTTGATGTTGAACTTCTCGGAATCGCGGAGGAACACGACGAAGTCATGCATCGACTGCGCGTAGCCGCGATCGTAGGGATAGCCGAGCGTAAACATGTAATTCGAGCGCGCGCCGCCGGCCCACACCGACAGCGTCGGCATCTTCAGTTCGTCGAGCACCGGCGTCAGCGCCAGCATCTGCGCGCTAAGAATGGTGCCGGTCAGCAGTTGCACCTTCTCTTCGGTGATCAAGCGCCGCGCTTCGGTCGCCGTGCGTGCCGGTTGGCTGGTGTCGTCAGCCTGGATCAATTCGATCTTGGCGCCGCCTTTGCTCTTGATGCCGCCTTCGGCGTTGATCTTCTTGATGATATACTCGAATGCCGGCTGCCCTTCCTGGGCGTAGGCCGCCAGACCACCGCTCATCGAATTGACGACGCCGATGCGAATGGTCGAATCGGCCGCTCCCGCGCGACGCACAAACGGCGCGGCGACCGAGCCAAGCAACACGCCAGACGCGCCGACGGCAAATTCACGACGGGTGATCGTCATCCAGGTCTCCTCCCTCATGCTCCGACATGGCATCGCCACCCCGGCAGTCTTCTTGGTTCATGTGCCCGCGTCGGTCTGACGGCAACGTTGCATGAATCATCGATCCATTCGCGTAGCCCGTTCGCGCGTTTGGCAAAATCTAGCCATCTTTGATGGGCTGCGTCAAATAACCTTTCGACCACGACGCTCCGATGCACGCGGGAGGAGCGATTTCGATCGGTGAACCGGCCGCTTATTCCGCAAGCCGATATAAGCCGCGACGTCATGCAATCGAATACACTTAGTTGAGCGCGCTCGACGAAGGAAACGTGCGGATCGCGTCTCGATGGTCGATCGCAAGCTGCCCCATCACTAGCGAAAACAGTTCGTTCTGCGACGTGATGCCAAGCCGCTGATAGGCGCGCCGTCGATAGGTCAGAACACTGTTGAGGCTGATCCCGAGCTTGCCGGCGATCGCCTCCGAACTCAGCCCCTGCAAAATGTTCATGCAGACGTCGCGCTCCCGTGCCGTCATTGCGTCGAGCGGCGGTCTCGCAAAGGCCTGCGCCAGCAGTCCCGCACCATCGGATCGATGACGCGACTGGGTCTCCAGCATAAGCTGACAATGCCGCGTGATGGCGGCCACTACATTCGGGCTGGCACGATTGAGCGCATCGACCTGTCGTTCGGTGTATCGTCCGCCGGCCTCAAGGCGATAGAAGTTGGCATAGATGCAGATGCCCTCGTGCCAAAGCGCGGTCGCGAATTTATCGACGATTCCCGAATCGTCGAAGAACAGCTTGCGATAATCACGACGATACATTCGGCGCGCGACGAACGGCATCAGAACGGCGTTGCTATCGCACGGTCGCTGGAAAATGACTTCCTTGTTGGGGTCGTTGGCATGAAAATGGCCGGCATAGGCCGCGCCGAGATCGTCCCCGATCGCAATGTCGCCGGCGGTCAACAGACATTGCGCGTCACGATCGTTGGCGAACGCGAAGACCATGCAGTGATCGACCGCGGCAATCCGACGAAGATGCGCCATCAACGCGTCGGGAAAAGCCGGACGGCCGACATGCAGCACGGCCTGCTCGAAGCCGTCCATAGCGGCACTGATCTTCAGTCCCGGCCTCTGCCCGAAACCGTCACGTGAACCACCGGGCATGCCGGTTTCCTCCGTCATATTTTTCTTCAATCTAGGCCAATCGCCACCCGGAAGAAAGTTGCCTTGCGAGACGGCCGCTGCCGTCCCGTCACAATCGCTTGCGACAGACAGAACGGCGCAATCCGCTTATGCGTTGTGATTTATCTGCCGGATCGGGGGCGACTCCGTTCCGGAACTCGTCGCAACGGTTCATCGCCATGACACAGCCGATTCATTCCACCCCTCGCCCGGCATGCCCGGTATCGACTATCGATCCGTTTTCCGATGCGTTTCTCGGAGATCCCTATGGTTTTCACGAGGAACTGCGCGAGATCGCACCGGTGTTCTGGCTCGAGCGCTACGGCGTCTACGGCATGGCGCGCCACGCCGAGGTGCAGGCGTCGCTGATGGATTGGGAGACCTTCTGTTCCGGCCGCGGTGCCGGCATCGAGGACTTCGCCAAGGTCAAATCATGGCGGCCGCCAAGCAAGCTGCTGGAAGTCGATCCGCCGATCCATACCCGGACGCGCTCGGTGATGAGCCGCATCCTGTCGCCAGCGGCAATGCGGCAGGTTCGCGAAACCTTCACCGCCCGCGCCGATGCGCTCGCGGAGGCCGTGGTGGCGAAGGGCGAGATCGACGCGATCAAGGATCTCGCAGAGGTCTTCCCGTTGCATGTATTTCCGGACGCCGTCGGCTTGCGTTCCGAGGGGCGCGAGAACCTGCTGCCGTTCGGCAACATGGTGTTCAACTCCTTTGGTCCGCCCAACGCGATCTTCCGGGAGTCGGTCGCCAACGCCAAACCGGTGGTGCAGTGGATCTACGATCAATGCTCGCGCGACATGCTGCGCCCGGGCGGCTTTGGATCGCAGGTGTGGGACGCTTTCGATGCTGGCGAGATCGATGCGGAGGAAGCCGCAACGTTGGTGCGCTCGATGCTGACCGCAGGACTCGACACCACCGTCAACGGCATCGCCAATGCCGTCTACGCATTCGCAACCCATCCCGAGCAGTGGCGCGCGCTACGCGACGATCCCTCGCTGATCCGGCAATCCTTCGACGAAGTGCTGCGCTGGGAAGCGCCGGTGCAAACCTTCTTCCGCACCACGACGCGCGAGGTCGAGGTTGCCGGCACGACGATTCCCGAAGGCGAGAAGGTCCTGCTATTTCTCGGCGCGGCGAACCGCGACCATCGCAAATTCCCGGAGCCGGAGCGCTTCGATATCCGCCGCCGCCCGATCGGCCATGTCGCGTTCGGCGCCGGCATCCATAGCTGCGTCGGCCAATTGGTCGCACGGCTGGAAGTGGAGTTGATCCTCACCGCGCTGTTGAAGCAGGTCGACATAATCGAACTCACAAGCGAGCCAATCCGCAAGCTCAACAATACGTTACGTTGCATCGGCTCGCTGCCGGTCCGTTTCAAACCGCTTGCGCACTAACAGTCCCTCGGGCCAACCTTGGTGCAGGGTTGGGAATTCGACCAATTAAGCTCTTGAATTAAACGAGCGGTTGGTGAATTTTAGCCGACAACAAGATCAAGCTCGGGCGTTGGGGATCACCCCGGGCCACGATCCAGGGGGACGAACGCGGGTGGACACGACGATATTCCTGTTCCTGCTCCAGGACGGCGTCATCAACGGCGCGGTCTATGCGCTGGTGGCCATCGCACTGGTGCTGGTGTTCGCGGTGACGCGCGTGATCTTCGTGCCGCAGGGAGAGTTCGTTGCCTTTGCCGCGCTGACTGTCGCCGCACTCGAAAACGGGATCGCGCCGTCGACGCCATGGCTACTGTTGGCGCTCGGGATTCTTGCGGCGATTTCCGACATCGTGTGGCATTTCCGTGACCTGACCTGGAAACGCATTCTCCGCATCGCAGTGTTCGATCTCGCCCTTCCCGTCGCGCTCTTGTTGCTGACGCAGGCGCTGGCGCCGATGAAGCTCGGCCAACTCGCCAACATCCTGCTCGCCATCGCGCTGATCACGCCGATGGGGCCGATGATCTATCGCATCGCCTTCGAGCCGTTGGCGCATTCCAGCGTACTGGTGTTGCTGATGGCGGCGTTCGGTGTGCACTTCTCGCTGATCGGACTGGGGCTGGTGTTCTTCGGCCCGGAAGGCAGCGGCACCACGCCGCTGTCGTCGGCCTCGTTCTCGCTTGGCGATCTTGTCGTCACCGGCCAGAGCGTCGCGGTGTTGATCGTGACCGCCGTGCTGCTGGTGCTGTTTGCGCTGTTCTTCGGCCGCACCCTGCTCGGCAAGGCGTTGCGCGCCTGTTCGTCGAACCGGATCGGCGCGCGGCTGGTCGGCATCCCGACTTCGGTCGCCGGACAGTTTTCGTTCGCCATCGCCGCATTGCTCGGCGCGGTCTCGGGCATTCTGGTCGGCCCGCTGATGACGGTGTTTTACGACTCGGGCTTCCTGATCGGCCTGAAGGCCTTCGTCGCCGCCATCATCGGCGGGCTGGTGAGCTATCCGCTGACGGTGATCGCAGCCCTTGGCGTCGGCTTCGCCGAGGCGCTGTTCTCGTTCTGGGCCAGCAACTTCAAGGAAGTGCTGGTCTTCACCCTGATCATTCCGGTGCTGGCGTGGCGTTCGATCTATGCGCCTTACCATGAGGAATCGGAATGATGACCTCGCTCCGATCCTTCGCGCCGCCGATCGTCGCGGCGGTCCTGCTGATCGCACCGTTCACCGGCTGGCTGCCGGACTATTGGGTGACGCTGTTCAACTACATCGGCATTTCGAGCCTCGTCGCCATCGGCCTGGTGCTGCTCACCGGCGTCGGCGGCATGACCTCATTCGGCCAGTCCGCCTTCGTCGGCTTCGGCGCCTACACCACCGGCGTGTTGACGGTGCACTTCGGCATCTCGCCATGGCTGACACTGCCGGCGGCGCTGCTGGTAACGATGGCGGTAGCCGCCGCCGTCGGTGCAGTGACGGTGCGATTGTCCGGCCATTACCTGCCGCTGGCGACCATCGCCTGGGGCATCGCGTTCTTCTATCTGTTCGGCAACATCAGTTGGCTCGGCGCGCATGACGGCCTGCCCGGCATTCCAGCGCTACGCGTCGGCACCCATCAACTGATCGACCCGAAGGAATACTTCGTCGTGGTCTGGATCGCCGTAGTGCTGGCCGTGATCGCGACACAAAATCTCTTGAACGGACGCGTCGGCCGCGCCGTTCGCGCGCTTCGCCGCAGCACACGCGCGGCGGAAGCGTTCGGCATCAACACCGCCGGCGCCAAGCTGATGGTATTTGTCTATGCCGCGATGCTCGCCGGTCTTGCCGGCTGGCTCTACGCGCATTTCCAGCGCTCGGTGTCGCCCGGCCCATTCGGCGTCGTCGCCGGCACCGAGTATCTGCTGATGGCCGTGCTGGGTGGCGCGGGTCGCGTCTACGGCGCGATCCTCGGCGCGGCTGGCATTACGGTACTGCGCGACCAGTTACAGAACCTGTTGCCCTGGCTGTTCGGCCACACCGGCAATTTCGAGTCCATCGCGTATGGCGCGGTGCTGGTGCTGGTGTTGCAGACCGCCAGCAACGGGCTGTGGCCGATCCTGTTCGGCCCGCCGCCACCGCCGAAGCCACCGACGCCGCGCGACGGCGATCAACTTCCGACCAAGATGCTGCCGGAGCCCGGTGTCCGCCTGCTGCAAGTTCAGGACGCGAAGAAAACCTTTGGTGGCCTCGTCGCGGTCAACGATGTCAACTTCGAGGTGGAGAGCAGCCGCATCATCGGCCTGATCGGCCCCAATGGCGCAGGGAAAAGCACGACCTTCAACCTGATCACCGGCGCGCTGCCACTGACGTCGGGCGCAATCGCCTTCGAAGGTCATCCGCTTCAAGCGCAGACGCCGCAGCGCGCGGCGGCGCTCGGGCTCGGCCGCACCTTCCAGCATGTCGAGATCGTCCCCGACATGAGCGTGATCGAGAACGTCGCGCTCGGCGCTAACCTGCTCGGCCACGCCGGCGTATTCCGCGCGATGCTCAAGCTCGATCGCGCCGAGGAAGCGCTGCTGTTCGCAACGGCGCGGCGGCAACTGGAACGCGTCGGCCTCGCCGACGTCGCGATGCAGCCGGCCGGAACACTCGCGCTCGGCCAGTTGCGCCTCGTCGAGGTGGCGCGCGCGCTGTGCCTCAACCCGATCCTGCTGCTGCTCGACGAGCCGGCCGCGGGACTGCGCGTCGGTGAGAAGAAGGCATTGGCCAAACTGCTGCGCGAGGTGCGCAGCGAAGGCGTCAGCGTGCTGCTGGTCGAGCATGACATGGACTTCGTCATGAGCCTCGCCGACCATCTCGTCGTGCTCGACTTCGGCACCAAGATCGCGGAAGGCGTTCCGGCCGATATCCGGAAGAATCCGGCGGTGCTGGAAGCCTATCTCGGAGGCGTGTCATGACCGCGCCGCTGTTGGACGTCCGCGATCTGTGCGTCGCCTACGGCCGCGCAGAGGTGGTGCACACCGTCTCGATCAAGGTGACGCAAGGCGCGCTGGTGACGGTGATCGGCGCCAACGGCGCCGGCAAGACCACGCTGCTCAACGCATTGATGGGTTTGCTCCCCGCGCGTGGCGCGATCGCATTTCGCGACAAGCCGATTGCGAACGTTTCGCTCGAAGCTCGCGTTCAGCAAGGCTTGTGTCTCGTGCCGGAGCGCCGCGAACTGTTCGCCGACATGCCGGTTGAGGACAATCTCCTGCTCGGCGGCATCCGCCGTTCGCGCGCCGAGCGCAACCAGACGCTGGAGCAGGTGTTCGCACAGTTTCCGCGACTGAAAGAACGCCGCCAGCAATTGGCCGGCACATTGTCCGGCGGTGAACGCCAGATGCTGGCGATGGGCCGCGCCTTGATGGCACGCCCGACGCTTTTGATGCTCGACGAGCCGAGCCTCGGTCTCGCGCCGCGCATCGTCCGCGACATTTTCCAGATTCTCACCGAACTGCGCGCGAGCGGCGTCTCCATTCTGCTGGTCGAACAGAACGCACGTGCCGCGTTGCAGGTCGCGGACTACGCCTACGTCATGGAACTTGGCGCGATTACCACCGAGGGCTCGCCCTCGGAAATCGCGCAGGACAGCCGCTTGGTCGAAAGTTATCTCGGCCTCGGCGGCAACGACTACTAAACTGGCAAAAACCACCAAGGGAGGACGTCATGCTACGAACGAAAACCTGGCTCATCGCATTGGCGACGACCGCGCTCATGGCCGGCAGCGCACACGCACAGCTCAAAGTCGGCATCACCATGAGCGCGTCCGGCCCCGGCGCGGCGCTCGGGCAGCCGCAGAGCAAGACGGTGGCGATCCTGCCGAAGGAAATCGCCGGACAGAAAGTCACCTATATCGCGCTCGATGACGAGTCCGATCCGACCAAGGCGGCACAGAATGCCCGCAAGATGATTTCGGAAGAGAAGGTTGACGTGCTGGTCGGCTCGTCGCTTACGCCAGTCTCGCTGCCGCTGATCGACATCGCCGCCGAAGCGAAAACCCCGCTGCTGACACTCGCTGCCGCCGCCGTGCTGGTGCAGCCGATGGACGACAAGAAGAAGTGGGTCTTCAAGGTGGTGCCGAACGACGACATCATGGCCACCGCGATCCTCAAGCACATCGCCAAGACCGGCGCCAAGAAGCTCGGCTATATCGGCTTTTCCGACGGTTACGGCGAAGGCTACTACAACGTGCTGAAGGCGGAAGCGCCGAAGGCCGGCATCGAGCTGACGACGCACGAGGTCTATGCCCGCAACGACGCCAGCGTCACCGGACAAGTGCTGAAGATCATCGCCTCCAAGCCGGACGCGGTATTCATCGCATCCGCGGGCACGCCTGCCGTGCTGCCGCAAAAGGCCTTGCGCGAGCGCGGCTACAAGGGCCCGATCTACCAGACCCACGGCGTCGCCACCAACGAGTTCATCAAGCTCGGCGGCAAGGATGTCGAGGGCGCGGAGTACACCGGCGAAGCCTTCACCATCGTCGATGACCTGCCGAAGGACAGCCCGTTCCGCGCCGCACCGGAGAAGTTCATTGCGGCCTACAAGGCGCAGTACAAGGAAGAGCCAGCCGCCTTCGCCGCGCACCTGTGGGACTCTATGGTCCTAGTGGAGAACGCCATGCCTGCCGCGCTCAAGGCCGGCAAGCCGGGCACACCGGAATTCCGCGCTGCGCTGCGTGACGCGCTGGAAAACGGCAAGGAGATCTATCTCAACAACGGCCTCTCCAACATGAGCCCGACCAACCACAACGGCTACGACGAACGCTCGGCGTTCCTGATCAAGGTCGAAGGCGGCAAATTCCGGCTCGCCAAGTAGACTGCCGGCTGAAGAAGCTGCCGGCTTAATTATTACGCATCATGGCAACGTCCGTCCCTTCGGGGGCGGACGTTTTGTTTTGCGCCCCTTTTGTCGGTCAGGACAGCGCCAGCTAGACATTATCTGGTATACAATACTCCAGTACCGATACCCTTCGAACTGACCGTGAACCCGGTCGACTTTATAAGTGCATAATTTTCAATGATATTTATCGCGTTGACATTTTGGTATCTGGCATGCCAAATAAAATTGCAGCTTCAAACATGCGTCATGGGATCAACCCAATGCCAGCCACCAATCCATCGAAAGCCCGCACCGAGACCGAAATGGAGATCGTTCGTCTCGCCCCGGAAACCAGCTTCAAGACCAAGGCTTACGACGCCCTCAAGGAAGCCATCCTGAGGATGGACATCTACACCACGCCCGACCCCATCATGCTCGACGAGCGGGCGCTGTCGGAGAAGCTCGGGGTCAGCCGCACGCCGATCCGCGAGGCCATCGCGATGCTCGAGCAGGATGGGCTGGTGAAGTCGGTGCCACGGCGCGGCATCGTGGTGGTGCGGCGGACCAAGGCCGAAATCGTCGACATGATTCGCGCCTGGGCGGCGCTGGAAAGCATGGCGGCCCGGCTGATCACCCAGACCGCGCGCAAACGCGACATCACCGCGCTACGCGACTTCTTCAAGGATTTTCACAAGGATCGGCTGCCGCAGGATCACATCGAGGAATACTCGAAGGCCAACATCGCCTTCCATCAGGCACTGATCTCGCTCAGCGAATCCCAGGTGCTCATCAACATGACCGACGGCATCCTGCTGCACGTGCGCGGCTTCCGGCAACTGACCATCGGCCGCAACGAGCGCATCGCGGCCTCCCTGCCCGAGCATCTCGCCATCATCGGCGCGCTCGAGGAACGCAAGACCGAGCTCGCCGAAAAGTTCGCGCGCGACCATACCCTCGGCCTCGCCACCTACGTCGAGACCCACGGCGACGGGCTGTTCGGTTAACATCGCCGTGAAGCGCGTCGCGGTAAGTGGCGCGGAAAATCGGAACATCCAAACGCAAAAATCCCCCGGGCCGAAGCCCGGGGGATTTCGTTCATCGCATCGCACGCAACCCTGACCAACTATGGTTGGCATTGAAGTTCGTGCGCGCGCGTATGATAGGTTCGTTCGTCAATCATCCATAAGGGCGGAGAACTCCCATGAAGGCCTTCATCTACGGAACGCATGGCGCGGAAATCAGCGACGTCGCGAAACCTCAGGTCAAAGGCCCGCAAGTTCTGGTCCAGGTCCGCGCCTGCGGACTCAATCGCGCCGACCTCGGCATGACCAAGGGCCATGCACATGGCAGCGCCGGCGGCGCGGGCACCGTGCTCGGCATGGAATGGGCCGGCGAAGTGGCCGAGATCGGTCTCGACGCGAAAGGTGTCAAGGTCGGCGACCGTGTGATGGGCTCGGGCGCCGCCGCCTTCGCGGAATATGCCCTCGCCGATTACGGGCGACTGTTTCACATCCCCGCCGGCATGGACTTCAGCGAAGCCGCGACGTTGCCGATCGCGCTGACCACCATGCACAACGCGCTGGTGACCAACGGAGACTTGCGGCCCGGACAATCCGTGCTGATCCAGGGCGCGAGTTCCGGCGTCGGCCTGATGGCGTTGCAGATCGCCAAGCTGAAAGGCGCAAGGACCGTGATCGGCTCCTCGACCAATCCGGAACGGCGCGCGCGGTTGAAAGATTTCGGAGCGGATATCGCGATCGACTCGCGCGATCCTGCGTGGGTCGACGAAGTGCTGCGCGCGACCGGCGGCGCCGGCGTCGACCTGATCATCGATCAGATCTCCGGCCCGGTCGCCAATCAAAATCTCGCGGCGACAAAAGTGCTCGGCCGCATCGTCAATGTCGGCCGGCTTGGCGGCAGCCATGGCGACTTCAACTTCGACCTGCATGCAGCGCGGCGCATCCACTATATCGGCGTTACCTTCCGCACCCGCTCGATCGAGGAGATCCGTGATATCTTCACGCAGGTGAAAAACGACATCTGGCCGGCGGTCGAATCCCGCAAGCTCAAGTTGCCAATCGATCGCACCTTCGCGTTCGCCGACATCATCAAGGCGTTCGATCACATGGAAGCCAACCAGCATCTCGGCAAGATCGTCGTCACGCTTTAACGATCGGCATGACGCTGTTTGAAGTCGGAATAATTCGCATCTGCAAGTGGCTGAAAAAATAGCGGGAGCATCGCTTGCCCCGCTTTGCTGTTGACTGATGGGGCTGCTAAACCCCGCCCATGAGCCAGCATGTCGACACCACGAAAACCCGCGTCGCGGCGATCTCCGTCGTCGCCAGCGCAACCATGGCGGCGCTGAAGTTCGTCGTCGGCATCGCGATCGGCAGCCTCGCTTTGATTTCGGAAGCGCTGCACAGCTCCGTCGATCTCGTCGCCACCATCATCACCTGGATCGTGGTGCGTTTTTCCGACCGGCCTGCCGACGACGAACATCATTACGGCCACGGCAAGTTCGAAAGCCTGTCTGCGCTCGGCGTGATCGCCCTGCTCTATATTCTTGCCGGCGGCATCCTGGTCACGGCGGTCGGCCATTTGCGCGAAGGCGCGGTGCCACCCAAAATCTCGCTCATTCCCTTCGTGGTCCTGCTGGCCGATATCGGCGTCAACCTGTGGCGAGCCTATGCGCTGCACCGCGCGGCACACGCCACAAAAAGCCAGGCGCTTGCCGCCGACGCACTGCACTTCGCCTCCGACGTGCTCGGCTCGGTGGCGGTCATCGTCGGCCTGATCCTCGCCGCGCTCGGCTATTCTTGGGGCGACGCCGCCGCCGCGATCGCGATCGCCGTCGTCATCTCGGTACTCGGCCTGCGGCTCGGACGCTCCACCATCGAGACGCTGCTCGATCGCGCACCCGAGGGCGCGACCGACAAGGTGCGCGCAGCGATCCTGAGCGTGCCGGGCGTGATCGGCGTCGGGCGGCTGCGGGCGCGCATGGTCGGCGCGAAATACTTCATCGATGCCGACGTTCAGGTGCCGCGAACCTATCCGCTTGATCGCATCGATGCGATCAAGCGCAAGGCACAGCATGCGGTGACAACTGCATTGGGCGATGCCGACCTCACCTTCACCGCCCTGCCCATGGCGCGCGACAACGAAACCGTCCGTGATCGGATCATGGTGATCGCGCGCAACGCCGCGCTGGCCATCCACCATGTCACGGTTCACGACCTTGGCGGGCGGCTGACCGTCAGTATCGACCTCGAACTCGATGGCCAGTTCGACCTCAGCAAGGCGCACGATATAGCACAAGGGCTTGAGCAGAGCATTCGCGATGAATTCGGCAGCGATGTCGAGGTCGACACCCACATCGAACCGTTGGAGCCAGAAGCACCGACCGGCATCGACGCGCCGGCCGCCCGCGTTGCGGAAATCACCGCGGCGCTATCCGGCTTCGCGACGGGTCACGGCATTCACGACATTCACAACGTGCGCGTGCGCGACACCGAAGCAGGTCAGATCGTCAATTTTCACTGCCGGGCCGCACCGACCATGAGCGTGATGCTGGTCCATGAGGCCGTCGACGATATCGAGCGCGCGTTGCGCCGTAACTTTCCGACGGTGAAACGCGTCATCAGCCACGCCGAACCGACCCGTGAAAACATCGACTGACGCGCACCCGACAACGTTCCCGTTTCGGACTCGTCTTCGCGGGATCGTCAGCACAAAAATCAGCGTTGGATAAAGATTTTTTCGCGTTAACGATTCGTTGACTCTCGACACGCCGCCGAATCTGGATTCAAATCGCATCATGATTCGAAACGGCCTGGGGGTCAGTTTGAATCGGCAGGAACTGCGCCCGTTCGCGAGACCCGATTATCGAACTTGAGCGATCATCGGATTTGAACCGGAGCGTCGGACTGACCTGTAGCAGTGCGTTGCCGCCACCGGAGCGAACGGTTTTGCCGGGGCGGCATTCCAGAGGAATTCCGAGGGGGCAAGGCATGATGCGCGCGCGCACGCAAGGCGCATGCGTCCAATCCGATTCGATCAAAGGATTGGCGCAGTCGATCGCAAAACCGGCCTATCACCGGCTGCTGAATGCCGAACCCGTGCTGCGCCGCGCAGTCCCAACCCTCATCATCGCATTTCTTGTCACCATCTGTTTCGGCGCCTTCGTTCAGGTCACCGATCACGGCCGGCAGATGCAAGCCTCGGCCCAACGCGATTTGACGGCACTCGCCGACCTGCTCGCCGAACGCCTCGACCGCAATCTCGCCGAGCGGCATTCGCCGGCGACGCCTACGCACTTGCAGAACCTGCTCTCGTCGTTGATCCCGACATGGGGCATCTCGGCAAACCGCTCGATTTTGATTGTGGGGGCCGATCAACGCCTTATTGCCGGCCTCTCGGCCGAGTGGATCGGTGACATCGATCGCGAATTGCTAACCACCCTCGCGACGACCGCGCACGCGACGCCCGTGCACAACAAGGCCAACGATGTCATCGCCACCGCGCGCCCGCTCAAGTCGCTCCCGGGCCATCACCTCGTGATTGCGCAGAAGCATGGCTCGCCGTTGTGGCAATCGGATGCCGCACTCGCCATCACGCTCTCCGCCACCACCGGCTTTGTCGTTCTCATCCTCGGCTTCGCGTTTCATTGGCAATCGACCCGCGCCCGCGAGGGCGATCTGATCAACGACGCGGTGCGCGGACGGATCGACACCGCGCTCAATCGCGGACGCTGCGGCCTGTGGGATTGGGACCTCTCGCGCGGCCGCATCTTCTGGTCGCACTCGATGTTCTCCATCCTCGGCCTGCCCGGCCGCAGCGACCTGCTGACCTTCGGAGAAGTCAACGCCCTGGTTCGCTCGGACGATATCGACCTGTTCGAGATCGCCGACCTTCTCATCTCCGGAAAAATCAATCACATCGACCAGAGTTTTCGCATGCAGCACAGCAACGGCCACTGGATCTGGCTGCGCGTGCGATGCGAACTGAGCCACGGCGCACGCGACGGCGGCTTGCACCTGATCGGTATCGCCGTGGACGTCACCGAGCAGAAGAGCCTTGCCGAACGCACCGTCGAAGCCGATCTTCGGCTGCGCGACGCCATCGAAACTGTTCCGGAGTCCTTCGTCCTATGGGACGCCGAGGATCGCCTCATCCTCTGCAACTCGCACTTCCAGCGGCTACACAAGTTGCCCGACACGGCCGTCGCGCCGGGGACGTCGTATGAAACGGTCTGCGAGGTGGGGAAGATGCCGCGCATCCGCGCGCGGCTGCCGGCGAGCGATGCGCTCGCCACCGGCGCGCGCACCTTCGAGGCGCAACTTGACGATGGTCGCTGGCTCAACGTCAGCGAGCGCCGGACCAAGGACGGCGGTTACGTTTCGGTCGGCACCGACATCACGCGGATCAAGGAGCACGAGCAGAAACTCGTCGACAACGACCTGCGCCTGCGCGCCAGCGTAATCGATCTGAAGCGATCGCAAGCCACGCTGGAGCAGCAGGCGCTCGAACTCGCCGATCTCGCCCAAAAGTACGCCGACGAAAAAGACCGCGCCGAGGAAGCCAATCAGGCGAAATCGAAATTCCTCGCCAACATGAGCCACGAACTGCGCACGCCGCTGAACGCGATCATCGGTTTCTCCGAGATCATGGGCAGCGGCATGTTCGGAACGCTGGGCTGCGACAAGTATCAGGAATACTGCCACGATATCCTGACTTCCGGGCACTATCTGCTGGAAGTCATCAACGACATTCTCGACATGTCGAAGATCGAAGCCGGACGGATGCAACTCGATCTCGAGCCGCTCAATCTCGCGCAGACGCTGACGGAGTCGCTCCGCGTCGTTTCGGGCAAGGCGCAGGAAAAATCGCTGGTGCTTGACGCCGACTTCGATGACCAGGTGCCGCTGGTGGCGGACCGGCGCGCCATCAAGCAGATCGTCGTCAATCTTCTGTCCAACGCAGTCAAGTTCACGCCGGACGGCGGCAGGGTGATCGTCCGCAGCCGGCTGGTGGATCATTCCATCGTGCTGATGATCGCCGACACCGGCATCGGTATTGCGCGACAATCCATGGTCAAGCTCGGCCAGCCGTTCGAACAGGTCGAAGGGCAATTAACCAAGACGTATCAAGGCTCCGGTCTTGGGCTTGCGATCGCGAAGTCGCTGACCGGCCTGCATGGCGGCTCAATGCGGATGAAATCGAAGCCGGGAGCCGGTACCGTGATCGGCGTAACGCTGCCGTGCGACGGGCGCACGCGCCCGCTTTCCGTCGCCGCTTAATTCGTCTCGTCGACCAGCGCGAGAAATACACTTCTCACGTCAGACTGCGTGTCGCGCACCCGCGCCTCCAGCGCCGAGAAGTCCGGTGCGTCTCCTGCCCGCGTCATGATCCGCAGCAGGTCCTCGCCGGCGGTCGCGGGATCGAATTTGCCGCTGACGCAAAGCCGCAAAATCTGCGTCAGGTCGTGATAGAGCCGCGCCGCGGGCCGCAACACTTCCTTGGTCGATTGCGGCAGGATGCCGAGGCGCGCGGCATTCTCCAGCACCTGCATGGTGCTGACGTTGAGAATCTCCGGCATCTCCGCCGCGTAAACAAGTTGCAGGTACTGCGCGATGAATTCGATATCGACCGTGCCGCCGGCAGCATATTTGAGGTCCCAGATATCGTCCTCGCCCTTCTCGAGCGCGATGGCGCGACGCATTTCGGCGACGTCGCTGGCGATAATGCGGCGGTCGCGCGGACGCGTCAGCACCTCGCGGATGATCGCCTCGATCCGTTCGCGAAATTCAGGCGACGCCGAGATGACGCGGGCGCGCGTCAGCGCCATGTGTTCCCAGGTCCAGGCTTCATGATCCTGGTAATCGGCGAACGAATCCAGCCTTGACGCGACAGGACCGGCGCGACCCGACGGTCGCAAGCGCATGTCGACGTCGTACAACACGCCGTAGTTTGTGCGCGTCGTGAAGGCGCTGATCAGTCGCTGAGTGAAACGCGCAAAATACTGGCTGCCATTCAGGGATCGCGCACCGTCGGACTCGGGGTTCTCGTGATCGAAGTCATAGATCAGAATGAGATCGAGATCGGACGACGCCGTCATCTCCCTGCTGCCGAGTTTCCCCATCGCGAGGATGGCAGTCTCCTGATTCTGAACGCGGCCGTATTGCTCGACGAATTGCTTCGTCACCAGTCGATGCACCGTTTGCACGATGCCTTCAGCGACGTCCGCGAACGCCGTGCTGGCGTGTTGCGCCGACACAGTGCCGGACAGGATGCGCGCGCCAATCAGGAACAGGCTTTCCTGGCCGAACAGCCGCAGCCGATCGAGAAACTCTTCGTAGGAGTCCGCGTCCGCCAAAGTCACGGCCAACCGCTCCGACAGTTCCTTGCGGTCCGGCATGGCGCCGAAGAAGCGCGGATCGATCAGGCCGTCCATCAGTTGCGGCTGCCGTGCCAGCATCGCGCCGAGACGCGGGGCGGCACCAAGGATCAAAGCCACCAGTGCGACCAGATCGCTGTTCTGACCGAGCAGCGAGATCAACCGCCCGCCGCGTTGCAACGCCTGCAGGAAACTGTCGAATGCAGTCACCGCGTCGTCGGGTTCTTCGGCATGCGCCAATCCTTCGATCAACGCCGGGACGAATTCCTCGAACGCCTTCCGCGTCGCCTCGACCTTGAGGACGCGATATTCGCCCGACATCCACTGCTGCACGGTGGACGCCACCATTAGCGGCTTGGCGAAGCCGAGATCGGACAACCGCTTCACTACGCGCGGGTCGTCGGGCCCGGCGCGATAATCGACGTCGGGGAGTTTTGCCGTCCCGGCCGGATCGCCCTCGAACAGCTTGCTGTAGTGTCCCTGCACGCAATTCAAATGATGCAACAGGTCTTTGGCGAAGGCATCGCGGCTGTCGTAGCCGAAGAAGAATGCAAAGCGTTCGACCGCATCACGATCTTCCGGCAATGCATGGGTCTGCTCGTCGGCGATCATTTGCAGGCGATGCTCGACGCGACGGAGGAACTGATAGGCGTCGCTCAACTCGTCCCGCGCAGCGAGCGTGATCCAGTTGTTCGACGCCAGAATATTCAGTGTCTCCAGCGTCGGGCGTGAGCGCAGTTCTGGATGCCGGCCGCCGGCGATCAATTGCTGGGTCTGCGCAAAGAACTCGATTTCGCGGATGCCGCCACGCCCGACCTTGACGTTATGCCCTTCGACCGAAATATCGTTCTGTCCGCGGAAAGACTGCATCTGCCGCTTCATATCGTGAACGTCGGACAGCGCAGCGAAGTCGAGATGCTTACGCCAGACGAACGGCGCGATCTCGCTGACCAGCGCCTCGCCTGCGACGATATCGCCGGCGCACGGGCGCGCCTTGATCATCGCGGCGCGCTCCCATGTCCGGCCCTCGCGCTCGTAGTAGTCGAGTGCGGCGGCGGTCGAGATCGCCACCGGCGTCGATGCCGGATCGGGCCGCAATCGCAGATCGACGCGGAAGACGTAGCCGTCGCCGGTGCGTTGCTGCAACATCCGCGACAGCCCTTGCGTGACGCGCACGAAGAAAGGCTGCGGCTCGATATCCGGCGCCAGCGTCGGCGCGGCAAGATCGAAGAAAACGATGAGATCGACGTCGCTGGAATAGTTCAGTTCGCCCGCGCCCATCTTGCCCATGGCGAGCACGACGAGGCCGCTGCCCTCCTCCGGCCGCTCGGGGACGGGCGGCGACAGCTTGCCACGCGCCGCCTCCTGCAACAGCAGGAAACGCAGCGCGCACTGCACCGAGGTGACTGCGAGATCGGTCAATGCCTGGGTCACCCGCATCACCGGCCAGACGCCGCCGATGTCGCACAGCGCGATCATCAGCGCGGCTTCCGCTTTCAATTGGCGCAACAACTGCATTGCCTCGGCCAGGTCGGCGGCGGTGGGGACGTCGGCAATCGCTTTCGCGATCAATGACGCGAAATGCGCCTCCGGTTCGGATTGCAACAGACGGATGAACCGGCCGGGATCAACTCGGATCAGATCAAACAGGTATGGTGACGCCTCGGCGAGGCCTTCCAGCAGCGTGCGAATTTTTGGGAATTGTTTTGTGATGGCGGCGATCGCGGCGGCCTGCTCGGGCGATACATCGGCCAGCCAGCCGGCGAGCCGTTGCGCGGCTTCCGATGGAGCGAACACGACCGGACCGGCCACAACCTGCGCGGCCAGGGAAGACAGATCCGCGTCATCCGTCGCGGAGGCGTTCATGCAGAATGCGTTTCCGGTTGAGAGGATTGCTCCCCTAGTCCCTCGCCCGAAAGCGCCGGAAATGCAAGTGTCGCGCGCAATCCGGGTCCGGCATCGTCCAGTCGCAACTCGCCACGATGCAGTTTCGCCACCGCCGAGGCGAGGCTGAGGCCGAGACCGGATCCCGGCAGGGTCCGGCTGGCTTCGAGACGGACAAATCGTTCTGTCGCACGCTTGCGATCGCTCTCCGGAATCCCGGGGCCATGATCGGTGACGCTCAGAAGGACGAGATTCCCCTCCCGGCGCGCTTCGATCAGGATCGCCGGCGGCTCGGCATCCGGCGCGGCCTGCGCCGACTTGCCGTACTTGATGGCATTCTCGACCAGATTGGCCAGCGCCTGGCTGACCAACTCGCGATTGCCATGAAGCGGCGCCGGGCTGGCGACGACACGCAAGACAAGGCCGCTGTCTTCGGCGAGCGGCTCATAGAGCTCGTGAATGCCGTTGGCGACGTCGGCAGCGTCGAAATTTTCGGCAGCGCCGCCCTGCCCCGATTCCGCCCGCGCGATCATCAACAGCGCGTTGAAAGTGCGGATCAACCCATCGGACTCTTCGATGGTGCGTTCCAGCGCGGCACGATAGTCCGCCTCATCGCGCGACATCGCCAACGCTTCCTCGGCGCGATTGCGCAGCCGCGTCAGCGGTGTCTTGAGATCGTGCGCAATGTTGTCCGAAACTTCCTTAAGGCCGCTCATCAATGCCTCGATGCGCTCCAGCATCAGGTTGAGATTGTCGGCCAGACGATCGAGTTCGTCGCCGCTGCGTCCCACCGGCAATCGCTCGCTGAGGTCACCTTCCATGATGCGACGGGTGGTTCCTGTCATGGCATCGATCCGCCGTAGCACGCGTCGCCCGACAAACACGCCGGCGGCAAGCCCCAGCACGATCACCACCAGCATCGACCATTGCGCCGCCTTGGCGACGATGCCGAAGATGCGCCGCCGCTCATCGAGATCACGGCCGATCAGCAGCCGAAAGCCGTTGCTAAGTTCGGAGATCTGGACCAGCGCGCGATGCGGCGCCTTGTCCTGTTCCTCGAGACGTTGATAGGCCGTCTCTCGCCAGCCGGAGCCGGTCATCGTTCCCGGAGGGAGCGCACCGACATTGCCGGCCACCGCTTGCCCCGCGGGTGTGACAAGAAGATAAAGGTTTGCGCCCGGACGCAACGCCCGGTTTTCGATCGCGAACGACACGCCGCGCAGGCCGCGCCGGTTGAACACATCGGTCAGGTCGGCGAATTCGGCATTGACCGTGGTGGTGATCTGTTCGGTGATCATGCGGCGCGTGTTCCAGGCGAAGAAGCCCAGCAACGACGCCGCGAACAACGCGAACAGCAACAGATAAACCAGCGTCAACCGAAACGCAGTGGTGCGGATCAGCTTACCGAATGCCGTCACGGATTATGACCTACCCGAAGGTGGTAAGAAAACGGTAAGGGACAAAAATGCCTGATACATGAAATTTCTATAAAACAAGATATTTCAGCGGATTCCATCACGAATCATATACCCGGCGCCGCGAATGGTATGCAGCAAGGGCCGCTCGAAGCCCTTGTCGATCTTGGCGCGCAGCCGCGAGATATGCACGTCGATCACGTTGGTCTGCGGATCGAAATGATAGTCCCATACGTTTTCCAGCAACATAGTGCGCGTCACCACCTGCCCCGCGTGCTTCATCAGATATTCAAGCAAGCGGAATTCGCGCGGCTGCAAGGTGAGTTCTTCCTTGCCACGCGCCACACGATGCGAGAGCCGGTCGAGTTCGAGATCGCCGACGCGATAGACGGTTTCCTCGGCTGGTCCGCCGTGGCGGCGCGACAGCACTTCGACACGCGCCAGCAACTCCGCAAATGCATAGGGCTTCGGCAGGTAGTCGTCGCCGCCGGCGCGCAGGCCCTTGATGCGATCGTCGACCTGGCCCAATGCCGAGAGGATCAATGCCGGCGTACGATTGCCCTTGTCGCGCAGGGTACCGATGACGGACAGCCCGTCGCGCTTCGGCAGCATGCGATCGATCACCAGCACATCGTAATCGCCGCCATCCGCCATGGAGAGACCTTCCTCGCCGTCGCCGGCGAGATCCGCGATATGGCCGACTTCACGAAAAGCCTTCGCGAGATAATCCGCCGATTCACGATCATCCTCGATAATCAGCAAGCGCATCTGATTGTCTGTCTCACCTAACGTCACGGTCCGTTCCCTTCAACATGGCCTGATCGCATCCCCGACGCAAGGCAAGGAGATATTACAAGGCGACACCGCCCGGAAACAAAGAACGGCGGACGATGAAGCTGGGGGACTTCATCGCCCGCCAGGCCTTCCAACGGAGGGGGCTGATCCATTGGAAGCAGTTTTTGAAGAGCAATCCGCGATGGAGACGCGGCGGCGAGAGCACCGGCCACCACGCCCCATCGCGGGCGGATCAGCCCTTGGCGAGCGGCACCGCGACGAAGCGCAGCGAGCCGCCGGAGCGAATCCGCATCAAAACGCTGTTCTTGTTGTCGGCCTGAGCCGACTTGATGGCATCGCGCACCTCACCGGGATCGCCGACACTCTTGCCCGCGACTTCGAGAATGACATCGCCTTCCTTGAAGCCACGCTCGGCGGCCGCGCTGTTGGGATCGACATCGGTGACGACGACGCCCTCCTTGCCCGCGCCCGCGACCGATGCGGCAGGTGCGACAGTAAGGCCGAGGCGCGGCACGTCATCGCCGCGCGACATGTGCCCACGATCGCGACCGTGGCTGAATTCAGCGCGCGCATCCTTCTCGCTCGGCATCTTGTCGAGTGTTAGGGTCACGGTCTTGTCCTGACCCTTGTGCAGCAGATCGATCTTGATCGAGTTGCCGGGCGAGTAGCCGCCGATGGTTCGGGCGAGTTCACGCGCGTCCTTTACCGGCTGGCCGTTGACGCCCTTGATGACGTCGCCGGATTGGATGCCCGCCTTGTCGGCCGGTCCATTCGGCTGCGGCTCGGCGACTAAAGCGCCTTCGGCCTTCTTCAAGCCGAGGCTATCGGCGATATCCTGCGTCACAGGTTGAATCTGTACGCCGATCCAGCCGCGGCTGACGGAGCCCTTGTCTTTCAACTGCGCGACGACGCTCTGCACTGTCGATGCGGGAATCGAGAACGCGATACCGACACTGCCGCCGGACGGCGAATAGATCGCGGTGTTCACGCCGATGACGTTGCCCTGCATGTCGAACGCGGGACCACCGGAGTTACCCTTGTTGACCGGCGCGTCGATCTGGATGAAGTCGTCATACGGACCGTTGCCGATGTCGCGGCCGTTGGCCGAGACGATGCCGGCGGTCACTGTGCCTCCGAGGCCGAACGGATTGCCAACCGCGAGCACCCAGTCGCCGATGCGCGCCTTGCCGGTGGAGAGCTTCGCGAACGGGAAATCCGAACCGCCCTCGACCTTGATCAAGGCGAGATCGGTGCGCGGATCGGTACCGATCACCTTCGCGGTGTAGGTCTTGCCGGCGTCGGTGGTCACTTCCACCTTGTCGGCGCCTTCGACGACGTGATTGTTGGTCACCGCATAGCCGTCAGAGGAAATGAAGAAGCCGGAGCCTTGCCCCATCTGCGGACCGTGGCGACCACGCAGACCCGGCGGCAAACCATCCGGACCACCGAAGCGGCGGAAGAAACGCTCCATCGGTGAACCGGGCTGGAACGGCGAACCATCCTGATCCGAATCCGCCATCTTTTCCTTGATGCGAACCTTGACCGAGATCACTGACGGCTTCACCCGCTCGACGATGTCGGCGAAGCCGATCGGCGTTTGAACCTTGCTGACTTCGTTATTGACCTGCGCGTGGGCAGGCGTCGAGAACAGGTCGAAGTTGCCCGGCGACGGCGTGAGGCCGTAGACAGCGGCGCCAAGGCCCGCGACCACCGAGGCCATCAGCGCGAACTTGCGCAGGGACAGCACCGAACGGCGCGGTTGATAGATCGGAGCGGAGGTGAGGTCGGTCGGACGGTCGATCATGAAAATCTCCAAGGCCAGAATCACATTGCGAAGATGCATCGCATGGCCATGAAGATGGGATCTGTCGCCTTACAGCATGCTGGCGAGGGAATTAATCTTTTGTAATCTTGGGAAAAATGCCACCGAAGGCTTATTCCATCGTCTCCGAGGCTTGAGACGCAAGCAATTTTTGCAGCCGCGCTTCTTCCTCGGGCGTCAACGCGCCTCGTTCATCGCGGCTATTTTCCGCAAGCCGGGAACGACGGCGATACTGCCACCACAACCCAAATGCGCCGCCGCCGAGCGCCAGCGGCGTCAGTAGCCATAGCAGCAGCGTCTGCCCTTCGAAGCGCGGCTTCAGCAGCACGTATTCGCCGTAGCGCGCCACCAGAAAATCGATCACCTGCCTGTTGCTGTCACCCGCGGCGATGCGCTCGCGCACCAGCAGCCGCAGATCGCGCGCCAACGGTGCTTCGGAATCGTCGATCGATTGGTTCTGGCAAACCATGCAGCGCAATTCGCGCGACAACTCTCGCGCACGGGTTTCCTTGGCGGGATCCTTCATCACCTCGTCGGGCTGCACCGCAAATGCGGGCTGCATGACCGCGAAAGCAAAATAGAGAAGCGCGCCAAGAGCCCGCAGAGACTTGCCCCACACATAGAGTCGTCCCCGCGCAGGCGGGGACCCAGACTCCCTACGGTTCAATTGGAGATTAAACGCAGTGCCACGAGCCGCACGAACAGGAGTTATAGGTCCCCGCCTTCGCGGGGACGACGACAATCTATGTGCCGCGTCACGCATCACAGCCCTACTCCGCCGGCTGCAAGCTGCGGGAGGCCTTCGCCGGCTTCGGCGCGCCAACGCGCAGGCGGCGATCCGACAGCGACAACAGGCCACCGAACGCCATCAGCAGCGGGCCGAACCAGATCAGGAGAACCATCGGCTTGTGATAGATGCGCACCGCGATGGCGCCGCTGGCCGCCGTATCACCAAGCGAAATGTAAAGCTGGCTGACGCCGCGCGACATCAACGCGGCTTCCGTGGTCGACATCGCGCGCGTCGTGAAGCTACGCTTCGACGGTGTCATCGTGCCGATCACCTTGCCGCCTTCGCTGACAGTGAAATGCGCCAACATCTCGCCGAAGTTCGGCCCCTGTCGCTGGCTGATATCATCGAGCTTCAACTCATAGCCCGCGACCTTGGCCACGTCGCCCGGCTTGAGCGTCGAGATCAGTTCGGTGTTCCAGGTGGTTTCGCAGACGATCCCGATCAGCGCCACGCCGACGCCGACATGCGCGAACATCGTCCCCCAGCTTGCGCGCGGCAGCCCCCGCGCGCGGCGTAGGGAAATCGACAAGGGCATCCGGAACAGCATGCTGCGTTCGGCAATATCGGTCAGCGCGCCAACGATGACGAACAGCGCGAGCCCGATCGCCAGCGGCGCAAACGCGCTGCCGCCGCGTACCCACGCCCACAGCACCGCAATCGACACCAGTGCCACGATTCCAGCCGCGTAGAGCCGCTGCGCCGCGCCGGCGATATCGCCGCGCTTCCACGCCAGCAGCGGGCCGAACGGCAGCGCCAGCAGCAGCGGCACGAACAGCGGCGCGAAAGTCAGGTTGAAGAACGGCGCGCCAACCGAGATGCGCTCGCCGGTGAGGACTTCGAGCCCGAGCGGATACAGCGTGCCGATGAACACGGTGGCGCACGCCGTGGTCAACAGCAGGTTGTTGAGCACCAGCGCGCCCTCGCGCGAGATCGGTGCGAACAACCCGCCCTGCTTCAACGACGACGCACGCCAGGCATAGAGCGAAAGACTGCCGCCGATGAAGACGCAGAGGATCAGCAGAATGAAGACGCCGCGGGTCGGATCGGTGGCGAAGGCGTGCACCGAGGTCAACACACCGGAGCGCACCAGGAAAGTGCCGAGCAGCGACAGCGAGAAGGTGAGGATCGCGAGCAGCACGGTCCACACCTTAAGCGCGTTGCGCTTCTCCATCACGACGGCGGAATGCAACAGCGCGGTGCCGGCAAGCCACGGCATCAGCGAGGCATTCTCCACTGGGTCCCAGAACCACCAGCCACCCCAGCCGAGTTCGTAATAGGCCCAGTACGAGCCCATCGCGATACCGAGCGTCAGGAACATCCACGCCATCAAGGTCCACGGCCGCACCCAGCGCGCCCATGCCGCGTCGATGCGACCTTCGATCAGCGCGGCGATGGCAAACGAAAACGAGATCGAGAAGCCGACATAGCCGAGGTAGAGCATCGGCGGATGCACCGCGAGACCGGGATCCTGCAACACCGGATTGAGATCGCGGCCTTCGAGCGGCGGATTGGCCAGCCGCAGGAACGGATTCGAAGTAAGTAGAATAAATAGATAGAACGCCGTCGAGATCCAGCCCTGTACGCCGAGCGCGTTGGCACGCAACGACAGCGGCAGGTTGTTGCCGAACACCGCGACCAGCCCGCCGAACAACGCCAGAATGCTGACCCACAGCAGCATCGAACCTTCGTGGTTACCCCATACACCGGTGATCTTGTAGATCAGCGGCTTCATCGAGTGCGAATTCTCATAGACGTTGGCGACGGAGAAATCCGACATCACGTTCAGCGCGATCAGCGCGCCGAACGACAATCCCACGAACAGCAATTGCGCCAGCGCCGTCGAGCGCGCGACATTCATCAGCGCCGGATCGCGCAGCCGCGCGCCGATCATCGGCACCGTGGATTGGATCAGCGCCAGCGCCAGCGCTAGCACCAGCGCATAATGGCCCGCCTCCGCGATCATCGCGAGGCTCCTTGCATCGGCTTCGTGGCGGCGTCGGGCTTCTTTCCGGCCTTTTCGTAGTCGTCCTTCCAGTGACCCTGCTTCTTCAAGGCATCGGCGACGTCCTTTGGCATGTAAGTCTCGTCGTGCTTGGCAAGCACGGTGTCAGCCTTGAACACCCCCGCGCCGTCCAGCGAACCTTCGGCGACCACGCCCTGCCCTTCGCGGAACAGGTCCGGCAGAATCCCCTTGTAAGCGACAGACAACGCATTGCTGCCGTCGGCGATCTTGAACGTCACCATCATATGATCGCCACGCACCAGCGATCCGGGCTCCACCAGACCGCCGAGGCGAAAGCGTTTGCCGGCGGGAATATGCTTCTCCGCCACCATCTGCGGCGTCGAGAAGAACACGATGGAATCGCGCAAGGCGTTGAGCACCAGCGCAATGGCAATGGCCAGCACGACCAGCGCGCCGCCAATCATCGTCAATCGCCGTTGCTTGCGTGTCATTCCGCCCTATCCGCCGAAACGCTGTTCCCGCCGTGCAGGATCATTATCATCCATCTATCCCGAGCGCCTTGAGGCCTTCGTTGAGCTTGCGCAAACCGGCCTCATTGGCCGCGAGCGCTCGTCGCGCATCATCTCGCGCCGCGCGTGCATTGTCGGGTTCCTTGAGCACCATATAGGCCCGCGCCAGCCGCAACCATCCCTCGACGTCGTCGCCGTTCTGCTTCAGCCGTGAGGCAAGACGATCGACCATGCCGCGGATCATCGCGCCGCGATCGCCCTCGCTCATGCCCTGCACCGAGGCGATGGTATCGTTCGACAATGCGGGCATTTTCGTGGACGCGCTATCGGTCGGCGTCGGAACCGCTGCGCCCACCCGCTTCAGCGCGGCCTCGATCACCGGCCGCCATGGCGCGTCCGGCTGCGCCTTGCTCAGCATATCCTGCCAGAGCGCGGCGGCCTCCTTCGGCCGCCCGTCCTGTTCGGCGGCCACACCGAGAAAGTAACGCGCCTTGGGTTCGTCGGCGTCGAGCACCACCGCACGCTCGAATTCCGCCTTGGCTTCGGTGGTGACGACGCCGTTGGCGGCTCCCGCCAGCGCCTCGCCGAGACCGGCGCGGCGTGCAGCATTATCTCCGTCGTAACGAATGGCGTTGCGGAACGCCTGCGCGGCATCGTCAAAACGGCCAAGCCGTCCGAGCACGGGCGCCAGCACGGCCCAGCCACGTCCATCCGTCGGATTTTTCTCCAGATGCGTCTGCACCTGCGCAACCAGTTGATCGAGCGATTGCCCCGTCGCCGGCGCGCGGGCGCGACTCGCGAGCGGAAAGTCCGGCAAGGCGGGCGAGCCGAGATGCAGATAAAGACCGCCGGCGAGAACCGGCACGCCGATCAGCGCAACCATCGCTGCCGCGCGGCGCAGCCGCAGGCTCGAGGACACCGCGCTCGTCTCTTCGGCGTCGGCGGCGGCCAGCAGGCGGCGGCTGATTTCGACGCGGGCGGCCGCGCCCTCGGTCTCACCGATCAAGCCGTTGGCGATATCGCGGTCGATCTCCGCCAGTTGATCCTGATAGACTGCCGATTCACGGCCCTCGCGCTTGACGGCCGTGCGACGGCTCAGCGGCCAGAGCACGGCGAAAATCGCTCCGACGGTCATCAACGCGAGCAGAAACCACAACGACATTCAGCACGATTCCGGTGACAGCAGCGCGGCGTGAACGGTCCGCGCGAACGAGCGGGGTTACACCATGCCTGCGGCAGCGGCGCAATTGACAATTGCGGCACCGGAACCGGCGGAAAAATGCTGTGAAATCAGGATAATTAGCCGGCGCGGGCGGATTTTCGCTCGCCGTTCAGGGCGGTCTCGGCGGCCCGCTCCATCAGCGCGGCATAGTCGCGACCGAACAGCACCTCGCAGAAGCGGATCGCGGCCTTGACCTGCATCTGGCGGAACGGAAGCACCTTGCTATCCGCGCCGCGCAGCGATTCCACCAGCGCTTCGGTGGTCGGTTCCAGGTAGTGCTGCAAGTCGGAGAAGGTGCGCAGCGTCACCTCGTTGATCGCGAGTTCGCTGGCGTAAGTGCGGCACACCGCGACGAAATCGATCAGCGCGGCGGTTTCGTCGACATCGATCGGATCGAGCCGACTGGTGGCGGAAATGTCCTTGGCCGGGCGCTGGCGCAGCAAGCGGCGCACGCGGCCGGGCACGCTGTCGATCTCGGTTTGAAGCGCGTTGGAGATATCGACGCGAATGGAGGCGAGCTGGCGCCCCCATGCGGAGTCGTTGCGGATGTCGAGTTCGGTGCGCAGCCCGCGCACACCATCATGCACGGTCTTGAGGCCATCGGGAACGTTGGCGAAATTGCCACGCTTGATGTCGGCGCGCAGACCACCGGCGATCTGGACCAGATCGTGGATCGCCATCGTCACCGCCACACCGAATGGCGTCGCGGCCACGCGGATTTCATCGTCGGAGCCGGCGGCGGCGATCGCCAGGCGGATCACCTGCCACGGCGCGACCAGACGCGCGACTACCAGCGAGAGCGCAAAGGGCAGCACCTGTCGGCTCTGCAAGGCGGGATTATTCAGCGCGCCGTTGACCGACGCGATCTGGGACTCGCCGAACGCCCGCAAGGTGGCCGGCAGCCGGCCGTTGAGCATGTCCAGCGCCTCGCGCGCTTTCAGGACCGCACCGATCGCCGGCAGATCCTCGATGGCCTGCGGCGATCCGAGGCGTGACAGTGTACGGCGGCTGTCGGCTCCGCCGGTGAGAACGAGATCGATCGCCTCTGCGGCGGCGGCCTGAAAAGCATTCGCCGCGCGATTGTGCTCCGAAGCGGATGCTGTCTGCGCCGGTTGCGCCAGCGCGGCCTCGAACGCACGCGCGGCATCGGGAGCGCCGTCCCGGCACAGCCATTGCCAGACCGGCAGCAGCGAACCACGGCGGATTTGTCCGGGCCGGATCGCGGCGTTGCCGTCGACCAGGAACGGCTTCAGCGGGCGAAAGGCCAATCGCGCCGGGTCTTCAGCCCGTGCGGTGAGGTCGTCACTGGGGCTGCGCGCGACCCGGCGCAGTTCCTCCAGCACCAGGGTGGCCACCGTCGCGTCGTCGCCACGCTCGATAGCGCGCTCGAACTCGCGCATCAGCAAAGCCTGCGCCTTGGGCGGAAGCTGCGCCAGATACTCTCTCAGCCGCTCGCTCGTGGTCTTGGCCATGCCTCTGCATCCGCGGGCGGCGAAGACGCCCATCGGCTGTCTTAGCCGATGCCTCGTTAAGAACCCGTTGAGGATAAACGATTACCGGCGCGGACGGCCGCGGTTTAGGCCGCCGGCAGGGTCAGTTCGGCGCGCAGCCCGCCGAGCGGCGCAGCGTCCAGCGCCAGGCGGCCGCCATAGAGCGCCGCGAGGTCGACCACGATGGACAAGCCCAGCCCCGAACCGGGCTTGGATTCGTCGAGGCGCTTACCGCGCCGCGAGACCTGCGCGCGTTCGTCGGGCGACAGTCCCTTGCCGTCATCATCCACCAGGATATGCAGCATGGTCTGCTGTTCCGGGACAGCGGCCGGTCGCACCTCGACCCGGATCGAGACCTGCGCCCGCGCCCACTTGCAGGCGTTGTCGACCAGATTGCCGACCATCTCCTCGAAGTCCTGCCGCTCGCCGCGAAACTTCGCCCCGACAGGAGCGGCAGTTTCGATGTCGATACCGCGATGGATTTTTTCCATGGTGCGGCCGAGCGCCTCGATCACCGGCTCGACTTCGGTGACGGTGGCGACGATGGTGGGCCGCGCGGCGATGCGGGCGCGCTCCAGATGATGCGCCACCTGATCGCGCATCACCGATGCTTGCTCGAGAATTTTCGTCGCAAACGGATCGGCGCCGTGCGCCGTCGCCTCGTTGACGATCACCGACAGCGGCGTTTTCACCGCGTGCGCGAGATTGCCGACGTGGGTGCGCGCGCGCTCGACGATCTCGCGATTGGCTTCGATCAACGCGTTGGTCTCGCGCGCGAGCGGCGCAATCTCCACCGGGAAGCTTCCTTCAAGCCGCTCTGCGCGTCCGGAGCGGATATCGGCGATGGCGTCGGAAATCCGCTTCAATGGCGCGAGGCCGAACCGCACCTGAAACACCGTCGTCAACAGCAGCCCGATGGTGAGCGCCGCGAACGTGCCGAACAGGTAGTAATCGAAGGCGCGGGTTTCCTCATAAATCTCGGTGGCATCACCTGCCACCGTCACGAGGAATTTGCCGTCAGCGCCGAGATCGACCGGCCGCTCGACCATCCGCAAATCCTGCCCTTCCGGCCCGCCGACGTAACCTTGCCGCACGCCAGATGCACTCAGCGGGATGTGTTCGTCCTCAAGCTTCGGCAGCTTCTTGTCCCACAGCGAACGGGAAGCGCGAACCTCGGGCTTGGGCGTATCCTCGCGGATGATCTGCCAGTACCAGCCCGACAGCGGCAGATCGAACAGCGGCTCGCCCAACGACTGGAACTGATGGTCGCTGCCCTCCTCCGGCGTCGCGACCTCCGCCACCAGCGTGCGCAGATAGAGATTGAGCCTGCGGTCGAACGCGCGCTCGGTGGCGCTGCGATAGACCGACGACAGCACGACGCCGGTGATCAACAGCACCACCACCACCCATACCGTCGCCGACACGAACAGACGGGTGGCGAGCGAACTGGGGCGCGGATCTTTGGTGCTGCTATTTGGCATCGATCGGCGGCGTCAGCAGATAGCCAAGCCCCCGCACGGTCTGGATGATATCGACCTCGAGCTTCTTGCGGATGCGGCCGACGAACACCTCGATGGTGTTGGAGTCACGGTCGAAGTCCTGATCGTAGAGATGCTCCACCAGTTCGGTGCGCGACACGACGCGCCCCGCATGATGCATCAGATAAGCCAGCAAGCGATACTCGTGCGACGTCATCTTGACCGCATTGCCGTTGACGCTGACGCGTCCCGTGCGCGTATCGAGCACCACCGGCCCGCAGGTGAGTTCGCTCTGGGCGTGGCCGGTCGAGCGCCGCAGCAGCGCGCGCAGCCGCGCCAGCACCTCCTCCATGTGGAACGGTTTCGCGACGTAATCGTCGGCGCCGGCGTCGAACCCCTGCACCTTGTCGCTCCAGCGGTCACGCGCGGTCAGGATCAGCACCGGCATCACCCGGTTGTTGCGCCGCCAAGCTTCCAGCACCGAAATGCCGTCCATCTTCGGCAGGCCGATATCGAGCACCACGGCGTCATAGGGCTCGCTGTCGCCGAGAAAGTGTCCCTCTTCGCCGTCGAAGGCGCGATCGACCACGTAACCGGCATCCGACAATGCGGCAGTCAGTTGCCGATTGAGGTCCGGGTCATCTTCAACGACAAGCAGGCGCAACGGCCATCTCCGTCATTCGTGCCGGGCAGCCGATGTGCCGCCCACGCCGCTATCAAACCGCATCAGGGTGAATGGCGGCTGAACGATGGCAATTCCGCGGCTTACTTTTTCTTCGCCACCGTCTTGGCCAGCTTTTCCAGCAGGCTAGGTGCATCCTGCCCGGTCGCCGCGCAGACTTTTTCGCGGGTCCGGCCGCTGATGTAGACGCCTAACACGCCGAATCGAAAGCCCCAATAGGTGACAAACAGCGCCGTCGCGCCGATCATCGCATTGATGGTTGCGACATCGCCGGTCCAGAATTCGTGGACCAGCACGATCCACAAGGCGGCGCATTCGAACGTCAATTCGAAAGCATAAAGCGGCCGCCACCAGCGCTGCACCACGTCGTCGCTCGCGATCTCGGCTCGGATCGTCGCCTGCGTCTCGCTGATCGCGGTGCGCTGCGTTTCGGCTTCAGCGCGGATCGTTTCGATCCAGCGTGCCTCCGCTTCCGCGAGCTTGTTCGAATCGGCGCCCGGCAATGCGGCCTGCACGGCTCCTGGCGTCGGCGTAGCGGTGCCCAACACCGTTGCGAGAATTTGCCCGGCCGCGCCGCCGAGCGGACCACCGAGCGCCGTTCCGAGCATCGGCGCTCCGAGCCCGATCACCTGTTTGGCGAGATCGCTCCAGTCCATCTCATGTCCTCCCGAACAGCTTGGCAATGGCCATAAAAAAAGCCGCCCAGACGGACGGCTGCGATGCGGTTGTCGAATTGACGGCAGGATCGGGCGGCGGCTTCACCGGCGCTGCAATCACCTCGCCCCACTCCGCCTTTTGCAGGATCGGCAGAATGCGTGCGAGCTGCGCTTGCCGTTCCGTAAGGCCGTTGGTGCCGCCGTTCCAGGCTTTGACGCAACCGATGAAATCGCCGGCGTCGGCAAAGTGATTCATGCCTTTCCAGTCCCAGAACGCTGCGGCGATATCGGGCTGCAGCGCAGGTTGCGACGCAAGTTCGGGATTGGCTTCGAGCTCGACGCCGATGCGTTTGCCGATTTCCACATAACCGTCGCGACCGGTAATCTGCGGCCCGCCACGACCGATATAGCGAGAGCCGTCCGACGTGCCCGGACGATTGCCCATCCGGTTGCCGTAGATGTCGTCGAAGGCTTTCGTCTGCCAGCCCGACGCGGTGCCATACTTCGCCTGCACGGCGGCCGCCGATGCAAACCGGTTCGGCCACACCTGCGCCATCCGCGCCGCCGTGTAGTTGATGTTTTCAGCCAGGTTCCTGATGGTGAAACCACTCGTCTCCGCATGCAGATTGGCGAAGCAATAAGCCAATCGTTGCCGCGACCGATTCAGCCCCGCCGCCGACAGCACGCCCTGCTTCTCGACAAACGCCGCAACAACCGCATCCGACGCACCCGGAAAAGCCACGCGCATCGTCGCGAGCGAAAGGCGAACTCCTTCGGGCATCCGTTGTCGTCCTCTGAAGTGGATCGCGTGGCCAGATGGCCCATTGCCCCCCAAATGGGGGACGCGCCTGGTTAAAGGATGGGCTAAAGACCCGTTTTTGAGGAATTTTTGAAAGAACTGTCGTGATTGAAACGTTCGAATTATTAATCACTGCCGCTGCGTTATATTTTATCGTCTCGGCGGGCCTCGAGTGGCGGCAATCCCGCTAATGCGGATGATCGGCCTGATCTTCCTTTCGGCGATCTGCGCTATTTTCTTTAGCCTTTACCAGGAGTCGGCGCTGGCATCCTGCCGATCCGCACCACTGCTGGCCGTATTTGGCATTTGCTCGTAACAAACTTCAGCAACAAGCCCGGCAATGTCGTGCACACTACGACTACAGCCAATACTGATCGTCTGTGACGTCGAGCGGGATCGGATTCATCGCCTGCAGCGCAAAGCTTGCGGTCCAGATCGGCTGGCGGAAGGCCGCGGCAGCGATGAGAATGTGTTGCCACTCGATCGCGGTCACCTGCACCGGCCCCGCTTCGGTCACGATATCGATCGTTGAGACCGGGTCGTTGAGCGCCAGCATCGCGTTGGCGATTTTGGTCACTTCATCCCAGCCGCGCATATCCTGCTCCGACGTCGCGATACGATGCACCCCGCGCGCATCGCCGAAGTCGTACGCGAACCCGACCCCCAGTCGCCGCTCACGCTCGGCGATAATCGCGGCAATTCGTGCCTGACGTGTTTGCGCAGCCTTCATGTCGGCGGTGACAAGCTTGGATAGATCAATCGTCGCCATCATGCTTCTCCCGGCAAGGTAATCGGCCCGTCCGCCGGATCGACGATATCCGCCGGAAAGCGAACGTTCTCCGGCGCATCGGCATCGTGCGGCAAGATCAGCGTCAGATACAGAACGTCGGCAATCCGGCGCACCGTTCCGACGAGCCAATCGTTGGAGATGGCGTCGGCCGGCAATTCAGCGCCATCCGGGATCGCGCTGAGATCGATCGTGTCGCCATTGACGATCAGGCGATCGCCGGCCCTGCTGAGCGACAGCATATCGCCGCGCAATTGAGGACAGAACTGAATGATCATGCTGCAAGACCCATGACAACGGCGTTGATGGTGAACGTGGACGAATCCGGCGAGTTCTGCGGCGATGACACATACAGGCTGACCGACGAGAACGTTGCGTAGATATAACTGGCATAGCCGGATCGGCTACCGACCGCGCCGTCCACGACTTGTCCCCATGCGCCGTAGATCGCGGAGAAGTTCGCAGGCAGTGCCCACGATCCGCAGTCGCGATACGAGCCCCACGCCGAATTGGTGAACGCGCCCGCTGCAACATTGATCGACTGCGTGCAAATCTGCCAGCCATTGGGATCGATCGTCCATTTACCGGTGGCATTCGATCCGATGCGCATGAACTGCCGCGTCCATCCGGTCCAAACGTTGTTGAGCAGTTCTCCGGTGTAACGCTTTCCGTCGGACGCGTTGGCAAATTGAAAGATGCAGTAGTCCGACGCCAGTTGTTGAACAAACAGCCAGCCATTGCCGGCTGTCGGCATATTCGAGCATCCGTTGCAGTAATAGAATCCGGTCGGCCGGGAAGCATTCGCGCTTTGCGCCGCCGTCAGATTGATGACGTTTCCACCCAGCCCGAACGCCCCCGTCGTCATCACGCGGTCGGCGGTCGCGTCGGTAAGCGATGCCTGCTTGATGAGGCCAAGACCGCTGCGCATCGCAGCGGCATCGGAGAAACCGTGAAACCCAACGTTCCCCGTGGATTTATCGATAACGAAGGCATCCTGCCAACTCGCCCCATCGGGCGAAACCTTGAGACGAAAATGATCGTCACCAGTGAGCCCGAACTCGGCGCGCCCCGAATAGTTGTCTGAGAAGAACACCGATGCGGTGTTGGCCGCTGCCTGCTTTGAAATCTGCAAGCGCGCATCGCCGCTGCCGCCGTCCGCCGTCGTGATCGCGGCAATCAGCGCGGCATTGGATTTGACGCTGAGCAGATTCGGCGTGGTCGCGGTCGTATTGACGCCGAGTTGGCCGACGTCGTTGGCCAACGGCGCCAGCGCCTGCCATGCGCCGCCGTCGAAGATGAAGATCGACGTATCGGCCACCGACCACAGGCGCCAGCCAGTCTTTGGCGCGAGGAACACCCATGCGCCGTCCTGCCACGTCGCGATGGCCGCGGCATGTCCTGCCCAGGCACCGGTTGCGCCGCTGGCAATGACATGGCGCTGGCCTTCCGCGGGCGATGCCGGCGGCGCGGTGCGCGTCATGTCGTCGACGACGATCTGGATCACCGCGTCGAGAATCCGCAGCGCCTCGTTATGCGTGACGTGTTTCTGCGCCTGGCTGTCTTCGATGAAGGGCAGCCCCAAATGCGTGGTGTCTGTCATGATCCCTCAAAGGGTGAGAGTGATTTCGGTCGGAAAGCCCGCGCCGACCGCGCCGGAGAGTTGCGCCACGCGCACGCGAAGGCTCGTCTGCGGCGTGCCAAAATCCGTCAGTTCGTCGGCATTGGCATAGAGCGCGTTCGGACTCGCACAGGTGATGCTGCGCACCACAGCTCCGCCCGACAGGATGTCGAGCACATAGGCCTCTCTATCTTCACCCAGCGGCACTTCTGCAGCCCAGCCGTCGCCGTCGACGCGCGTGCGACGAATCCACGACAGATGAATGCCGTCGCCTTGCCGGACGGCAGCAACATGCACCGGCGACAGCGGCCGCAACGCGGTCGCGCCCGGCGTCACGGTGAGAGCGATCGCGGCGGCATCGTCATGGCTGCGGTTGCTGGCGACGATGCGCAGATCGAGCGGCCGCTCGAGCGCGTCGCGGCCCCGCGCCAGCGGCAGCAGATGCTCGTCGAGCACCACGAACGGCGCGCCCGCGGGAAGTTCATCGACGATGGCGTGTTCGCTGCCGCCCTGCCCGCGCAGCAAACGCGACAGCCGATAGGTGTTGGCTTCGATCAGATCGGCGCCGGCGAACTGGACCACCTCCCACGCCCCGGACGGATTGCGGATCGCCGCGGCGTTGGCGCCTTCCAATACGCGCGCGTCGGTCTTCGACGTCAACGCGCCGCCGTAGAGGCGAATGCGAAGGCTCGCGCCCGCGTTCCAGCACGCCGCCGCGCCGCGCGGCAGCGCATCGAGCGTTTCGCCGATGGTCGCCGGAGCAGCCGCCACCAGCATCGGCCGATAGCCGGCACCGTCAGCAGAACGCCACACCGTCACCGAGCCGGGCCACGGATTGGCGAACACCGCAAGCCGCGTCAGCACCGGCGGTTCAGTAGCATCGAGCGTCGGCAGATCCAGCGCCAGCGCCACCGCCGGACCGAGCGCGTGCGGCATCGCGGGGACAGCGCGGCGCGGCAATGACAGCGGCATCGCGAACACATCGGGATCGATGCTGCGCGCGGTGACACGGCGCGACTGCGTATCGACCAGACCGTCGATCTCGAACAGACGGCGGCGTCCGTCCACCGTCACCGCGACCACATCGCCTGGTGCGAGAGCGAGCCGGTCCATGCCGAGATCGAACGCGATGCTTTCGCGCCCGGCCCAAAGATCCTGCAACCAGATTTCTGCGCGCCGTGTCGCGGCGGCATCATTGCTCACCACCGCCAGATCCGATCGCACGATCCGGTTGGCACCGCCAACCAGCCGCCGCGAGGTGACGGCGGAGCGCCGGTAATCGACCGAAGCATCGGTGAAGCCGAACGACACCTCGCGTGGCAGTTCGGTTTCCTGCGCCCGCGTCAGCCGCGCCGGCGTGGCATCGTTCGGCAGCACGAGATCGTCCTCGTCGAACTCCGCCACCGGCGCGCTGCCGCGTTGAATGAAACGCAATGTGCCGTCCGCCGCCGACGCATTGAACGCATAGGCCATCGCCAGAGGATCAATCATCGCGCGCGGCGACATCGGCCGATCGACGACATAACCCTCGCAGATCTCGCGCAACGCCGAACTGTCGGCGCCGGTGACGCCGGCATCGTCGAGAATTGTCGCCACCAGCGCATCGAGCGGCGCGCCGCCAAGCCGTCCGGTCAGCCAGTGTCCGGTCTGCCAATTCGGCCCGTCGCTCCACACCTCTTCCGCCGCGGGAAACAACGGATAGGGGCGCGCATCCCAGGTCCACAGATGAATTGCGGATGCATCGATCATGCGTCCGCCATAGACCGACGATACCGGGTTACGCGCATCGTCCGCCCCGAACGCCGGATCGAGTGCGCCGAGAAAGGCTTCGAGATAACGCCGCTGCATCAGATCGTCGCGCGCGCCGTTGGAAAAATACGGCGCGAAGTTTTCCGACGATTTCGGATCGGGGAACACGCTGGGCTGATTGGCGCCCTTGTCCACCGCCGGACAACCAACCTCGGTGATCCAGATCGGCTTGCTCTGCGGCACCCACGCGGTCGGCGCCGCCAGTTCGACGCCGCCGACGCGCTCGAAATGCGATTGACTCCACCAGCTCCAGATATCCTTGGCGCGGAAGGTCCACGGCTTGCCTAGCCCGTCGCTGATCGGCAGACGCGTTTGCGCCGCGCGCGCGGCGTCATCGGCATAGTACCAATCGAATCCCTCGCCCGCGCTGACGTTGCCAGCGAGATAAGCAAGGTCGTAGGTCGAAGCGGCGGTCTGCGAATCCAGATGCTGTGCCTCGTCGCGCCAGTCGGCCAGCGGCGCGTAGTAATCGATACCGACGGCATCGATTGCCGGTGACGCCCACAACGCATCGAGCGGAAAGCGAACCTCGTTCGCAGCGGCATCGATCACATCGGAGCCGTATTCGGTCCAGTCCGCGCCGTAGGTCACTTTGGTCGCGCCGCCGACGATGGCTTTCACTTCTGTGGCGAGCGTCACCAGCGCGTCGACCGCCGGATAAACGCCCGCGCCCGAACGCACCCGCGTCAGCGCCTTCAATTCCGAGCCGATCAGAAATGCATCGACGCCACCGCAGGTCTGAACGAGATTGGCGTAATGCAGCACCATGCGGCGATAATTCCACTCGCCACCACTGAAGAAGTTGGCCACCTGCGTCGCCGCTGTTGCCGTGCCTTGCGGCGAACCCGGCTGTCCCGGCGCGGGATCGCAGGTGATGCGGCCGCGCCAAGGATAAGGTGGTTGCGACGCCGCGCCGCTCCACGGATTCGGCAACGCGTTATCCACCGCGATATCCATCATCACGAACGGATAGAACGTCACCTTGAGGCCGCGCGCCTTCAGCTCGGTGATGAGATGCGCGACGCTGTCGTCGGACGGCGTGCCGCCATAGGCTGGACGGCCATTCACCTGCGACACCACGTAGGCATTGTCGCGCGTGAGGCTATCGACCGACCAGGTGCCGCCGTTGGTGGTCTTGTCGGTCGTCTCGACGCCCGGCTGCACGGTGCAGTGCCCGGCGCGCAGATCGTTGCCGAACCACGCCACCACCACCGCGACGCGTTCGAGATTGGGACACACGCCTTGCAGATCGTCGAGCGCCGCCTCGATATCGGACGTCGCATGTGCGACGTGGCGGTTCTCGTTGGCGGATTGCCCCGGCCCCAGCACCGCGACCACCGGCGACGGTTCGTAACCGAATTCGGTGGTACCGGGGATCAGCGTCACCGCGCGCACCATCTTCTCGAGCCGTCCGACCGGCCGCACGATCTCGAACGACAGTTGCGGAATGCGGTTGCCGAAGTCCGCCAGCGGCAGGCGCTCGAACACGATATAGGCCGTGTCGCGATAGGCCGGCGCATTGCCCGCGCCCTCGCGCGCGACGATCAGATCGTCGGCGGCCTGATCCTCGCTGCCGCGATGCACGCGGATCGCAAGGCCGGTAGTGTCGAGCAGTTTGCCGTCGGCCCAGATACGGCCGACACGCGCGATTTCGCCGTCGCACAGGCCAACGGCAAAATTGGCGAAGTAAGTATACGTCGTGGTCGTGGTGGTCGGCCCGCCGAGCATGCCGCCCTTGCCGCCCGACGACGTGGTGTCGGTCGAGACCACTTCTTCCAGCGGCGTCGCCCAGATCACCTGGCCCGACAACCGGGCGCGGCCGTAGATGCGCGGCATCGGCGCGCCTTCGGTCGAGGCCATCACGTCGAGATCGGCCAAGCGCGGCCCGGTGGCGGTGCGATCGCCGGGGCCGAACACGGTGCGATCGATGACGTTGCCGACCAGTGCGCCGGCGATGCGCCCGGCAATCGCGCCGACCGGCCCGAACGCCGCGCCGAGCGCGCCGCCGGCGATGGAAAGAACGAGCGCGGCCATCAGTCGGTCACTCCGGGAAAGGCGAAGGCATAAGCGAGACGACGACGCCACCACGGCGCGAGCCGTACCTCGCACACCGCCGCGCCGTCATGGGCGTGGATCATGGTGCCGTCGCGCGTGGCGATGGCGACATGCTTGGCGACATATCCGGCGCGCCAGCGAAACAGCAGCACATCGCCGGCCTCGAATTGATCGACGGCAACGGGAACGAGATGCCGCAGCGCAGCCTCCGCCAGTGCCTCGTCGCCGCGCGCCTCGGCCCAGTCGGCAGCGTAAGGCGGCGGCAACTCCGGCTCGTCGCCGATGCACGCACGCCACACACCGCGCACCAGGCCGAGACAATCGCAGCCGACGCCTTTCACCGACGCCTGATGACGATACGGCGTACCGATCCATGCGCGCGCCTCGGTAACGATGGCGTCGCGTGTGATGGAAGGCATTGGCGTTTGTCCCTGGTTGTAACGATGACTCCACAGCGGTCGTCCCCGCGAAGGCGGGGACCCAGACCCCCTGGCGCTGGTTCTGATCAAATGAACTGGCCCAGGGTGACAGAGCCGAACCGCTGCGGCGTATGGGTCCCCGCCTTCGCGGGGACGACTCTGTTCGAGTTGCAGATCCACCGACAGAACAAATTTTCGACTGAGCTCTCACGATACCAATCGCGTCAGTCGTACGCGCTGCCGTATGTGGTGCCGATCGTGCCGCCGCCCGGCTTCGGATAGCTCATGACGAAATCGTTGCCCGGAATGTGCGGGAAACCGCGGAAGTTGAGCGAGTTGGCGAAGCGGTTGCGACAGGTCGCGAATGTCTTGTCGCAACCGGCCGTCACCACGAAGGCGTCACCGACGCCAATCGGCTCCGCCATCGCCTGCCACAGCGACAGCACGGCGTGGCCGCTCTCGACACGGTGCTGTTTAATTTCAACTGACAGTCCGGCATTGGCACCGGAATTCCAGGTCAACCGTCCAGCGCTGAACCACGTCGCGATGAAGCCATCGAGCCCGGAGGCGACGAACTGCGACGTGCCCGTCACCGTGCTCACCGCGCCCATGCCGCGATAGGCCGGATTCGACAGATCGATCCCGCAACGCGTATCGCCGAGATCGGCGCCGCATTTCGCGGTGTAGAAACGCCCGCTCTCCTGCGCCAGCAGATCGGCAAGGCCGCGCAACTCGGCGGTGAAAGCCGCGCCTTCGCGCTTGACCTCGCCAAGCGAGCCACGCGCGGTAAGAACGCGTAGCGTCGGTTCGCTCCAGTCGACCAACCAGGTTTCGATTTTCGCAGCATCGTAGCGGCCTGCTGCGAGATCGGCTTCAGTAAGCGAGGCATCCGACAGTGCACCGGAAATCTCTGTATCGGCCACCGATAGATCGAACCGGCTGCTGGCTTCCGACGCGGTGAAGCCTGTGCCGGCGCGGCAGGTGATTGCATCGATCGCGATGTCCATATCGTGATCGGTAAAACCCTGCACGACACCGTCGCGGCGATGCAGCACCCAGCACCGCGCCAGTGTGGTGACACCGCAATCTAGTTTTGTTTGAAGCGCGGTGGGAATCGCACGCATGATGAGTCTCCAACATGATGAGACGTCATCACCGGGCTTGCCCCGGTGATGACGTCTCATCATGCAAAAAAGATGATGTAAGATGTCGATGGATGCCCGGATCAAGTCCGGGCATGACGTTTCCCTTGTTCGCGATGCTGGGGTATCTCGAACGCCGAAAGGATCACACCTTGATTTCCACCAGCGGAATCTTCGGAATCGCGCCGGCGGAGAAGGCTGACAGGTCGACTTCGAGATAGTCGGTATCGAAGCGCACCGGCACGTCGAACTGAAACCCGGCGGTGATCGCCTTGCCCGCTGCCGGGATGTATCCGGGCAGGAAAGTCACGATGCCAGTGGTCGCATCGCAGGTGAACGCGACACCGCTCGTCATCTCGACATGATCGACCGCGACGCGCACGCTGCCCGCAACCGGCTTGACGATTGGCCGCTGATACGGCGCGTAGCTCGCGCCATAGGTCTTCACCAGTTGAAACGATGCCGTCGCCCCGTCGCCAACGCCGATGCCCTGATCGAGCGGCGATACTCCCTCGCCGCTCGCCGCCGAAGTGCAATCGAGCCGGTCGCGCCAGCGGAAGCCGTAAAGCTGGCCGCGTCGTTCCTCGAAGAACGCCACCACGCCGCGCAACGCATCAAGCGTCTTGACGCCGTAGCCGGCATCGTAACGCCGCCGCGAATGTGCCCAGCGCGCATTGCGCTGCTCGCGCCCGGAGCCGAACGAAACGATATCGGTCCGCCGCTCCGGCCCGCCTGCACTCTTCAGCGCAACGTCGAGCGGAAACAGCACCTCATGAAATGCGGTCATGGCGAAATCCAAAAATGATGTCGTTATCCCGCGTACCTGACTTGAAGTGTCGCACGCGGGCTCCAACAACTTCGGCGTCGTCCTCGCGCAGGCGAGGACCCAGATTCCCTGGCGTCGGTCGTTATAAATAACCTCGCTTCAGCCGATCGAACCGAACCGCTGCGGAGTCTTGGTCCCCGCCTACGCCGGGACGACGGTGATCGAGTTGCGGCTCCTCGTTTGAACCGCACTCACAAGCTCCGCTGCCCGCGCGCGACGGCGCGGGCGATCTGGCCCGTGATGTAGCTTTCCGAGCGGCGGAAGCTGTCGACATCGGGCGTCGCGATCTGCACGGTGATGGTATTGCCGCCGCCCGCGCCGCTGACGCCGAGGCGGCCGTCCGGCCCGCGCTTCAGCGGCATGATCGCTTCCGGCCCTGCCTCGCCCGCAAGCCCGACGCCGCCGCCCAGCATCGGAAAATAGGTCGGCGTGCCGATGACACCGCCGGTCGCGAACGGCTTGATCGCGCCGGAGGCCGCGGCCATCGAGGCGGTCGACGTGCCGCCGCCGATCCCCGTGAGCCCGGACAGCAGACTTTCGATGCCGCTGCCGAGCGCGCTGGTCAGCGGCTTGAACGCGAGGCGGACCGACAGATCGGAGAGCCGCAGCGCCAGCGACTTCAGCACGTCGTCGAACTGCTTGCCGCCGGTCACCGAGGTCGCAAAAGCCGAGGTCATGGCGCGCGCAAAGCTGTTGGCGCCGAACGACAGTTCGCGCGTCTTCAGCGTGAGGCTGTCCAACGTGCTTGCGGTATCGAGCAATTCGGTGTCATCGACCATGGGGCATCTCCGTAGCGCGATCAGGGAATTTGTGCATCAGGACGTCAAGATCGGCGCGCTGGAGCGGCGCGGCGATTGGCCCGCGTACGGCAGCGATAGCGGCAGCCAGTTCGCGCGGCGTCATGCGCCAGAAAGCATCCGGCGCAAGCCGCAACACGCCGAAGCCGAAGCCCATCGCCGCGCGCCAGGGAAACGGCGCCAGCACCGGCGTCATGGCGCAGCCCCGCTCTCCGTTTCCTCGAACGTCGCTGCGATCAGGTCGGCGGCAATGCGGACATAGGCGTTGACGCCGCCCGGGGCGGTCATCGCCGCCACCTCGTCGTCGCTCACCGTCTCGCCCGCGCCGCGCAAGCCGGCAGCAATGATGCGTACGAGATCGCGCGCGCGCATCCGGCCGCTGCCGAAACGCTCCGCCAGCGCCGCGAGATCATCGGCGCCGAACGCGGCCTCGAGTTCGGCCAGCGCGCCGAGCGTCAGCACCAGCGTGCGGCGTCGGCCGCCGAACTCGGCGGCGATCTCGCCGCGATATCGATTGGGCATCGTGCGCTCCTTACAAAGCCGCGAAGGTCAGCGCGCCGGCGGACTCCAGCGAGATGTCGAATGTCACCTCGCCGTTGTGCTCGCCTGAAAACTCGAGGCCCGAGATCTGGAACGCGCCCTGAATGGTGCCGAAGTCCGGCACGATCACCTGGCAGTTGTTGATCGCGCCATCGAAGAACGCCTGCCGCACTAGCGCGTCGGAGGCGGCATCCTTGAACAGCCCGCGCCCGGAGATCGAGGCACGCTTCACGCCGGCGCCGGCGAGCAGTTCGCGCCAGCGATCGACCGACTCGGCGTGGGTGACGTCGACCAGTTCGGCGTTGAACGCGATCTTGCGGCTGCGCAGCCCCGCGACGGTGGCGTAACTCGCCCCGTCGAACATCTTCACCAGCAGGTCCTTGCCTTTTTGCGCGCCCATGGGCTCGTTCCTTCTTTAAACAACAGGTTCGGTGACGGCGCGAAAGCGCACGACGGCGTGGTAAGTGCGCCCGTCGTTCTCGCGACGGATATCGGCGACGGCGAAGCGCAGGTTGACGAGACGATGACCATCCGGCGTCAGCGGCGCGTCGTCGAGCGCCTGCAAAAGCGCGCCGGCGATCTCGTGCGCCTCCTTGTGGCCGCCCTGCCGCGACCATGCATGCAGCGTCAGCAAATGCTCCTGCGTCGGCCCCTCGTCGGAAGATGCATCGGTGACGCGCGCTTCGCCCAGCGTGACATAAGGAAACGCCGCGCCGCGTGGCGGCGCATCGTAAACGCGCGCGCCGCCGAGCGCGGCGGTAAGCCCGCTGTCAGTTACGAGCGCATGATGGATCGCGGCGCGCAGCGCCAGGTTGGCTGAGGTCATTGCGGCATCCCATGAAACGGATTCGAAGCGATCGATCGTCATTGCGCGCGAAGTGTGTCACTCCACGCGCAACTCCGCTTCGATCTCGATGAAGCGGCCATTGTCGCGCTCGTGAAATGACAGGATGCGATAGACGCGAGGACCGTCGACGAAGCGGTGCTGCAAGGTCAGCACGTAACCGCAACGCACGATGATGCGATAGCGCACCGCCGCACTGTCCGCGTCCGCCGCAGCGTCGTGGCGCGCGCCGAGTGGGGTGACCCGCGCCCACACTTTCGCGAAGGTCGCGTAGCTGCGCGTGACGCCACCCTGCCCGTCGTCGGTTTCCACCGGTGCCTCAAGCGTGAGGCGCGTCTTCAATGCACCCGGATCGATCATAGCGACAGCACCCGATAGGACGCGATCATGGCGCTGACGCTGCCGGGCAGCATCGCCACGCTCGCGCCGATCGCAGCCAGCCCGCGATTGTCGTACCAATGCGCCACCAGCGTCCGCACCGCATGGCGCAACACGTCAGGCACGTCGGAGGCGGCATCTCCGAAGCCGACGGTGACGTCGAGTTCGATGCCCGCGACGTCGCGCCCCGGCATCGGCAATGACCACGGTGGCGCAGCAATGGTGTTTGTCGCCGCGTCGACAACGAAGCGCTCGACGTCGATCGCAACGGTATCGCCCGCCGCGTCGTGGACGCGCGCCGCCGTCACGGCACGCAGCGGCGCAAGGCGTGGCGCGATGCGGCCGTCGTGCGGCCAGCCATCCAGCACCAGCCGCCAGGTCTGCGTGATCAACCCGCGCCGGGTCAGCGCCTCGACCTGCCCGCGCGCCGATGCAATCAACGCCGCGATCAGCACGTCGTCATCGTCATGCTCGACGCGCAAAAAGCTTTTGGCGTCGGCGACCGTCCACGGCTCGGCGGCCGGCGGCACCAGCAAGGTTGCAGCCATACGTCGTTCCTTTCAATGCTCGGAAGTTGACAGGCGCGGCGCGGCGATGCTTTGTCGCGCGCATGAAACAGGTTTTCGCTTATGCGCTTTGCGCGGCGCTATTCGGCGTAGTGCCATCCGCTGACGCCATGGTCGGCGGCGCGCCGTCGGCCGAAAGCGGGCTCGGCCGCGTCGTCGTCACCGTGGTCGGCTCGCGCGGCAATTTTTGCTCGGGCGCGTTGATCGCGCCGGACATCGTGCTCACCGCCGCGCATTGCGTGCCGGCCGGAGCCACCACCAAGATCGTTGCCTATGACGCGCAGCGGCAGCCGCAACTGCTCGACGTGCGCCGCGTCGCGGCGCATCCGCGCTACAACAGTCGCGGCATTGCCAATCATCGCGCCAGCGCCGATGTCGCGCTGCTGCAACTCGCGGCACCGATGGCCGGTAAATCCATCGCGCCACTCGGCAGCCCGCGCGAACCGATCGCGGCCGGCGCACGCTTCACCGTCGCCGGCATCGGCGTCACGAGACGCGGCGACGGCAAGAGCGGCGGCACCGCGCGCGCGGCGACGCTGATCGCCACCGGTCGCCCCGGCACGTTGCAGATCCGCTTGGTCGATCCCGCGAGCAACAACGCGCGCGAAGGGCTCGGTGCATGCACCGGCGATTCCGGCGGCCCGGTGTTCGAGGATCAGAACGGCCGCAGCGTCGTCATCGGCGTCATCAGTTGGTCCACCGGCGCCAACAACGCGAGCGGCTGCGGCGGCCTCACCGGGGTGACGCCGCTGACACTTTACCGCGACTGGATCCAAAGCACCGTGCAAAGCTGGCGCGGCCGCTGATATTCGTGCGACATTCGCGCGCGCCGCGAAGGCTGACACGCGGGGTGATATTTCGTAGCCTCGAACGCGACTCGTTCATGCTGGAGGGATCGTCATGCACTTCACCCGCCGCCACCTCGTCGCGACCATGGCTGCCTCGCTGCTGCCGACCCTGCCGGCGATGGCCGATGCGACCATCCTGCGCGGCACCGTGAACTACGTGGAGCGCATGGCGCTGCCCGCCAACGCCGTGGTCGTCGTGCAGCTCGCCGACGTTTCGCTCGCGGATGCTCCCGCCAAGATTATCGCCGAAGATCGCATCACCGGCGCGAAAGGCAGCCCGATCCCGTATCGGCTTTCGTTCGATCACGCCGGAATCAACCTGCGGCATCGCTACGCGCTGCAAGCCCGCATCCTTGACGGCGATCGCCTGTTGTTCGTCACCACAAGGCACCACGCCGTATTCGCAGGCGGCCGCAACAACACCCGCCTGCTGGTGCAACGCGTCGCCGAGCACGCGCCTGTCGGCACCTCGCCGGCCGGCAAGTGGCTGGCCGAGGACATTCTCGGCGGCGGCGTCATCGATCGGTTGCAGACCACGCTGGAGATCACGCCCGATGGCATCGTCTCCGGCCATGGCGGCTGCAATCGCTATAGCGGCCGGGTCAGCATCACCGGCCAGACCATCAGCTTCAGCCCGCTGGCCTCGACCAGAATGGCCTGTGCGCCCGCCGCGATGGCGCAAGAGCAGAAGTTTCACCAGGCACTGGAGCAGGCGCGCGGCTTCCGCATCAATGTGCGCGAGCGCAAGCTGATCCTCCGCGACGGCACCGGTGCGACGGTGGCGCGGCTCGCCGCGATGTAGCCGCGCCGGCACGGCGTTAAGGTTTCTTAAAGACACGGCGTTACGTTAAGCGAATCATTGGAGCGCCCCATGTTTCGCCTGTTTATCCTGTCGCTCGCATGCATCGGCTTCACTGCTGCGGCGCAGGCCGCCGACCTTCCGGCCAACAGCCGCCTCGGCGCAATCTTCGCAGAGCCGCCACCGATGCGCGCGACCGCGCCACGTGTTGTGGTCGAGGAGGAATACGAAACCGTGTTCGCGCCGGAGGTCGATATCCCGCCGCTGGTCAACGGCTATTACGGCAAGCCGAAATCCTTCCGCTACCGTTCCTATTACGGCACCTCGCCGGACATCATCTTCGGCCGCCTGCCCTATGCCTGCGGCGAATACGGTTACTGCTGACGATCGGCGGCAAAGGAAAGCCCCGCCGAAGCGGGGCTTTTTGTCACCAGGTCTGACGACCATACCAATCGTCGATCTCTTTCTTGGTCTGGTCTTTCTGATAGCCGTAACGCTCCTGGATCTTGCCTTCGAGCTGATCGCGTTTGCCGTTGATGACGTCGAGATCATCGTCGGTGAGCTTGCCCCACTGCTCCTTGATCTTGCCCTTGAGCTGCTTCCAGTTTCCTTCGACGCGATTCCAATCCATCGTGATCTCCTTCTGTTGAGCTTATTCAACCCGCGAAGGAGACGAGTCGTTCCTGTGTACCATTTCGTACACAGGAACGAACGACGCGGATGCGTGTTTTCAAGTCCCAATCATGGAGGTTACCTTGAAAGCACTCATAACTACCGCAACGCTCCTCATGATCTCGACGGCGGCGTTCGCCCAGACCACGGCGAACACACCGTCGCAAGCAGCCGCACCGATCGCGGCCGCCGGCGACTGGAGCGCGTCCAAGATGTCGGGCGTCAACGTCTACAACGAAGCAAACGACAAGGTCGGCGAGATTTCCGACGTCATCATCGAATCCAACGGCAAGGTCCGTGGCGCGGTGATCGAAGCCGGCGGTTTCCTCGGCATGGGCACACACTACGTTCTCGTGTCGATGGACAGCCTGAAGTTCGCCAACAAGGCCGGCAAGACCACCACGGGCAAGACTTCCGACACCAAGCGCGAGTGGTTTCCGGATCGCGCGGTGCTGAACGTCACCAAGGATCAGCTCAAGGCGATGCCGGAATTCAAATACTAACGGTCGAAAAAAGGCCTCGAGGCGTCCTGCCTCGAGGCTCACTTTTCTACCCGCGGAGATTTCACGCTATCATCGCGGAGCCGCCGCGCGTTACGGCCGCATGAAGGCGAAATCGGTATCGGGATCGCAGTTCTCGGCCAGGAAACGCAACTCCGATTGCACGTCAGCGACAGATCTCGATTGGAGATACTGATTGACGACCAGCCCCAGCAGCGAGCGACACAGAGTGTCGGAGTCGACGCCCTCGGCGCCGGCCTGTTCAAGGGCCGCCTTGAAATGACGTTCCGCGATGGTGGCAGATGACATGCTGACCTCTCTGGCTTCGAGCCGTTCTCAAAACGTCTCGCGTGATCTGAGCCCGCTTATCATAGCGCGCCAGCACGAATTTGTCGCAGATCAAGCAAAGGATGGATAAGGTGAATGTAGCATCTGCGTCAGCTCGGAATAAAAGAACCGTCGTCCAGCGCGTCAATCATACCCCAAGCATCTGCGCATTGGGGCTAGATGCCCAAAGCCTTAACCTCCTCAAGCGCTGTCCGGGCAGGTATTGGAGCAATGGCCAACAGAGTGTTGGCTGCCATCTGTTTGACCTGCACGTTGGAATGAGAAAGCAGCGGCAGCAAAGCCCGGCGCTGGCCGCCGGGCATCGCTTTAAACTCGGCCCTCACACGCTGCATCGCCTTGTACAATCGATTATATCGCGCGGTGTCGATGACATAAGCCGCACGGTATTGCGCGATACCAATCTCGGTGAATTTCGTAACGAGATCCTTCACGCAGGCATCGTTCGGCTGGACAGACATGATTACTTGAGGACTCGCGCGACTATAGACGATCTACTTGTGTAAAATTCTAGCCGCTTTCCCATCATGCGTACTCAAGTACATTCCCGCGTGACCTGCCAACGGAAACACACCAGAATCCGCGATGACTTGAATCGTTTGCCGCGCTTCAATCGGCAGTATCCGGATCAAGCTCTGCGCTGCATTGAAGCGCACCTGAGCATTGGGATACGACAAAAGTGGCGCGAGAGCGCTTCGCTGATCGCCAGGGCGACTTTTCAACTCTTTGTTAATCTGATTGATTCGGCCACCAAGTTCGTTGACCTTCGAAATATTTGCCCGCTGTAGGGCCACATCCTGCTGCACACTCCACTCAACATGAAGCTTAAGCAACGCGCCTATATCCAATTTTGATAAATCGAGATTTCTCATTCCAACACACCGAATCGCCTGAGCGTGTCCAATCCAAACTGGCGGCGGGTCTCGAAGTCCTTGCCCTTTAAACTTTCCCTCGGAGAAAGCATCGAACCATCTTCTTGCTCAATCTTGGTAGCGTAGTAGCTTGTGATATCAATGTGCTTGAGTATCGGAACGCAGGAAAGACGGCAACGGGGCTGCCCGGCGCGACGAAACGCGCGGCGTCGGGGCGAAGCCAACGATGCGCATCGGGCCGCACCCATCGGTGCGCGTCCGGTCGCAGCCATCGCGTCTGCTGATGGGGCAGCCAGGCGTTCTCGCGGTGGCGATCCATGCGAACCGTCCCGAATGATTCTTGATGAGCTTAGAAAGCGGAACCTCTCGCGGCTCCATGATGTAGGCGTCATGCGCGGGCTTGACCCGCGCATCCATCACCTCGTGATGGATCGCCGGATCAAGTCCGACGATGACGTGGTACGCCCACGATGCAATCAACTCGCGGCGAACTTCATCAGCTTGATGGCGTCGAAATCCTGGACGCCGCCGCCGACGCGCTTGGTCATGTAGAACAGCACATAAGGTTTCGCGGAATATGGATCGCGCAGCACACGCACGCCGAGGCGATCGACGATCAGATAGCCGCGGCGGAAATCGCCGAACGCGATCGACAGCGAATCCGCCGCAACGTCCGGCATGTCCTCCGCTTCGACCAGTGGGAAGGTCATCAGCGAGGCGCGGCCGCCCGCCTGCGCCGGCGGCTGCCACAGATACGCGCCACCGGTGTCCTTGAACTTGCGGATCAGCGCCTGCGTCTTGCGGTTCATCACGAACGTGCCGTTCTGGCGATAGCCCGCTTTCAGCGCGTAGATCAGATCGACCAGTGCATCCGACGGATTCGATGCAGCGAAACCGCTCGCGCCGCCGCTGGCGACGGTGCCGAGCTTGCCCCAGACCCACGAAGCGTTCGCCACCGTATCATATTGCAGAAAGCCCTTCGGCTTGTTGCTGCCGTCGCCGTTGACGAAAGCGGCACCCTCCTGCACGGCGAAGGTCAGCTCCACCTCGGAAGCGATCCACTCGTCGATGTTCACCGCGGCGTCGTCGAGCAGGGTCGCGGTCGCCGCCGGCATGGCGTAAAGCTCCATCGCCGGGAACGACAATGCATCCAGCGTCGGCGATGTGGTTTGCGTCCGCGAGTCGGTCTCGCCCACCCAGCCGGTCGCCGGCCCCGCGGTCATGAACGGCTTCTTGTAGACGCCGCCGGAAATCTCGCGCACCGAAGCCAACGCGCGGATCGGCGAAATCGCCGCAAGCCGTTGGCCGATCTCGTGCTCGAGTTCGGTCGGCACCAGATAACCGCCGTCGGCATTGGCGCCCGCCGACATCGCCTTGGTTTCCAGCGCACGCAACGCGGCCGCCTCGCCCGAACGTACATAGGCGTCGAACGCGCTCTTGTGTTCACGCGCGGCGGCGTCGGACACCAGCTTGCCGCGCCCTTCCAGCGCCGGTCGCGCCTGGCGCAACGCCAGTTCGTCCATGCGCTTGGTCTGCAGATCGATCGCGGCGTTGATGCGGTCGACCTTCTCCTCCAGCAGCACATCGCCGCGCTTGCGCTCCAGTGCGCCGAGCCGTTCGTCGTTGGCGGACTTGAATTCCTCGAAGGTGGCGCGCAGCTCGTCGAAGCCGTCGCGCGGCGTATAGGCAATGCCGGATTTATGTTCCGGCGCAGACTGGATGATGTCGAAGTCCATGTGGTTCTCCTGGTGGTGATGAATTGAGGTAACGCGCCGCTTCATCTCGGTCGCGCCATCGGCTAGAAGAGGCGCATCGAGGCCAGCATCCGGGTGCCACCATGCGCTTTCTCATTCTCGTCTGGGTCGTGCTCGCGCTGTCGGGTGCCGGCGCGGCGTGGTACGCGATGCGTCCGGACAAGCGCCGTGGCGCCTGGCTCGGCATTGTGCTGGCCGTGATGCTGCTCGCAGCCTTCGCGGCGTCGTTCATTGTGTTCGGAAGCCAGGTCGACAAATCCTTCGTCGCGGTGGCGAGTTACTTCTTCAACTGGGGCATGGCGGCGGGCGGCGGCGCGATCTGCATCGGCGCCATCATCGGCCTCGCACTGGCACTGGCGTTCAAGCGCTGATGTATTCGCCCGGACGGCGCCGGTACATCCGCGGCGCCGTCCGGGTTGCGCCACGCCCGCTCGGCCGCGGCGCGCCGCCGCGACAGATGCGGCGGATCGATCGCCTTTACGGCGTCGATGCGCGCGCCGGCGAGCAGCGGGAACGTGACGATAGAAATTTCCCACAGGTCCACCTGGTAGAGTCTGCGGATGCGCGTCTTCGGATCGATCCGCCCACGCACGGTGCGATAGCCGATCGACAATCCATCGATGGCGCCGGAGCGCAGCAGCGCCAGCAATTCGCGGCCGCGCGCGACATCGGGAATGAGTTTGCCGCGCGCCCATAACCCGCGAAAATCCTCGCGCAGTTCGAGCCAGATCCCGATCGGCTCGCTCGGATCATGCTGAAACAGCATCGGGATTTTCCGCAAGCCGCGCTGTTGCAATGTCTGCGTGAACGCCCCGGGCATCATCATGTCGCGCGCCTGATCGAGCTCACCGAACAGGCTGGCGTAGCCTTCGATGATACCGTCCTGCGACAGCGCCACGCGCGACGTCGATGGCATGGGGGCGTACATGAGCGTCCTCGCAGGCTGCGGGGTGATAACGGGGAGCGGTCGATTTCAGAGGTGAGCGGTCAGCTACCGCGCGAACGCTTCGCCGGCTTGCGGCGCGGCTGCGGTTTGGCGCGCGCAGGCTTCACGGGTGCTTTGCGCTGGATGCTGTCGAGGTGCCGTAAAAATTCGCGAAATACGTTGAGATGGCCGGTGCCGGATTTGGTTTCGGGCCGCAGCGTCCGCATCATGCTGTGCAAGGTGTCCATCAATCGTAGTCCTCGAAATGATTGCCGCTGGCGCGGCGGTTGAAACGCGACAGTTCACGGATGAAATCGTCGAAGCGGCGCGAGGCGGCGGCGAGTTCGCGCAACGCGAACAGCAACCCGCCGCTCGCCGCCATTGCCCACAGAAACAGCGCCAGATGCGCCAGATCGCCCCGCGCGATGAAGGTGTGGATCAGTTCGGACATTTTTGACTTGCTCACTCGAAGCGATCGCCGCCGTTGAACGGCGCGTAGCCCACCGCTTCACGCTTTTCGTTCAATGTGAGGAACGGTGCATTGGTGACGCGTTCCCACAGCGCGTTGCGATCGCTTGCCAAGGCCTCGATGCGGTCGGTGTCGATGACGAGGCGAACCCCATCGCCGAATTGCGGCGACAACCATTGCGCCAGCGACGTGCTGATGCGCGTTGCCAGCGGCAGCACGGTCTGTCGCCAGAACACGCGATTGGCTTCCTGGAAATTCGCGTAAGTGTTGTCGCCGGGAATGCCGAGCAGCATCGGCGGCACGCCGAAGGCCAGCGCGATTTCACGTGCGGCGGTGTGCTTAGCTTCGAGGAAATCCATGTCCTTCGGCGTCAGCGACATCGCCTTCCAGTCGAGCCCGCCTTCCAGCAACAGCGGGCGTCCGGCGTTGGCTGCGCCTTGATAGGTGTCGGTGAGTTCGCGCTTGAGGCGATCGAATTGCGCGTCGTTCAGCACCGCACCTTCCGGTCCGGAATAAATCAGCGCGCCGGAAGGCCGCGCCGCGTTGTCGAGCAGCGCCTTGTTCCAACGCGCGGCGGCATTATGCGTATCCACCGCGACGGCGGCGGCTTCCAGTGGCGCGAGGCCGTAGTGATCGTCGAGCGGATGGAAGAAGGCGAGATGCAGGATCGGCGCAATGCGCGACGACGATTGATCGAAACGCACACTGCGTCCGCCGGCGCTGTATTCATAGGCCTCGGCCCAGCCGTCGGCGCCGGGCACCGCCTTCATGCGATCGGGACGCAGCGCATAAAGTTCGCGCACCTCGTCGTCGAGCGCCACCGCTTCGACATAAGCGTTGCCGGCGAGCAGCAGATGCGACACCAGCGCCTCGAGAAACGCCGCGCCGTCCTGGCGCGGATTGGGCCGCGCCAATAAGGCCGCGAGCGGATGCGCCTCGCGCTCCTGCGCGCCTTCGAACACGAGATAACAACATGACGCCGCGTTCTCCGCGACCAGCCGCACCGCGCGATGCACGATGGCGTTGCCGAGATAGCCCTCACGCGCCAGCGCCGCGTAATCGCGCGGCGTCCACCGCGCCCGCCCGCCGCTCTCGAACGCCAGCACCTGCGCGGTACGGCTCGCCTTCGCTTCGGGCGCGCTAAGATAGGCTTTCAGGCGTTGCAGCATGGGGTGTCCTCGAAATCATGATTTGTGGGTCGTCCCCGCGCAGGCAGGGACCCAGACTCCGCAGCATTCACTGCGTGATGCGAAGTGCCACCACGTTCACGTTTCAATCATCGATGCAGAGGTTATGGGTCCCCGCCTGCGCGGGGACGACGCCGAGAATAAAAGCAAACCCTCACAACTCCCGCACCCTCGGCATCGTATGCACGGTGGCGGTTAGTGCGGTGATGGCCCAGACCAGTGCGTCGAGGCGGTCGGGGGAGCGGTTGGACGACAGGCCGCCGCTGGCGAAATCGCACATCTCGTCTTCTAGCGCGGGGAAGCAGCCCGCGTGCTTCACTCGCCCCTGCTCGTACAGCGTCGCCACCGGCTCCGCGCGCAACCACTTGGCGCGCTTGGCGCGCACCGACGTGACCGGCACGGTGTCGTCGACCTGCTTGATCACCGCCTCCACCATCTCGCCGCCCTGATTGACTTCCGCGACCAGCGCATCCGCCTCAAGCCGGCGCCAGAGCGCGATCGCCTTTGCGGCCCACGCCGACGGCGTCGCCGCACTCACGGTGTCGTCTACCAGCACGAAGACGAGGCCGCTTTCGCTGATGCCTGCCGCGACGATGCCGCAGGCATCGGCGCGCTTGCTCGATGAGGCCGGCGGATCGACCGCGACCACGATGCGCGCAAGCGGCGGTGCATTGTCGACGCGGCACGTTTCAATGAGCGCGCGCGACCATAGCGCGTCGGGGCGATCCTCGATGATCTCGCCGTCGATCTCCTGCCGGCCCAGCCGGGTGTTCTGATAGCGCGCCATCACGCTTTTCAGGAACGTCGGTGCGAGGTTGAACGCGTTGGCCTGTGTCGGCGCCCGCGTCACCGCACTCGATGGATCGATCATCAATCGCTTCAGCAGCGCGGTCGGGCGCGGCGTCGTGGTGATCAGTTGCTTCGGTTGCGATCCCAGCCGCAAACCGAATTGCAGCATGTCGAACGTCGCTTCGGCATAGCGCCACTTCGCCATCTCGTCGGACCACGCGCAGCCGAATTGCGGCCCGCGCAGGCTTTCCGGATCTTCCGCCGAGAATGCATAGGCCACCGCGCCGTTGGCCCATTCGAGCCGCTTGCGCGACGGCGACCATAGCGGCCGATCACGGCGCGGATGCACAGCCAGCAGGCCGGAAATGCCCTCGATCATGACTTCGCGAACGTCGTGCTCGGTCTCCCCCACCAGCGCGATCCGTGTCGTCGGCTCATTGGCGAACGGTGCGAGCCCGAGCGCCTGCGCGCGAATCCATTCCGCGCCGGCGCGCGTCTTGCCCGCGCCACGTCCCCCGACCAACAGCCATGTCAGCCATGGCGCACCGTTGGCCGCGACGCGCGGCGGGCATTGATGCGGGTGCGCAAAAATCTCCCATGTGGTGGCGAGCGTTTCCAGCTCGCCTTCATTCAGGTGCTTCAGGATGTGCAGTCTTTGCGTCGGCGACAAGCTGGTCCAGGCGTCGCGCGAGCGCCAGTCGAAGCTCGCTGAGGTCACGGGGCACGGCGTCGTCATCCTCGCGCTTCTCTTTCTTTTCGCTGAGCCGCAGCGTCGTCACGTCGCGCAAGGTTCGCGCGAGCGAGGCCAGCGTGCGGGCGCGGCGCTCCGCTTCGGTACGCTGGCGCGGCGCGACGTATTGGCCGCCGACAATCACTTCGATCTGGGTCAGCTCGCGTTCGATGGCGCGGCTGACGCGTTCGATCAGCGCCTGCCCCGCGGCTGGCGGCGGATCGTTGGCACGCTCCACCGCGCTCCTTTTGGCGCGGCCCTGATGATCGGGCGCCCTCGCTTTCGCCTCGCGCAGCAGTGCGACCTTGGCCTTGGCGACATCGTCGCCGTCATCGATGACGAGCGGCGTCGCGTCGACCAGCCGTTGCGTTTTCGCGATGGTAACCTTGCGCGTCGCGACGGTCTTCGCCGCCACCGCTTTGGTCGAAGTCTTTGTCGAGGGCTTTGTTGAAGTTTTGGCGACTGTCTTCACCACCCTCGCGGCGGTTGTCTTCTTGGCAACCGTCTTTTTCACGGTCGTCTTTTTCACGGCACGCTTCTTGACACTGGCGCGCGCGGTTCGGGCCGGCGACTTCACCGGTTTCGTCGTCCGCTTCACCACCATGTGAGAATTGCTCCCGCACCGCGCATGACGCGCGTCGGCATTGCCGTCTGTCGATTGTTATTCAGGGTTCCAGGTGTCGGCAGAACGCGGTGAGTGAAATTCACCGGCAGAATGACGTCGCGGACCACGCCGTCTTTCGGCATGGCCCGGCATCGTCCCCGCGCTCGCGGGAACAGGGCTTTGCATGTTGCACGTCTGTGGAGGAAACGACTTTCCAATCTGAGTTCAAGGCAACAAGATGAGACGAACTCGACCCCGCTATCCGCGAATGAAAACAAACCAGATGATGCCAAGAATAACGACGGCGAGCCCGGTGCTGATCACCAGCAATGCGAGCACCGATGGCCCGCGCTCGCCCTGGCGGGCCTCGGTCGGCGTCTCGACGATCTGTCCATGTTCCTTGGTTACCATGGTATCCTCACTCCTCTTCCACCGACCATCGGATCGACGACGCAGAGGCAACGCATGGCGAAGAATGATTGTTCCTGCTCAATAGGTTGAAGGTTGTGCGCAAGTGGCGCACGTCCAGTGCGGAACACTACCGATCGCGACCCGGCGCATCAGCACTCGCGATCTCACGCGAGAGCGTCTGCGAAACCCAATTGTGGAGCATGGCGTGACCTTACCCGAGCAGCGTCACGCTGTCAAGGTATAAATTCCTAAAATGAAATCGAGGGTCGGCCGCGCTATTGTCCTTGCCGCTCCAGCGCGTTGCCGACCGATTGATACTTCGCGGCTGTCGTCGTGCCGAGCGACTGCACGATGGCGACGAGCACCACGGCGATTCCGACCGCAATCAATGCGTATTCGATCGCGGTGGCGCCGGATCGGTCATTGAGAAATCGTATCAGCAACGGCCGCACGGGCTTCTCCTGTGGTCGGGCCAACGCATCCACCGCAGCAGCATGGCTGCAAGAGCGCGAAACAGACTAACGGGAAAAGATTGCGCAGCCGCTAACGTGCATCAGCAGCAATCGATCAAAAGCAATCTATTTCGATCGCGCGGATTCAGTTTGATCACGCGGGGTCGGCGGTAACAGCCCTGCCCTATTCCGCCATTTCCACCGGCGGCGTCGCCGCGGGACCGGCCAGCGGCCGCTCCTCCATCAGCAACATGCAGGCGAAGGACACGCCGAGCAGCGCCACGGCCGCACCGAACACATAGCGGAACGCGGCGATCATCTGCGCGGCGGTCGCGTTGTGGAAAGCATCGGCGGCGATGCCATGGCCGGCGGCGTCCGGCCCAGCGGCGATCGGCCCGAGCGCCATCAGCAGCAGTGCCGTCATTGCCGCGACTGCAAAGGATGCCATCAGCGCCCTGAAGAAATTCATCGCGCCGGTGACGGTGCCGACCTGCGGCCGCGCCACCGCGTTCTGGATCGAGACGACGCTAACCGGGAACGTGGTGCCGAGCCCGAAGGCGAATACCGAGAGCACACCCAGCATCGCCCACAGCGGCAGCGCGACGAACATCATCACCAGTCCGGTCACGACCGCGGTGCCGGTGCCGAGGATCGCGACATACTTGTAGCGCGGCAAGGTCGCCATCACGCGGCCGGCGGTCCACGCGCCCAACACCGAGACCGCGACCAGCGGGATCAGCGCGAGGCCGGCTTCGCTGGCGCTGAGACCGTAGACGACGAGATAGTAGATCGGCAGATGCACCGTCAGGCCGACGATCGCACCCACCGCGCAGCCGCCGGCGAGAATGCCGAACGGCACCACGCTGCCGCCCAGCAACGGCAGCGGCACGAACGGCTCACTGATTCGTCCGGCATGCCAGACGAATCCGACCGCGAACAGCACCGTCGCGCCGATCATCGCCAGCGCCTCCGGTGACGACCACGCCAGCCGCGTGCCGCCCCAGGTGAGCAGCAGCGTGAAGATCACCGCGCCGGCCATCAGCAGCACGCCGCCGAGCCAGTCGACCTTGCGTCGGCGGTGAAACACCGGGATGCGCTTCATGCGCGGCAGCAGCAGGCCGAGCCCGGCCGCCGCCAGCGGCACGTTGATCCAGAAGATCAGCGACCAGTGCAGGTGTTCGGCGAACACGCCGCCAATGACCGGGCCGCCGATGCCCGCCGCCACCCACACGCCGCTGAAATAGGACTGGTAGCGGCCGCGCTCGCGCGGCGTGACCACGTCGGAAATGATGGTCTGCACGATCGGCATGACGCCGCCGCCGCCGAGCCCCTGCACGCCGCGTGCGATGATCAGCACCGTCATGTTCGGCGCCAGCGCGCACATCACCGAGCCGGCGATGAACAGGCTGAGCGCCAGCACGATCATCGCCTTGCGGCCGTAGATGTCGCTCAGCGTGCCGAACACCGGCGCGACGGCAGTGGAGGCGAGCAGATAGGCGGTGATCACCCATGACAGGTTGGCGGCGTCGCGGAATTGGCCGCCGATGGTCGGCAGCGCCGTCGCTACGATGGTCTGGTCGAGCGCCGCCAGGAACATCGTCAGCATCAGGCTCATCAGGATGGTGCGGACCTCGCGCTGCGTCAGCGCATCACCCGGCGCGAGCGGCGGCGCGCCGTCGAGTTCGATCACCTCGTCGGTCAGCCGCCGTGCCTCGGTGACGGACAAGGATCGCGCCTCGCCCGCTCTGCCCGTGTGGGATTCGAACTTGCTCATTCCGGTCGCTGGAAAATAGCCGACGGCGCTACCGGCGCCGCACATCATTACTTCGCGACTCATTAACGTGTTAAAGTTCGTTCGCCCAGCCACAGCGGCGCATGGGTGGCGCGCGGCGCTGCATACGCGATGACGTATGCGTGAGCGTCGTTCGCGCGGAAGTATCGTCAAGGACAGTCGAGCGGATCGATCAGTCCGGCCGCTTCTTCAGCCGCGCGCGCTTCGGCAACAGTGCCGGCCAGCGCACGATGTGATCCTCCAGTTCCGAATCCGGAACGTCCTCCTCGGTGCCGTAGACCCGACCGCGCACCGATACCCCGGCCTCGTGCACCGTGTTCGGATCGCCGGAGATCAGCGGGTGCCACCAGTAAAGGTCTCGCCCCTCCGCCACGAGTTTGTAGGCGCAACTCGGCGGCAGCCAGTTCAAGGTCCGAACGTTCTCCGGCGTCAACCGCACGCAATCCGCCACCTTGGCCGAGCGATTCGCATAATCCTTGCAGCCGCAGGTCCCGGCATCGAGCAATTTGCAGGAGACATGGGTAAAATAGATCTTGCCGGTGTCCTCGTCCTCGAGCTTTTCCAGGCAGCACCGCGCGCAGCCGTCGCACAGGCTTTCCCATTCGGCGTCGGACATTTCCTCCAACGTCTTGGTTTTCCAAAAGAAACCATCCTGAGCGGAAGGCTGTGGCGGGCGGCGCGTCATCGGGTCGAGATATCCAAAGCAAGAATTCAGGGACGATGTAGAGGTAGCCGGCCCCGCCGCGCAAGCAAGCATCCATCGCACAGCCCGCCAATCCCCGGCAGAGCTCACGCGGCCGTTATCCGTATCGCCGGAAAAGCCAGCGACGCCATTGGTTTATGGCCCGGCCTCGGTTAGAAGATGGCCCGGCCAATCCGGACGCAAAAGCGCCACGGGATTGCCGCAAGATTCCCGGACGACGTTTTGAGAGCGCTCGGCCGGGTGTTCGAACGTCGCGAAGGTCAAAGGTCCCGGTGCGCCAACTGTTGCCAAGCGATTGGAAGCAACGAATCCGGCATTTTCTGCTGGACTTCGACGCGCGCATCGACTCCACCGTGTTTTCGTCGGGCGCCGCCACACGCGAACTCTACGAGCGCTACTCCGCCTTCATGGATCGCTTCTATGTCGGCCGCTGGAAGCGCTGGATTTTCATTGAGCCGCTGTCGGAAGCCGCGACGATCGGTCTTGCCGGTCTGGTGTTGTTACTTGCGCTCGCGGTGCCGGCGTTTCGCGAAACCGCCGACGACAACTGGCTGAAGAAATCCGATCTCGCGGTGACTTTCCTCGATCGTTACGGCAATCCGATCGGAAGCCGCGGCATCAAGCACAACGATGCGATCCCGCTCGAAGACTTTCCCGACAACCTGATCAAGGCGACGCTCTCGACGGAAGATCGCCGCTTCTACGATCACTTCGGCATCGATATCGCCGGCACCTTCCGCGCGCTCGTCACCAACGCGCAAGCCGGCGGCGTGCGTCAAGGCGGATCGTCGATCACGCAGCAACTCGCGAAGAATCTGTTTCTCAGCAACGAGCGCACCATCGAGCGCAAGGTCAACGAAGCATTCCTTGCGATCTGGCTCGAGACGCGGCTGACCAAGAACGAAATCCTGAAACTCTATCTCGACCGCGCTTACATGGGCGGCGGTACGTTCGGCGTGGACGGTGCGGCGCATTTCTATTTCAACAAGTCGGTGCGCGACATCAATCTCGCGGAAGCCGCGATGCTCGCCGGCCTATTCAAGGCGCCGACCAAATACGCGCCGCACATCAACCTGCCCGCGGCGCGTGCACGCGCCAACGTCGTGCTCGATAACATGGTCGAAGCCGGATTCATGACCGAAGGCCAGGTGTTCGGCGCGCGGCGCAATCCCGCCACAGCTGTCGATCGTCGCGACGAGAATTCGCCGAACTACTATCTCGACTGGGCCTTCGACGAAATGCGCAAGGTGGTGGACACCTTCCCGAAATCCTACACCGAGCGCGTGTTCGTGGTGCGCACCACGATCGACATGAACGTGCAGCACGCCGCTGAAGCGGCCATCGAAAATCAGTTGCGCCAGTTCGGGCGCGATTATCATGCGACCCAAGCCGCAACCGTCGTGTCCGATCTCGATGGCGGTGTCCGCGCCATGGTCGGCGGCCGCGACTATGGCGCAAGCCAGTTCAATCGCGCGGTGGATGCGATGCGCCAGCCCGGCTCATCGTTCAAACCCTATGTCTATACGACCGCATTGCTCAACGGTTTCCGCCCGGACTCCAAGATCGTCGATGGACCGGTCTGCATCGGCAACTGGTGCCCGCAGAATTACGGCCACTCCTATTCCGGCACGGTGACGCTGACACAGGCGCTGACGCGCTCGATCAACGTCGTGCCGGTAAAACTCTCCATCGCGCTCGGCGGCAAGTCCGGCCCGAAGGCCGGCCGCGCCAAGATCATCGAAGTCGCGCGCAGGTTCGGCATCGTCACGCCACTGCCGGATACGCCGTCGCTGCCGATCGGCGCCGACGAAGTCAACGTGCTCGAACACGCGGTCGCCTACGTCGCCTTCCCCAACAAGGGCAAGGCGGTGACGCCGCACGCAATCCTCGAAGTGCGCACCGGCGCCGGCGATCTGGTGTGGCGCTGGGATCGCGACGGACCGCAGCCGCGGCAGATCATTCCTGCATCGGTCGCCGCCGATATGGCAGGCATGATGAGTCACGTCGTCAGCGAAGGCACCGCGCGACGCGCCGCGCTCGACGGCATTCCGACCGCGGGCAAGACCGGCACCACGAATAATTATCGCGATGCCTGGTTCGTCGGCTACACCGGCAACTTCACCTGCGCGGTATGGTACGGCAACGACGATTACTCGCCCACCAACCGCATGACCGGCGGCTCCTTGCCGGCGCAGACATGGCACGACATCATGGTCGCGGCGCATCAGGGCGTCGAGGTCAAGCCGATCCCCGGCGTTGAAGTGCTGGCAAAGCCGTCCGCCGCGAACGCAGCCGCGCTTGCGGCGCAAGACGACGATGCCAAGGCCGGCCCGCCGCCGGTCCTGACGCGACATGGCGCGGAGATTCTGGTGCGCATCGAGAAGATGCTGGATGACGCCGGCAAGACTGTCGGCAAGACGTCGTCGCTGGATTCAGCCAATCCGATCACCACCGGATCGGCAACGCCGGCAAGCAGTGTCGCTTCAGCGACGTCACCGGAAAATCAAACTCCGCCCCCGGCGCGCAAAAACTGATGAGAACGTTTGGCGAAGCAACAATGATAACGGTCCAGACGTGCGCCTGATCCTGATGGCACTGTTGATCCTGGTCATCGCCACCGCCGTTGGCCTCGGCGCGACGTGGATGACGGCAACACGCGGCACCGATCTCGGCACGCTGACCATCGGCGCATGGACCGCGCAACCACGCATCGGCACCACCGAGATCAATCCTTACGCACGTGCCACGGTGGTCCGCAGCGGAGAACTGCCGCTGGGCACCGGCGACGGCATCGCCTTTATCGCCACCACCGATGACGCGAAGCGCCTGCTGGATGGCCGTTGCGACGTCACCGTCAGCGGGATTACACCGCCCGCGCGCTTCTGGACGCTGACCTTGTACAACGCCAAGGGGCATCTGGTGGCGAACGCGTTACAGCGCTACGGCTTCACCAGCGAGGAGATCGTCCGTAACGCCGACGGCTCGTTCGTCATTCGCCTTGCCTCGCGTGCACGCTCCGGCAACTGGCTGCCGACCGGCGGCATCGAGCGCTATCAACTGATGTTGCGTCTTTACGATACGCCGGTGGGCATCGCCACGCGAACGCAACGCGACGCGCCGATGCCGGCCATCACCACGGCGGGCTGCTCATGATCCGGTGGCTGGCGGCACTTCTCGCGGGCCTGCTGCTCGGCGGCCTCGTGCATCTGGTCAGCGTGCTGGCCTTGCCACGCATCGCCTCGCAGGATGCTTATTCGCGACTTGAGCGGATCACACCCGTCAACGCGGTGAAAGCGCTTCCGCCCGCCGACCCGAACAACGCGCCGATCCCGCTCATGGACCCGGCTTTCGCCACCGCGATCTGCCGTTACGATCTCTCGAGCGGCCCGATCAAACTCGCGGTGCCGGTCAGCCAAGCCTATACGTCGGTGTCGTTCTACACCGACGGCGACGTTGCCTACTACGCGATCAACGATCGCTCCGCCGGACGCAAGGTCATCGAACTTGATTTGATGACTGAAGCGCAACACGCGGCGCTGCCGGAAGACGAGGAAATCACCGCGGCGGACCGGCTGATCGTCGACTCGCCGACATCGACGGGCCTCATCGTGCTCAAGGCCCTCGCGGCAGACACCGGCCTGATGGCGCAGGCCCAAGCCTCGCTCGCCGCTGCAACCTGCAAAGTGCAAACCGAACCGCCGCAGAAGCCGAGCGCAACACCGCGCGCCGGCCGTTAAAGCGTCATCCGCGTGTGCTTAGCACACGACCCGGCACTGGCGGTGTGGCGATGACGACGTTAGACGCTTGCGCCGCAAGCTGCTTGATCAGACGATCCGCATCGGCCGCCGCCCCATCGGGGGCGTGAACCACGAGCCGTTCCAGCGCCCAACGATAAGATGACACGCGCTGGTGCAAGCACTGCTGCACCCACTGCACGATCAGCGCGTTTTCTTCCATGCGCGCGGTTGCATCAGTGCGTTCCGCCGGCGATAGCTCGGAAATGTATTTCAGGCTGGCGTGTCGCTTGCGATCGAGACTGATGACGCGATCCGCGACGGGGAAGAAGGAATCAAAACGCGTCAGATCGTTGCGGACATCGTCCATCAATTGCGCGTAGCGCGATGCGTGCGAGCGATGCGGCTCGTCGAGCAGCAGCTTTCCATAAGCGGTGCGATCAAAGACGACCTTCTCGCGCCAGGGCGAGGGCATCGGCTTGTAGTCGCCGACCACGGTTCTTTTCGCTGGACGGGAATGCGGCGGCTCGATCAACGGATAAGCGAGATCGCGCAATTGCCGTTCGTTATCGGTGAGTTGAAACTGCGATGCCGGCAGGCCGACGCTTCCGGTCGCCTCGACGCCGATCCAGCGATGCATATCGTCGCTGCGGACGTCGGGGCGCGCGCGGCCGAAATCGCCGCCGCTGCAACCGCCCAGCCCGATCGCAAGACACAGCAACGATAAAGCTGTTGCCTGAGTGCGCGACGACGATCGTGTCATGGAAACGAATCCGGCGGCGTTCAGGATCGTGCGCGGCGACGGCGACGGCGTCCCGCCGCGGTTCCCTCGTCCGGACTGTTGCCGTTGGTTTCGTCCGTCACGCGTTCGATCCGAACCACGGGAAGGATCAGCACATCGCCCATTGTCTCGCACCGGGCGCTATCCGCAGCCGAACCATGACGGCGCGCTGCCGTTTCGACTGGAAATTGAATAACAATGCCCATTTCGCTCTCCTGCCGCCCGCCAGAACAGGCTGGCCACGTCAAGTTATTAAGAGCAGTCATGGTTAACCGGTCGTTAAAGCCCGCACGCTAGAGTCGGATCAGGTTCCCCGGTCAGCGTACACGCGAATATGACGACAACACCTCCCCTGCTTTCTGGCCTCGATGGCCTGATGTCGCTGTCGCGCCGCGAAGGCGTCGATATCCGACCGACCTTGCTGCGGGTGTTGACCGATCTTTATGTGCAGGCACCGTCACACACCACCGATGAGGAACAGCAGTTCGTCGAACTCGCATCGCGATTGATCGATCAGGTGGACGACGCGACGCGCGCAGCGGTTCGCGCCCGGCTTTCGATCTATCCGCAAACTCCTGGGACCATCGCGATCCAACTCGGGATTTATTCACAAACTCACGAGCCCGCGCCGGTCGCACGCCCGATCGCGCAACCGCGATCCGAACCGGCGCGCGCGACCGCAACGCCCGTTGACGATGAAAGCGCCGCGCCATCCGCAGCGCCGCTGTTGATGTTGCCGAACGATGCGGCGCAAATCAGCGAGATGTTCTTCGCGGCCGATTCCAGCAAGCGCGCGGCAATCCTGTTCCATCTGGCCGACGCGCCTCTGAAGGCCGCGTCCCGCATTCCCGCTCCGCGTGTAGCGCAAGCCATCCAGATTCTGGAGATGGCCGCATTCGCGGTGGACACTGAGAGCTTTGCGCTCGAACTGGCCGATGCATTGATCTTGCCGACGCGCATAGCCACGCAGGTGATCGACGATCGTGGCGGCGAACCGCTGGCCTGCGCGCTGAAGGCGCTGGGCATGAGCAGCGCCGCCTTCCAGCGCGTGCTGCTGTTCCTCAATCCCGAAGTCGGCGCTTCCGTCAGCACGGTCTATCGCTTGTCGCGCCTCTACGACCAGATGAGCGAACGCGCCGCGCTTGTCATGCTCGCCGCGTGGCGCGGCGCAACGGTACCGGTTGCCCGCGCAAAATACCGGCCGTTGCTGCATGACGATGACCGTCAGCGGACACGCGCGAGTCAGCCACAAGCACGCTCCGAAACGCAGCACCGGAGCAATGATGCGCCCTCGCGAACAAACGTGCGTCGCGCATCCGACGATTGATCAGGACTTCGCCAGATCCAGAAAATGACGGCCGGCCTTGTCCTCGATCTCGACGATCCAGGCGTCCGGATCGAACCGGATTTCCTTGGCGATCCGCTCCTCCACGGCTTGCTCCGCAACGGCCTCCGGCGATGTCGGAGCAAAGACGCGTTCCACCGGATGGCTGTCGTCGTAAGCGCTCTGCGGCGCCGGCGTGAACAGCCACGCGCGGCCATCCAGTAGCGCCAGCTTGACGAACACCGCGCCTGCTTCCTCGGCGCCGCGACGCCGCACTGCGCCAAAGATTCCTTCGGTCTGACAGCGTCGCAAATAGGCTGCGACCCAGATGGCTGATTTCAATCTCATGGGATCACGATAAAAGGCTCGCCCGGCTAATGCCAGTGGCTGCGCGCCCGATCAACAACCGGCGTCAGTCGATCGCCTGACCGGTCACCGCACTCAGTTCGCGCACCAGCCGATCGGAGACCTTGCCGGTGACCGGCAGCTTGCGCTCACGCTCGAATTTCTGAATCGCGGCTTGGGTATCCGATCCGACGTTACCGGTCGGCTTCAACTGGCCATAGCCATATTTGGTGAGCGCGCGCTGAACGTTCGCAGTGCGACGCGTCGACGTGATGAGATCGCCGAGCGGATCGTGATGCGAGGCTGTCGCCGGGTGCGCCGTCGCCTGCTTGACGGCGGTGGTACGCGCTGCCGCGACGGGCTTCGCCGGATGCGGCGGGTCGATACTTTTTGTCGTCTCCGCCGAAGCGGAATCCGCCGCTGCCGCTTCGGCACGGCTGATTGCGGCTTCGCTGGGCCGAGGCCGGGGCAACGGACTGACAGAGAGAAGCGCGGCGGTCTCCGACGGCGCGGCGAGCGGAACGGCAACCGTCTTGCCGAACATCGGAGACGGATGATGCCCGGCCTGCAGGAACAGCGCGTTGACGACAATAGCGATCACCGCGGCCAGCGCCAGCGCCGCCGCGAACGTATCCTTCGGGCTATGCAGCAAGACCCGCATCACCATTCCACGTTCCGCTTTCGGCTTCCGCTTCGCATCAACCTCGCTCGATCGAGGGCGACGCCGTTTCGCGCCGCCATCGGCTGTCATCGCTTTAGGCACTTTTCCTCACTCGATCTGCCGTCATCACGTGTCGCGGCGCCGGCGTCAGCGTCGCGATGTTGTCCGTCACCGGTACGGGCTCTGGTTTCAGCGGCAACGCGACGGTGACCGTGGTGCCCTCATCCAGCTTGCTGTCCAGTGACACCTCGCCGCCATGCAAGGTTACCAGGCTTTTGACGATCGACAGTCCGAGGCCGGTCCCCTCATAGCGCCGCTGATAGGTCTTGCCGGCCTGGAAGAACGGATCACCGATCCGCTTGAGATCGTCGGCGGCGATACCGACGCCGGTATCGCGAACGCGCAGCACCAGCTTCTCGCGCTCCATCCGGGCCGAAACCGTGACGCTACCACCACGCTCCGTGAACTTGATGGCGTTCGACACCAGATTCAACACGATCTGCTTGAAAGCACGCGGATCGGCGACGATCTGCGGGAGATCGTCCGGAGCAGCGGTCACCAGATCGATGCCGTTATCGCGCGCCTTCAACGCCAGAAGATTGCAGCAGTTGATCAAGGCCGGCTGCGGATCGAACGGCTCCGGCGCAATCTCGAACGTGCCCGATTCCATTTTCGACATATCGAGGATGCCGTTGACGACTGCCAGCAGATGCTGACCGGAATCGTTGATGAGCTGGGCATATTCCTTGCGGCGCGCGGCATCGATCTGCATCGTGTCTTCGTGCACGATCATCTCGGAGAAACCGATGATCGCGTTGAGAGGCGTCCGCAATTCATGGCTCATGGTGGCGAGGAACTGACTCTTTGACGCATCGGCGCGTTCCGCGGCCGTCCGCGCGGCTTCGAGCGCATATTCCTGGTGCTTGCGATCGGTCACATCACGCATCACGGCGACGACATCAGCATCCGGCCGGGTTGCGCCACCAGGCATGGTATCAAGCGGCCGGCACCGCATCTCGATCCAGATGAATTCCGACGCGCCCGGTCGATCGTCACCCGTGGTGCGTGCGACATCACGCCGAATGCGAAATTCAACATCGCGCGACTGACCTCCACGCGCGGCATCGGATAGCGCCGTCAGATAGGCGGGGCGGTCGGCAACGTGAACGCGATCGAACAGACCGTGGCCGATCAGTTCGGATGTCGAAACACCGAACAGGCTTTCCGCGGCGGGAGATATGAATTCCACCGCGCCATCACGGCGATGGCGCGAAATCACGTCGCTCATGTGGCGCGCCAGCAGGCGATACCTCTCTTCCTCGACATTGAGCAAAGATGCGCTGGTTTGCGTCAACGATTGCGCACCGAGCGCCAGTCCAGCGGCATAGAGCGTGGCGGATCCGATGCCAATCCCAACGAGGGCATAACTCGACGCAACGCCCGCGTAAGCGTCCGAGAACAACTGGAAATGACTGATGCCGATCAATGTCGCCACCGCCGCGAGCGTCAGAAGCGACGCGAAACCGACCACACGCCGGGACGCCGACAAAGCGGCCTCGAACGGCACCACGATCAGCCAGACTGCCGCAAAGGATTGGATTCCGCCGGTTGCCGTCGCCAGCATCATCACCAGCCCCACCAACGCAACCGACGACAGCACATGCGCCGTCTCATAACGTCCGGTGCGGGACAGGAAGTAGGACAGCAGGATCGGTGCGATCAGCCACGCGACAGCCGCCACTTCCATCACGCTGGGCGCGCCGCGGAATGCGAGATAGAGCGGAAAGGCGGCAAATGCCGCGAAGCTGCCCAGCAAGCGCGGCGCCATGAATGCGCGGTGCCGCGCGCCGGCCAGCGCATCGTAGCGCGCCGACGGATGCAGCAATTCGTCAAGGCAGCCTTTGAGAACGGTCGATGCTGTCACAATCTTGCGCTTCGGCTTGGTCGTCTGGGCAGACGGACCGGAACGCCCCCTTTATCGTTGGGGCACCGTGTCAGACCGAACTTAAGCGAACGCTAAGGCCGAGCGCCGCAAGCGCAAACTTGGCCTCCAGACCCGACCTTCGCACGCGATCCGGCCAGCATTCGGCCCGAATGGTGAACGCACGGTTTCCAATTTCGCGCCCGTTATGGTTTCGAAAGTGTGGACGTGCGGAGGCCGCGTCCGTCGTCTCTTTGCTTTCACCTCAATTGAAAATTTACGGCGAATCCAATCATTCAAATTTTCTGCAAATTTTCTGACAACTGCGCCGACCGCACACACCGGGGATTTATTCGCGGCTGTTATGAGGACAGCAGATTGCGAAACTTAATCGCAACGGGGTGAACGAGACGACGGGGACGCAAGATGTTTTTTCTGCTTCGAATGGCATTCTGGCTCGGGCTTGTGCTCGTGCTGCTGCCGCGAGACGCCACACCGGAATCCAACAAGCTGCCACAAGTCGGCGCGAGCGAGGCGATTTCAGCGGCGACGGCCGCCGTCTCCGATATGACGCAGTTCTGCACCCGCCAACCGGCGGCCTGCGAAGTGGGCGGCCAAGCAGCAACGGTGATCGGCCATCGCGCTCAGGACGGCGCCCGCAAGCTCTACAAGATCATCACCGACCGGCATTCGGATCAAACCGGCTCGATCGGTAGCGAGGTGGACGGTTCCGCTCTCGCCGGTTTGTCATCGAATACGTTGACGGCAGAGGATCTTGGCGCCGAATGGCGGCTGAACGGCACCACGACAACCAATTGATCTGACCGATTTATCGCGTTTTCGTGCGAATATCGCTTTAAGTCCGCCGCATCCCTATGTAATGCCATAGGCAACAATGCAGGCGACCATGACGATCGACGAGATTCGCGACAATTTCGAACTGCTGGACGAGTGGGACGACCGCTACCGGTACGTCATTGAACTCGGCCGCACGCTCGAGCCGATGCCTGAAGCGGAGCATTCGGCGGAGAACAAAGTCAACGGCTGCACCAGCCAGGTCTGGCTGTCGCGCCGGATCGACCGCAGTGCCGATGGCGACGTCGTTCTCCGCTATCTCGGCGACAGCGACGCACATATCGTGCGCGGGCTGATCGCCATTCTGCTGACGCTCTACGGCAATCATACGCCACAGCAAATTCTCGACACCGACGCCCTCTCAGTCTTCGACGAACTGGGCTTCCGCGAGCATTTGACGCCGCAACGCTCGAATGGCTTGCGCTCCATGGTGGAGCGCATTCGCAACGACGCGCGGGAAAACCTCGCTGCCGCTTCTTGAGTTCAACCACTGGTGAAGGCGGCATCGTCCGCGAGCCATGTACGTAGGCGCGTGTTGTGACTACCCGAGATATCGCGCTCCAGGCCGTAGTGCCGGGCGAGACGACTGAGCGCCAGTTGCAGCACCACCTTAGCGGAGCGCGACGGCCAGCCGCGCTCGTGCTCGAGGTCTTCCAACCCGCGCAGGAAGCAGCAGACATCTAGCAATACGCCGGCGAATTCCGGTCCGCATGCCTCCAGCGCCAATCGGACCCGCTGCCGCGACGCGACGATCAGATCGGTCATTTCGCCCACACTATTTCCGCGTGAGCTTCCACCTGTCGGCGTCGTCCAGCTTGAGGTGACACGCGGCGTCAATTGCGCACGCGTAAAGTCCGCGCGCAATTTCTCGCCGGCGACGAATTGCGTCGGCTCGATCATGGCGCGGCCGTCGCGGCCCTTGCGACGTGCCAGCCATGCCAATGGGCTTTCGCTGTCGTTCATCAGGACCCGAGCAACGCCCGCATCGGTCATGATGTCGTGCACGGCCAGATCGAGGTGCCGGGCCCTGAAAGCATCGACCTCGGGGCCAGTCACCGTCGCCACGGTGCCTTGCGGATTGCGTTTGCGACGCCGCGTTTGACCGGCCATCGTCATCGCTCCGTCGTAGCAGCAAGGCGCGAATGCTCCGGCGAGCGTCGGCACATCCGCTCCAGCGCCACCAGCCGACGATCGAGCTCGCAATCGTCCCGGCGATCCTCGATCACCCGACACGCATGCGCGACCGTCGTGCGATCACGATGGAACAGGCGGCCGACCGCGGCAAAGCTCAGGCCGAAACACACATGCGCAAGATAGATCGCGACCTGCCGGGCGAACGCTGCCTGCGGCGCTCCGCGCGTCGGCACCAGCAAGGCGCCCTGATCAAGTTCGAAATCGCGTGCCACGCAAAGCGTGACGAATCGCAGAACGCGTTCGGACGACGAGACGCATGTGGAAGGCAAGGAACTCGCGGCGGGGGAGGCAGATCGATCCATCAGATACTTTTCCTAGGATTATTTTCTTATATCCTAGTCCAAGTTCACCGACCGGGGATAGCGAAATGCAAAAAAATCGCGAGCGACCCACCCGGCGCTATTTCCGCCGGCGCTGCTGCTGTCCAAGCCCCATCTTCTTGGCGAGTTGCGAGCGTGCCACCGCGTAGTTCGGCGCCACCATGGGATATTCCGGCGGGAGGCCCCATTTGTCACGGTATTGCTCGGGCGTCATGTTGTACTGTGTGCGCAGATGCCGCTTGAGTGATTTGAAGCGCTTGCCGTCTTCGAGACAGACCAGATACTCGGCGGTCACCGACTTCTTGACCGCCACAGCCGGCTTCGCCGGTTCGAGTGGCGTCTCGGCCCGCCCCGTCGCGACGCGCACCAGCGCGGCATGGATCTGGCCGATCAAGGCCGGGATTTCCGCCGCCGAGGTCGGATTGTTGCTGACATAGGCGGATACGATGTTCGCGGTCAGGTCGATGAAACTCTTGCCGGGCGTATCAACCATCAATGTGATCTTTCCTTAAGCGGAGCTGACGAAAAATGCAGAGATGAACCATCATCTGGCGCGGTCGAGATGGGCGCGCAGTTGATCGATCGAAGCGAACCGCATCATGCCTTCCGGCATTTGGGCCTCGATCGAGCCATCGGAATAGAGCGAATAGGCCATGCCATCGACCGTGCCGGACTTCACCACGGTCGCGGTTGATACGTTTTGTCCGAACGGCGACGTTCTGTCCGCCTGCAACGGCGGCACAAGCGTGGTGTCGCGACGCGAGGCAGGCAGATCGGCCCGCGACGATCGCTCGACGCGCGGCCACGTATCGTTGAAGCTCGGGTGAGGTTGGGATGTGCCTCCCGTGTCGGCTGTGATCCCCGGCTCGCCGGTAGGAAACTTGACGGCCGGCTCTGCTCTTTCGCGCTCCTTGCGTGAAGAGGAAAATAGCAGATTGCGCCTCGCCTTTGTTGGCGGGGCGACCTCTGGCGAGAGTTTTGCGTTCTCGATATCGGGACGCTCGGCGGTCTGCCCGGATACATCACCATCGTCGGGTTGAGGGGCTGCCTGCCGCCGGGGCGCCGTGGGGGCAAGGTTTTCCGGCGCGACATGACGGACATCGAACTCGTCGCGATCAGGTCGGCCGCGTCGTCCGGCAATCGACCCGGCGGGAAGCGGCGGCCCCCCCGCTTCCGAAGGATCGGCTTCCAGTGCGCGCTCCCGCAGGCTCAGCTTGATGGCTTTGAGTTCGCGAATCACAAGGCCAAGGCCGATCAGCAACAACCCGCTGCAGATCCCTACCGCTCCGGCGAGGATCATCGTGTTGCCGAAACTGAATTCCTTCACCGGAATACCGAACCAGATTGCCGCGCCTCCCGCCGCGATGGCGGCGATGCCGGCAATCAAAAGTAAAGGCATATCGAACTCCACCCCCTCTGCGCCGCTTCGGCGATCGCCCATCCGACCGGCACGATAGCGTCTTATCGCCAGCACCGCCAACCGCAATTGCACCAGTTCCGCCGCGGCAGGCCGGATTGAGCCCAAGCAATATGCAGCCTCTCGACATGGCTGTCCCACGAACCTCGGCTTGCTGGTGACCAAACACAGGTCTACGGTTCAGCGATCGCAACGGCCTGACGGAGGAAATATCATGTCACCTGCGGAAGCACGCCTGAAGGACGTTTCGGCAACGATGACGGAGGCGGAATGGGAGCAGCGCGTCAATCTCGCGGCGGCCTATCGCCTCATCGCCTATTACGGCTGGGACGATCTGGTCGACACCCATATCTCGGCGCGGGTGCCGGGGCCGGAGCATCACTTCCTCATCAATCCCTACGGATTGATGTTCGATGAAATCACGGCATCCAGTCTGGTGAAGGTCAATCTCGACGGCAACCAGCTCACCGAAAGCGAATACAGCATCAACCCCGCCGGCTTCACCATTCACTCCGCCATCCATGAGGTGCGCGAGGATGCCGGCTGCGTGCTGCACCTTCACACCCCGGACGGCACGGCTGTCGCAAGCTGCATGGAAGGATTGCTGCCGCTGAACCAGACCGCGCAGCTTGTCACCCATGACCTCGCCTATCACGACTATGAGGGCATCGCGCTGGACCATGACGAACGCCCGCGCCTGCAAAAGGATCTTGGCGACAAGAACCATATGCTGTTGCGCAACCACGGCACGCTGACGGTCGGACGCTCGGTCGCGTCGGCGTTCGAACGCATGTTCCATCTGGAGCGGGCCTGCACCATGCAGGTGCGCACGCGGATGCTCGGCCCCACCGCCTATCCGGTCGAACAGGATGTCATCGACAAAAATGCGCGACTGGTGGAGAACCGCGATCGCGCTGAACTGCGGGCAACCAAACTGGTATGGCCGCCGCTGCTGCGCAAGCTCGACCGGCTCGACCCCAGTTACAAGACCTGAGGTTTGCTATAGAGTAGGGCCCACAAACCTCTGCACATCTCTCAAACGCCGCCCAATTCCGGGCGGCGTTTTTATGTCATGTCTTCTTTGGTATCGCCTTGGCTCACACCTTCGGTGCTTCCGCCAGCGCGGCGAGAATGCGCGCCCAGGAGCGGATGCCTTTCTGGAAACTCTTGAGGTCGTACTTCTCGTTCGGCGAATGGATGTTGTCGTCATCGAGACCGAAGCCGACCAGCACGCTGTCCAGCCCCAGCACCCGCTTGAAATCACCCACCACCGGGATCGAGCCTCCGGAACCGATCAGTTGCGCTTCGCGCCCCCACTCCTCGGTCAGCGCACGCTTCGCCGCCGCCAGCGGCTTCATGTTCCAGTCGAGCGACACCGCCGGCGCACCGGAATGATCGATGAAATCGGCACGGCAATCCTTCGGCACACGCGCCCTGACGAAATCGCGGAACGCAGTGCGGATTTTATCGGGGTCCTGACCGCCGACCAGCCGGAACGATATTTTGGCGGTGGCGTGCGACGGGATCACCGTCTTGGAGCCTTCAGCGGTATAGCCGCCGAAGATGCCATTGATGTCACAGGTCGGCCGCGAGAACACCTGCTCGATCAGCAGCCGATCCTTCTCGCCAGCAGGAAGCGACAGACCGATCGGCTTGAGGAAGGAGTCCGGCGTGAAGTCGAGCGCCTTCCATTGCGCCAGAATATCCGGCGGCAGATCCTTTACGCCGTCATAGAAGCCGGGAATGGTGACGCGGCCGTTATCGTCGTGCAGTTCACCGAGAATGCGCGTCAGCACCCGGATCGGATTTTGTGCAGCGCCACCAAACAATCCCGAATGCAGATCGCGGTTGGCGGCGGTGATCCGCACCTCGTCATAGACGAGACCGCGCAATGCCGTGGTGATGGCCGGCGTATTCGGGTCCCACATGCTTGTGTCGCAGACCAGCGCGAAATCGGCCTTGAGGTCGTTGCGGTTGTTCTCAAGAAAACTGACGAGATGTTTTGAACCGACCTCCTCCTCGCCTTCGATCAGGAACGTGACATCGACCGGCAGCGAGCCGGTCACCGCCACCCATGCCCGACACGCTTCCACAAAGGTCATCAACTGACCTTTGTCGTCCTGCGCGCCGCGTGCGACGATGATCTTGCGTCCATCGGCGTGATCGGTGACCACCGGTTCGAACGGCGCCGAGTGCCATAGCTCCACCGGATCGACCGGCTGCACGTCGTAATGCCCGTAGAACAGGACATGCGGCCGCGCACTATCTGTTTTGTCAGGCTTGGCGACGATGGCGGGATGGCCGCCGGTCGGCCGCACCTCGGCCTTGAAGCCAAGCGAGGCGATATCGCCCGCGAGATAATCGGCCGCCGACGTGCAATCGCCGGCAAAGACCGGGTCCGCCGAGATCGACTTGATACGCAAAAGCTTGAACAGCCGCTCCAGGCTGTGATCGAAATCGGCGTCGATATGGTCGAGCACCGCGTTCAGTTTTGTCGTCGACATGATTCCGTTTGTCCTTCGCAAGAGATCAGCGCCGCAGCAGGCCGCCGAGCGCACCGCGCACGATGGAACGGCCGATCGAACCGCCCAGCGAGCCGCCGAGCGACTTGCCGATATCGGCAACGACACCGCCGACCACTTTATTGGTCACCGAGCGGGTGACATCGCGTGCGATGACCTGCCCCGTGGTCAGCTTGCCGCGCGACGTATTGGTGCCAAAGATAGAGCCGACAATCGAGCCGATCTGCCCAAGCACGCCACCTTCCGAGCCATCCGCCGAGGCAGCCGTACCGGCAACACGTTTCTGCAAAACTTCATACGCGGATTCAGAATCGATCGCAGTGTCGTATTTCCCCTTCACCGGACTGCTCGCCAGAATAGTCTTGCGCTCCTCCGGCGTCACCGGCCCGATCCGCGCCGACGGCGGACGGACCAGCACCCGCTCGACGATCGAAGGCGTGCCCTTCTTTTCGAGGAACGACACCAGCGCCTCGCCGGTGCCGAGTTCGGTGATGACCTGCGCGGTGTTCAGTTTGGGGTTGGGACGAAACGTCTGTGCGGCAGCGGCGACGGCCTTCTGGTCGCGCGGCGTGAAGGCGCGCAACGCGTGCTGGACGCGGTTGCCGAGTTGCGCCAGCACCTTGTCCGGCACATCGACAGGATTTTGCGTCACAAAATAGACGCCGACGCCCTTGGAGCGGATCAGCCGCACCACCTGCTCGATCTTCTCCATCAGGGCCTTCGGCGCGTCGTTGAACAACAGATGCGCCTCATCGAAGAAGAACACCAGCTTCGGCTTCGGTGGATCGCCGACTTCCGGAAGCTCTTCGAACAATTCGGACAGCATCCAGAGCAGGAACGTGGCGTAAAGCCGCGGATTCTGCATCAGCTTGTCGGCGACGAGAATATTGACCATGCCGCGACTGTCGCGGTCGGTGCGCATGAAATCCTTCAACTGGAGCGCGGGCTCACCGAAGAACTTTTCGCCCCCTTGATTTTCCAGCACCAGAAGCTGGCGCAGGATGCTGCCCACCGACTGCTTCGAAACGTTGCCGTATTGCGTGGTGAGTTGCGCCGCGTTCTCGCCAACGAAACTGAGAATGGCACGCAGATCTTTCATGTCGAGCAGCAGCAGGCCCTGCTCGTCCGCCACGCGGAAGGCGATGTTGAGCACGCCTTCCTGCACGTCGTTGAGGTCCATCATCCGCGACAGCAGAAGCGGCCCCATCTCCGACACCGTGGCGCGAACCGGATGTCCCTGCTCGCCGAATACGTCCCAGAATACAGTCGAGAATTGATCCGGCTGAAAGTTCAGCCCAATCTCCTTGGCGCGCTTGAGGATGAAGTCCTTGCCTTCCCCGACTTCGGCAATCCCCGACAAGTCTCCCTTGATATCAGCGGCGAACACCGGAACGCCGGCGCGCGCGAAACCTTCCGCCATCACCTGCAACGAAACCGTTTTGCCGGTTCCTGTCGCGCCGGTCACAAGACCATGACGATTGGAGAGTGCCAGCGTCAGCCAGGCCGGCTCTTCGCCCTTGCCGATGAAGATTGCTTCGCTGGTGTCTGTCGTGGTGTCGGTCGTCGGCATCGCTTGGCCTCTTCGCGCGTGCGGGATGAGTGGCTGCACTATCCTACTGCATGTTGCGGGTCAGGTGGAACAGGCCACATTTCGAACGACGACATCGCAGTGCGACGATATGTCGGCGACACGACATTGCGCTCCATCGCATTGAAAAATCCAAAATCTCTTCCAACGATGAAATTTTCAACTTGCGTCGGCGTTTGCTCTTGCATTACTGCAACAGTCCTTGTGCGATTGTCACGGGACAACAGCTGAAGCGCCCGCGCTGCTTGTGTTTCCCGTTGCAAAAGCTCACAATGGGCTGACACAACAACGTGCCGATACTCAATCGGCTGGGGCGGGGCGTATGAGTCTGAACTATTTCAGCGTGGCGGCAGGCGCCGAACGCGATGCAGGGGATGCGGGCATGATGGCCCAGCACATTCTCCTTCAATCAACGATAAATCTGTCCGATCGCCGTGCCCGCATCGCAGTTCCACAAAGAGCGATGCAGAAGCGCGCGGGAACTCACAACGATATCGCTTTTGACGATGAACTTTCCGGGTCTTTCCGCGACAGAGTGGAAGCGGATCGCATGGGCCCGATCCGCGCAGGGACATCCAGACACGCTTCGTTCGGCTTTATACCGTTCGCCTAAGCACCTTCTTACCGCCGAGCACCATGACATATCCGATTTCCAAAATTGACGGCATGACGGCCTTTGCCGCCTCCAAACTCAAAGCGGCAGGCATTCGCACGACCGAAGGACTGCTGGAGGCGGCGCGAACGGCCAAGGGACGGAAGGCGCTGGCTGCGAAGACCAACTTCACCGAACAGCAATTGCTGGAATGGGCCAACATCGCCGATTGCATGCGCATCCCCGGCATGGGAAAGGCGAAGGCCGAGTTGTTGCGCGCCGCCGGCGTTACCACCGTGCGCGAATTCACCCATCGCAATCCGGCACGGCTGGCGCAGGCGATGAAGGATGCCAACGGCAAGCGGAAGCTGGTGCAGGTGCTGCCGTCGGAAAAATCGATCGGCCAATTGATCGAGCAGGCGCGCAAGCTGCCGCTGAAGATCACCTACTGACCCCCTCCTCTTCTGCTGAGATGCCCCTGTGGACGGGACGATCACCGCCGTCCCGTCCGACATCCGATATATTGAATATTGACTCGGAAGCCTGAACCGCGCAAAGCGAGCGCATGATTTCGACGGCTTCCCGAGCAGCGCCAATGACCGGACACAAGCTCCTGGATACGCTGCTGTCTCGCCCCTACCCGGCCGTCATGGGTGTGCTCAACGTCACGCCGGATTCCTTCTCCGACGCAGGCCAGTTTCTCGAGCCGCAACAAGCCTTCAGGCAAGCTAGGCGCATGATCGCCGAAGGCGCCGACATCATCGACGTCGGCGCGGAATCCACGCGTCCTTATGGCGCAACGGCCATTTCCGCGGATGAGGAAATACGGCGGCTGAAACCGGTGCTGCCCGAGATCATCGCACTGGGCGTCCCCGTCTCCATCGATAGCATGAAGGCAGACGTCACCGATTGGGCACTGCGGATGGGCGCGGTGATCGCCAACGACGTCTGGGGCCTGCAACGCGATCCGGAGATGGCGCGCGTCGTCGCGGCGCACCACGCGCCGGTGGTGATCATGCATAATCGCGAGCGCGCCGATGCCAATATCGATATCATGCAGGACATCGCAGCGTTCTTCACCCGCTCGCTCGCCATTGCCGAGCGCGCCGGCATCGCCAGAGACAATATCATCCTCGATCCGGGCATCGGCTTCGGCAAGACCCACGATCAGAGCATGACGGTGCTTGCGCGGCAGTATGAATTGTCAGCTTTCGGGTTGCCGTTGCTGATCGGTGCCTCGCGCAAGCGCTTCATCGACACCGTCACGCCGTCGAAACCGCAGGAGCGGCTTGGCGGCTCGATTGCAGCGCATCTGTTAGCGGTGGAAGGCGGCGCACGGATCGTCCGTGCCCACGATGTCGCGGAAACCGTGCAGGCGCTACGCGTCTCGGCAGCCATCAAGGACAAGCGATGAGCGACACCATCTTCATCCGTGGTCTGGTGATGCACGCGCGGCATGGCGTCATGGCGCACGAAACCGAAGTGGGGCAACGCTTCGTCATCGACCTCGAACTCGCGGCCGACCTCTCGGAATCGTCACGCACGGATCGGCTTTCCGATACCGTTTCCTATTCCGACGTCGTCGCCTGCGCCAGCGCAGCCTTTAAAGATACCAACTACAAGCTGCTCGAACGCGCTGCAGGTGCGGTCGCGGAAGCCATTCTCGCGACCTTTCCGCGCATTAGCACGGTCAAAGTAACGGTCCATAAGCCGCACGCGCCCATCGCCGCGATCTTCGATGATGTCGGCGTCATCCTGACCCGCAGCCGGTAAGCGACCATGGGCAATGCCTTGATCGCGCTGGGCGGCAATATCGGCGACGTTCGTGCGACGTTTCCGAAAGCGATCAGCAACATTCTCGGCACGGCGCAGGCAACGCTGTTGGCGCGCTCGTCCGACTATCGCACGCCGCCATGGGGCGAACAGGCGCAGGATCCTTTCATCAATGCCTGCGTCGAGGTCGAGACCAGTCTCGACCCGCATGCACTGCTGTTCACGCTACATAAGATCGAGAAGCGGTTCGGCCGCGACCGCGCGAAGGAGCAGCGCTGGGGACCGCGCACGCTCGACCTCGATCTGCTGGCCTATGACGACGCCGTCATCAATCAGCCGGACCTGACGCTGCCGCATCCGCGCCTGTTCGAACGGGCCTTCGTGCTGGTGCCGCTGGCGGAAATCGCACCGGACCGGACGATCGCGGGCCGGTCGGTTGCGGCGGCACTGGCGCAACTCTCGACCGAGGGGATCGAGCGGCTGCCGGACCTCTACTAGCTGGATTTTTGCAAAGCCGATGTGCCTCGGGATTTTTGCGGCAATCCCATGGCGAACCTGCGGCAGGTTGCGGCTGGCCATCCGACATGGCACTTTCCGGACCGAAACAGGACAATATGCCTTCAGGGAGCACCCTGCCGAATGTCTGCGACTACCGACGATCTCAAACTGGCGGCTGATTTCGCGCCGGCGAACTACGACAACTGGCGACAACTCGTCGATGGCGTGCTCAAGGGCGCTCCGTTCGAGAAGCTAGTCAGCAAGACCGCCGACGGACTGCGCATCGACCCGATCTATCCCCGCGCGCAGGGACACGCGCCGGTGGTCGGTCGCGCCTTGGCCGCGCCGTGGCAGATCATGCAGCGGATCGATCATGCTGATCCGGCGAACGCCAACAAGCAGGCGCTGGAAGATCTCGCCAATGGCGCCAGCGGACTGACGCTGGTGTTCGCCGGCAGCAATGCCGCGCATGGCTTCGGCCTGCCGCCGACCAGGGAGGCGCTGACGCGCGCGCTGGAGGGCATCTATCTCGATGCCGATATCGCGCTCGAATTGGAGATCAGTCCGCAAGGCCGCGACATCGGCGATCATCTCGCCGCGTTGTTGGAGACGCGCAAGATCGCAACGAGCGCCGTCGACGTGCGGTTCGGCTTCGATCCGATCGGCGGCGCGGCGGTGCGCGGCGGCTTTGCCGGTGATTGGTCGTCGATGGCTCCGCGTTTCGGAGCGAAGATTGCAAAATTGAAATCGCTCGGCTTCCGCGGTCCCTTCGCGGCTGCCGACGGGCGGGTCGTCCACGATGCCGGCGGCTCAGAGGCGCAGGAGTTGGCCTTCGTGCTCGCCACCGGCGTCGCCTACCTGCGCGCGCTGGAAGCGGCCGGGCTGTCGCTGGAAGATGCCCGCGACGCGATTCAGGCGCGACTTGCGGCGGACGCCGACCAGTTCCTCACCATGGCGAAATTCCGCGCGCTACGGCTGTTGTGGGCGCGGGTCGAACAGGCTTGCGGCCTTGCACTGAGGCCGTTGTTCGTCACCGCCGAAACCGCGTGGCGGATGCTGACGCGGCGCGACAGCGACGTGAACATGCTGCGCGCCACCATCGCCACCTTCTCAGCAGGGCTGGGCGGCGCCAACGCCATCAGCGTGCTGCCGCATTCGCTGGCAGTGGGCTTGCCGGACGCCTTCGCGCGCCGCATCGCACGCAACACGCAACTGATCCTTCTCGAAGAGTCCAACCTCGCCAAGGTCGCCGATCCGGCAGCGGGCGCGGGCGGCATCGAAACGTTGACACAGCAACTGTGCGACAGCGCATGGGCACTGTTTCAGGAAATCGAGAAGACCGGCGGCGCATTCGCGGCCCTGCAAGCGGGCCTGATCCAGAGCAAGATCGCAACCGTGCGCACCGCGCGCGAGACCGATATCGCCAAGCGCAAGAACGTCGTCACCGGCGTCAGCGAATTCCCCAACCTCAACGAAGCGACGCCGGACGTGCTGGCACCCGCCCCCGCGCCGACACCGCACGCCAAGGAAGCCATCGCGTTCGAGGCGCTGGCGCCGATCCGCCTCGCCGCGTCGTTCGAAGCATTGCGCGATCGTTCCGACGCCCTCCTGAAACAGACCGGCAAGCGGCCGCAGGTCTTCCTCGCCAACCTCGGCAAGCCGTCGGACTTCACCGCCCGCGCGACCTTCGCCAAAAGCCTGTTTGAAGCCGGCGGCATCGAGGCGGTGGACAGCGACGGCACCACCGATCCGACTGCACTGGCGGGAGCCTTCAAGGCTTCCGGCGCACGGCTCGCGTGCATCTGTTCGTCGGATGCGCTGTACGCAGACCACGCCGCTGCGGCCGCCAAGGCCCTTCAAGCGGCCGGCGTCAAGCATATCTATCTGGCAGGACGCGCCGGCGAGAAGGAAGCCGAGTTCCGTGCCGCCGGGATCGGTGATTTTGCTTTCGCCGGCGGCAATGCGCTGGCGATGCTGACTGCGGCTTATGACCGGATGGCCTGAGCGATGTCGGGAACAATGCAACCCGTTTTGACCGGAGGCTGCCAGTGCGGCGCGATCCGCTTTGCATCCTATACCGAGCCGGGACGGATCAGCGTCTGCCATTGCCGGATGTGCCAGAAGGCCGTGGCGGGACCGTTCGCGGCCTTCGTGGAAATTCCCCACGGCGACTTCGCATGGACGCGCGGTCAGCCGTCAAGGTTTCGTTCATCGTCGCTGGCAGAACGCGACTTCTGCGCAACCTGCGGAACGCCGCTGAGCTATCGCCAGCTTGGCGGCCCGGTGATCGAACTGCTGACTGGCGCTTTCGACCAGCCGGATCGCGTGATCCCAACCTATCAGACAGGGACTGAATCGAGGCTTCCCTGGATCGCCCATCTGTCCGGTCTGCCCGGCAAAACCACGACTGAAAACTCAGGGATCGCCGAAGCTGGCAACATTGTCAGCTACCAGCATCCGGACCACGACTAAGATGGCCAGTGCGACGTCACGGCCCGCTTATGCTAGAATGGTGACACCATGAGCCGCATACCCGATTTCGCAAATGTTGCTTTCGAAGCCGTCGCGCCGGCCGCCGCTGCCGGCGACGCCAAGCCGTGGCTGACACCCGAGGAAATCCCGGTCAACCCCAGCTACGGCGAAGGCGATCTCAAGGGCATCGACTTCCTCGATACCTGGCCGGGCATCGCGCCGTTCCTGCGCGGCCCCTACCCGACCATGTACGTCAACCAGCCGTGGACGGTGCGGCAATACGCCGGCTTCTCGACGGCGGAAGATTCCAACGCCTTCTATCGCCGCAACCTCGCCGCCGGACAGAAGGGCCTGTCGGTGGCGTTCGACCTCGCCACCCATCGCGGCTACGATAGCGATCATCCGCGCGTATCCGGCGACGTCGGCATGGCCGGCGTGGCGATCGACTCGATCTACGACATGCGCACGCTGTTCGCCGGCATCCCGCTCGACAAGATGAGCGTGTCGATGACCATGAACGGCGCGGTGCTGCCCATCCTCGCGCTGTTCGTCGCCGCCGCCGAGGAACAGGGTGTGCCGCCGGAAAAACTCTCGGGCACCATTCAGAATGACATTCTGAAAGAGTTCATGGTGCGCAATACCTACATCTATCCGCCGACGCCCTCGATGCGGATCATCTCAGACATCTTCGCCTACACCTCGCAGCGAATGCCGAAGTACAATTCCATTTCGATTTCCGGCTATCACATGCAGGAAGCCGGCGCGACGCAGGATCTCGAACTCGCCTATACGCTGGCCGACGGCGTCGAATATCTCCGCGCAGGTATCGCGGCAGGTCTCGACGTCGACCGCTTCGCGCCGCGGCTGTCGTTCTTCTGGGCGATCGGCATGAACTTCTTCATGGAAGTCGCCAAGATGCGCGCGGCGCGGTTGTTGTGGGCCAAGCTGCTGACGCAGTTCAACCCGCAGAATCCGAAGTCGCTGTCGCTGCGCACCCATTGCCAGACCTCCGGCTGGTCGCTGACCGCCCAGGACGTGTTCAACAACGTGATGCGCACCACCATCGAAGCGATGGCGGCGACGCAGGGCCACACCCAGTCGCTGCACACCAACGCGCTCGACGAAGCCTTGGCGCTGCCGACCGACTTCTCCGCACGCATCGCCCGCAACACCCAACTGTTCCTGCAACAGGAAAGCGGCACCTCGCGCATCATCGATCCGTGGGGCGGCTCGTATTATGTCGAGCGGCTGACGCACGATCTTGCGGTGAAGGCGTGGGGCCACATTCAGGAAGTCGAAGAACTCGGCGGCATGGCCAAGGCCATCGAGGCTGGCGTGCCGAAGCTGCGCATCGAGGAAGCCTCCGCGAAAACGCAAGCGCGGATCGATTCCGGCTATCAATCGGTGATCGGCGTCAACAAGTTCAAGCCGACCAGCGAAGCCGCCATCGACGTGCTCAAGGTGGACAACACCACCGTGCGCCGCTTGCAGATCGATAAGCTGAAGCGACTGCGCGGCGAGCGCAAGGAAGCCGACGTCGCGGCGACGCTGGCCGCCATCACCAGGAGCGCCGAGACCGGCGAAGGCAACCTGCTGGCGCTGGCCATCGACGCCGCGCGCGCGAAAGCCACCGTCGGCGAAATTTCCGATGCCATGGAGAAGGTGTTCGGCCGCCATCGCGCGGAAATCCGCTCCATCACCGGCGTCTATAAGCGTGAGGTGTCCGCCATGTCGAACCGCGTCGAGAAGGTGCAGGAACTGATCGACGCGTTCGAGGACGCCGAAGGCCGCCGTCCGCGCATTCTCGTCGCCAAGATCGGTCAGGACGGCCACGACCGCGGCCAGAAGGTGATCGCATCCGCTTTTGCCGATATCGGCTTCGACGTCGACATCGGGCCGCTGTTCGCCACCGCCGACGAGGCGGCGCGGCAGGCGGTGGAAAACGACGTGCACATTCTCGGTGTATCGTCGCTTGCGGCAGCGCATCTCACCGCCGTACCGGAATTGAAGGCTGCGCTGAAGAAGCAGGGCCGCGAGGACATCATGATCATCGTCGGCGGCGTGGTGCCGCCGCAGGATTACGATGCGCTCTACAAGTCCGGCGCCGAAGCCATCTTCCCGCCCGGCACCGTGATCGCCGACGCCGCCGAAGAACTGATCCACAAGCTCAACACGCGGTTGGGGCATAGCGAGGCGGCGGAGTAGCGAGGCTTTTGCGGAGCCAGCCCGGCATGACTGTCGTTACCGATATCGGTCTGAACCGGATCATCGCCGATCTTCGCGCGATCGAACGGGATATTCGAGGCCACGGGGTGCGTAAGCTATGGATATTCGGCTCTCGCGCACGTGGCGATGCGCGTTCCGAGAGCGACCTCGATGTTCTGATCGAACTTGATCCTGCGTCCCCATTCGGCTGGAAGGATCTAACCGGCGTCAGTCTCGCATGTCAGGATGCAACTGGTCTGGATGTTCAGATCACGATGCGAAGCGAGTTGAGACCTCGCGTGGCCGAACGGATCGCCGACGATCTGGTCGAGGTGTTTTGAATGGCCCCAAGCATTGAGGACCGGCTGACGGACATTCTGGCATCCATCAAACAAATCGAACTGATCGTCTCGGGAAAAACCCTGACGGATTTTGAGTCCGATATCATTTCAAGGGCAGCAGCCGAACGTTTCCTCGAGATTGTCTGCGAGGCGTCGCGCAAGCTTCCTGATGGTTTGAAACAGCAAGCGTCTCACATTCCGTGGCGCCAGATGATTGATTTCGGGAACATCCTGCGCCACGCCTATCATACCACGAGAACGGAACTGGTCTGGGACATCGTCAAAAACGATTTGCCTGCGCTCAAAGCCTTCATCGAGGGCCACGAAGGTCGTACCGAGTCATGACGACATTGCGCTTCTTCACGATCGGGCTGATCGGCAGTCTGTTGAGCTTGACCCCGGCCCTCGCCGCCGCGCCGAAGCCTGCGCCCGATGCGGCGGTGACGGCGAAATACATCGACGCCAGCGTGACGCTCGATGCCGCGATCCGCACTGACGCGCCGCTCGCGGAAAACCTTCTCACGGAGGGCAAGCGCTGGATGGAAAAGAACCGCGCCGAGGCAGCGAAGGAATTCAAGGCGTCGCCGGAGCTGTTTCGTGAAGGCCGCGCCTGGACCTTCGAGCGCGGCTACGCCCAGACCGCGAAAGTCGGCGAGCGTTATGTCAGCATCGTCCGCACCGACTATGTCTATACCGGCGGCGCGCATCCCAACACCGACATCGACACGATCTTGTGGGACACTGACGCAAAGAAGCAGATCAGCGTGCGGCCGTTCTTCAAGGAAACCGCCGACAACGGCCCGACGCTGAAAGCATTGCGCGCGGCCGCGCTCGCCGCCGTCAAGGCCGAGAAGAAGGAGCGCGGTATCGACGATGCCGGCAGCATCGACTGGTACAAGGGCATCGAGCCGAAGCTGTTGCATGTCGGCGCGGTGGCGCTGGCGCCCTCGACTGTTGCCGGCAAGAGCGCCGGGCTCGATTTCTATTATTCGCCCTACGCGGTCGGGGCCTATGCGGAGGGCAGCTACATCGTATTCGTGCCGTGGGAAGCGTTCAAGGCGTATCTCTCGCCGCAGGGCGTGGCGATCTTCGCCGGCAACAGGCCGCCCGAAACCAAGACCGAGAGCAAATGAACCGACCGGCTGTTCCCTCCTCGCTCGCGACGGATATCCGCGCCGGTAACCGCGCCGCGCTGGCGCGCGCCATCACGCTGGTGGAAAGCCGCCGCGAGGATCATCAGGCCGCCGCGCGCGAACTGGTGCAAGCGCTGTTGCCCTCGACCGGCAAAGCCTATCGCGTCGGCATCACCGGCTCGCCCGGCGTCGGCAAATCGACCACCATCGATACGCTCGGTATGTACCTGATCGAGCAAGGCCATCGCGTGGCGGTGCTTGCCGTCGATCCGTCGTCGGCGCGCACCGGCGGTTCGATCCTCGGCGACAAGACGCGGATGGCGCAGCTCTCCAACGACGAACGCGCTTTCATCCGCCCCTCTCCCTCCTCCGGCACGCTGGGCGGCGTCGCCGCGAAAACGCGCGAGGCGATGCTGCTCTGTGAAGCGGCGGGCTTCGACGTGGTGCTGGTGGAAACCGTCGGCGTCGGCCAGTCGGAAACCGCGGTCTGCGACATGACCGACATTTTTCTCGCCTTGATGCTGCCGGGCGGCGGCGACGAATTGCAAGGCATCAAGAAGGGCCTAATCGAACTCGCCGACATGATCGCCATCAACAAGGCCGACGGCGACAACGTCAAGCGCGCCAACCGCACCGCCGCCGACTATCGCGGGGCTATGAAAATTCTGACGCCGCGCTCGAAACACTGGTTTCCGCCGGTGCTGACCTATTCCGGCCTCACCGGCGCAGGCGTGCCGGAGCTGTGGCAGAAGATCGTCGAGCATCGCACCGCGATGAATGCGTCGGGCGAATTCACCGCGCGCCGCAGCGAACAGCAGGTGAAGTGGATGTGGTCGATGTTCGAGGAGCGCATGAAGGCGCGGCTGCGCAGCGACGCCACCATCCGCTCACGCGTGAAGCAGATCGAGGCGCGCGTCGGCAACGGCAGCACCTCGCCGGCGCTCGCGGCTGAGCAGATCGCGGACTTGTTGCGGTAAAGATTCCGTCGTCCCTGCGCAGGCGGGGACCCATAACTCCATAGTTTCCGTCATGGCCGGGCTTGTCCCGGCCATCCACGTTCTTCATGTTATCTCCGCAAAGGCGTGGATGGCCGGAATAAATCCGGCCATGACGACGGAGAGGTTCCCGCCGGTGCGAGGGTGACTATCAACTGATGTGTGAGGCTTGGACAAAAAACTTGGCCAGCAGACCGCTCCGCATCCTCGTCACCGGCTTCGGGCCGTTTCCCGGCGCGCCGCGCAATCCGACGCAGGCGCTGGTCGCGCGGCTGGCGCGGTTGCGCCGCCCCGTGCTCGCCGATGTCGCGGTGATCGGCCATGTGTTTCCCGTCTCCTATGCTGCCGTCGATCTCCAATTGCCGGACCTACTGGCGCGTCACCAACCGCATGCGCTGTTGATGTTCGGCCTCGCGTCGCGCACGCCACACCTGCGCATTGAGACGCGGGCGCGCAACACGCTCACCACCCGCTGGCCGGATCGCGACGGCCGCTACAACACGCACGGTGCGATTGTCATCGGCGAGGATGCGATGGCGTTCGGCCCGCACATCCGCCGCCTGTTGCGCGCGGTGCAGGCGAGCGGCGTCGAGGCAAAACTGTCGCGCGATGCCGGCAGCTATCTGTGCAACTATCTGTGCTGGCGGGCGCTCGAAGCCGCCCGCGCCGGCCGCGGCCCGCGCCTCGCCGCTTTCGTCCACGTGCCGCCGGTCGCGCCCGGCCCCACGACGGCCAGCGAACTCGCCAAAGCCGGCGAAGCCTTGCTGCTGCAAATGACGGCACTGGCACGCCGCAATTAAGGGCAACCCGTGGCGGCGCCTGCGATTTTCGGCGGACCTGCCATTCCCGAAGATGGGTTGTGCATCGCAGCATCCGCCCTCATCATAACACCACAAACCTGAGAGATTCCCTTGACCGATACCAATGCCTCCGCGTGGGTTTCCGCGACCCACCGCCCGATGCGATTCCCTGAATTCGTCGCGATCGTCGCCTCGATCATCGCGCTCAATCCGCTTGCCATGGACATGATGCTGCCAGCGCTGCCGAACATCGGCGCGAGTTTCGGCATCAGCGACGGCAATTACCTGCAAAGCGTGCTGTCCGTCTTCCTGCTCGGCTTCGGCATCGGCCAGTTCGTGATGGGCCCGCTGTCGGACCGTTTCGGTCGACGTCCGGTCCTGCTCGGCGGCATGGTGCTGTATGGCCTCGCGAGCCTGCTCGCGCTGTTCACGCGCTCGTTCGAGATGCTGCTGGTGGCGCGCGCGCTGCAAGGGCTCGGCACCGCCGCCACCCGCGTGATCGCCACGTCCATTGTCCGCGATTGCTACGCCGGCCGCCGCATGGCCAGCGTGATGTCGCTGGTGATGATGATCTTCGTCGCGGTGCCGATCGTCGCTCCGTCGTTCGGACAGGCGGTGATGGTCGGCGGACAATGGCGCGGCATCTTCGTCGTGCTGATGGCCTACGGCCTGCTGGCATTGCTGTGGAGCGCGTTCCGCCTACCGGAAACGCTGCCGGCCGGTGAGCGCAAGCCGCTGACCGTCGCGCAAGTGCTGGACAGTTTCCGCCAGACCATCACCAATCGCCAGACCATCGGGTATGCGCTCGCCGCGGCCGGCGTTCAGGGCACGCTGTTCGGCTACGTCTTCTCGTCGGAGCAGGTGTTCACCGAGATCTATCACCTCGGCCATTACTTTCCGCTGGCCTTCGCCACCATCGCGATCGGCATTGCACTGGCCGGCTTCCTCAACTCGCGCCTCGTCATCCGGCTCGGGATGCGGGTGATCTCGCACACCGCGCTGGTGATCTATGCGCTCGTTGCGGCGGTGATGCTGGTGGCCGCGTCCACCCACATGCTGCCGCTGGCGCTCTACATGGCGCTGTCGGCGCTTGCATTGTTCACCTTCGGGCTGATGATGTCGAACTTCACGGCCCTCGCGATGGAGCCGCAAGGCCACATCGCCGGCACCGCATCGTCGCTCTACGGCTCGATCACCACGCTGATCGGCATCGGTATCGGCGTCACGCTGGGCCAGCTTTACGACGGCACGCTGCTGCCGTTCGCCATCGGCTCGCTGATCTGCACACTGGCCTCGATCGGCATCGTGCTGCTCACCGAACGCGGCCGCATGTTCACGCCGAGCAAGCAGGCGCATTAATTAACCCTACCGACAGGATTGCGCGCGGCTCGCTTGTTGTTGAGCCGCGCGTTTTCATGTTTCGCGCTATCTGGTCGGGCGTCGGTATGAATGCCGATCGGAGTTGCGCGCATGACTATCAGCCGTCGCGATGTAATCGGGATTGCCGCCGCCGGCCTTGCTGCCGGTGCGACACCCGCATGGGCGCAACGCGCGCCAAAAGCCGCGCCGCTGACGTCAACGCTCGGCCTCGACGCCACGCATTATGGCGTGCGGCCCGGCAGCCCCGACGACCAGACCCGCATATTGCAGCGCGCGCTCGAGGAGGCCGCGCGCGCGAATGTTCCGCTGGCGCTGCCGCCGGGCGTCTATCGCACCGGTCTCCTCAATCTCTCCAATGGCGCGCAACTCGTCGGCGCGCGCGGCGCGACGAAGTTCGTCTTCACCGGCGGCCCGTCTCTGCTGACGGCGGCAGGCGCGAACAGCATCGGCATCCGCGATATCACTTTCGACGGCGGCGACATCGCGCTGCCGCAGCGGCGCGGCCTGATCCATTGCAGTGCGGGGCGCGACGTTCGCATCGTCGATTGCGAGATCGTGCGCAGCGGCGGCAACGGCATCTGGCTCGAAAATGTCGCCGGCGAAGTGCGCGGCAACATCATCAACCACATCGCCACCACGGCCGTGGTCTCGTTCGATGCGCAGGGCCTGCTGGTGGCGCAGAACACCATTACTAGCACCAACGACAACGGCATCGAAATCCTGCGCACCGCGATCGGCGACGACGGCACGCAGGTGATCGACAATCGGATCGAGGACATCAAGGCGGGGCCCGGCGGCTCGGGTCAGTACGGCAACGCCATCAACGCGTTTCGCGCCGGCAACGTCATCGTGCGCGGCAACCGTATCCGCAACTGCGATTACTCCGCGGTGCGCGGCAACTCGGCGTCGAATATCCAGATCACTGGCAACAGCGTCAGCGACGTGCGCGAGGTGGCGCTGTATTCCGAGTTTGCCTTTGAAGGCGCGGTGATTGCCAACAATACCGTGGACCGCGCGGCGGTCGGCGTCTCGGTGGCGAACTTCAACGAAGGCGGCCGTATCGCCGTCGTGCAAGGCAACATTATCCGCAACCTGCTGCCGAAGCGCCCCATCGCCACTGCGCCGGAAGACGACGCCGGCATCGGCATCTACATCGAAGCCGACAGCGCAGTGTCCGGCAACGTGATCGAAAACGCGCCGGCGTTCGGTATCGTCGCCGGCTGGGGCAAGTATCTGCGCGATGTCGCGATCACCGGCAACGTGATCCGCAAGGCCTTCATCGGCATCGGCGTGTCGGTGGCGGACGGCGCGGGCACGGCGCTGGTGAACGGCAACATGATTTCGGATTCGCCGCGCGGCGCAGTGGTCGGCCTCGATCACGCCAAGCCGGTGACACCTGACCTCACGCGTGAGGGCGCCGCGCGTTTCAAGCAGATCGCGCTCGGCACCAATACGGTGCGATAAGCACTTGGCATTCCCTGCTACAGCGCGTTGCGCAGCAGCGGATAGCGGCTCTGCATCGTCGCGAGATCGAGGCTCGCGCCTTGCCCGGATAATGACACGGCATCGGCGGCGCCTGGTCCAGCGATTGCCGGCGCGACCGGCAGACTCGCGATCGGCGTGACGGCCATCGCGCAATCGTCGCGCTGGACGATATCGCGTTGCGCCAGCGGCATCGCGCCCTGCCCTAGCCAGGCGAAGTCGATCGGCCGGTTATCCATCGACGCTTCGCGCGAGGCCAAGAGACGCCATGTTTCGACGGCGGCTTGAGCTTCGCGGAGATTGTCGAGAAAGTCGGGCTCGCTGTGAAAGCGTTGCCAGCGGCCGCTTTCCTGCAATGCGATGAGATAGTCGAGTCTTTGCTCGGCGAGAGCGCGCCAGCGCTCGACAATTGCGCGGCCACGTTCGAGATCGGTTCGTTGTGCCATGAAAAAGTCCGCAAGGAGGAAAACGGACACGGACGCAACGCGACGAATCACTTGAGTACTTACCCTGATATACTGTGGAAAACTTTCGCGATGTCCAGTGGTCCGGCATGCGAATACCACGCTAATCCGTTTTTCTGCGCAATCCGTGTCAAGCGGTCACTGCGCATGGCAGTCCAGGCGAAATCATTGAAGCGCCGCAGGCGGCAAGAGCGCAACCGTCGGCGCGATGCCGTAAGCGGCTGGCCGTTGCCGACCGTTCGTCGTTCTGGCGACCGCCGCCGCCGTATCGAGTACCACCTTCTCAAGTGGCTGGTTCGGCGTCGTCAGCGTTTCGAGCAGCGCCCGCACGAATGGACTGTCGAGCCCTTCGCCATCGAGCGCGGCTTCGCCCGGCGCGGTCGAATAGAGCACCACGCTGTTGGGGGCAACCGCCGCCACGGTCGCCAGACCGGAATGCAAGCGCGGCGGTGTTGCGCCGCTCTGCGGCGAACCGCCGGCGCGGGACGCTGCTACCGCCCGCGCTTCGACGAACGGATCGTCGCGGCAGGCATCAACGACCACCAGCGCGCCGCGCTTCGCCTTGGCCGCGGCGGCCATGATATCCGCCAGAGCCAGCGCGCCGGCTTTGAGGTCGCGATCGCTTTCGGGCGCGGCATCGACCGGGATCAAATAGTTGACGCCGGCCGCTTCAACGCCGTGCCCCGCATAGAACACCAGCATGACGTCCGCCTGCGCCGCCTTTGCCGCGATCGCCGCGGGCACGCCGCGCAAATCCGCCGTATCAAGATTTTCAGCCACCTCGACCGCATCGAAGCCCATGTCGGCCAGCGCATTGGCCATCACCGCGGCATCGCGGCCCGGGTTCGGCAGGCTGGCCAGCCTGCGATAGTCGCCCTGTCCGATCACCAAAGCGACGCGCTTCACGCCATCGGGCGAGCCCTTGCCCGCCGTCACGCCGATGTCGAAGGCGCTGCGGAACACGCCGCTGTCGCCATGCTTCACCGGCGCGGTCAATCGCCTGAGCCGGAACGACGCAAGCATCCGTTCGTAAAGCTTCGGCGTCGCCTCCGTCGCCGCCAGGATGCGCTTGTAGATTGCGATGGCCGCGGTGCGATCGCCGCGCGCTTCCGCGACGCGGGCAAGGCCGAGCACCGCGCTCCAGCTACGGTCGGCAAGCCGTTCGGCGTCGCGAAAGTGTTTTTCCGCGGCGGCAGGATCTTTCAGCTTGTCGAGCGCCAAATCGCCCGCGCGCGCCAAAAGGTCGGCGTTCGTCGCGGCCGCCTCGGCTTCAGTCATGTCGCCGCTCTCATGCGCGGCGGCCAACAGGTCGTCATAGGCCGTCTTGAGATCGCCGGCGCGCAACTCAACATTCGATTTATGGATCAGCGCAAGACGCCGGAATGGTGGACCCAGCCGTGCCGCCGCCGCGAAATCTGCCCGGGCGCGAGCCAATAGGCCGAGCCGGCGCAACAGATTGGCGCGCGCGGACAGCGCGGTGCCAGCCGCGGGATCGATTATGAGCGCATGGTCGAGGTCGGCCAGCGCGGCGGTAACGTCGCCCGCTCGCTCGTGTTCGAGCGCGCGCTGCACATAGGGCGTCACTGAGCCCGGTGCTGCAGCGATAGCCTTGCCGATATCCGCCTGAGCCTGAGCCGAATGTCCCAGCACCTGGTTGATTGTGACGCGCAACGCCAGGGCATCACCCTTGATTGGACCGTCGAGATCGATCGCGGTTTCAATGTCGGCCAGGGCCTGACGCAGTTGCGTCTGTTTCGGAGGGCTGAATATCGGGACGCCGTCCTTACCGACGCCCTGCGCCATGCCGGACTGCACGACTTGAAGGAATCGCATCAACCCGCGGAAAAATGCGGCCTTCTGCCGATCGGCATCATCGATTCGCCCGGCCAGAACGCGGCTGCACGCAGATTCGGCCGCGGCAATATCCGTCGTCGACAGCATCGTGGTTTTCACCCGGCTGTCAGCGCATCGCGCAATATCCGTCGCGATCTCAGCCCGCGCTGTTGCACCGGCAACAAGATCGATCCCGATCGCAACACAAAATATCAACGCGAGAATCCGTAACGTTGAAGAACGACCAGTCATCGATCCCGAGGCTTTCCGCTTTTGATGAAAAGTCCGCCATGATGCGCCGGTGCGATCCGCGCATCAATGAAAGCGACCCGCCCGGGGGGACAACCGGGCGGGTCAAGCCATATGGGCGCAGGGGTGGATGGGCGCTCGCGCCAAATACGGCCTTGGTGGGGGGATGTTGCGCTCCCACGATCATAAGTCGCTGCAGCGCCGGAAACGTTCAAATACGGTCGCGATTTTTTCGACGGCGCTGCTCGCAATCACGACACGCGCGGAGTCATCCCCGCCTGCGCGCGGACGACCGCCTTCGTGTTGTATGTTAGCTTGAAGACGACCTTCCGGCCGCTACGGCACGGCCACGGCTTCGGCGACGATCCGCTCCTTGCGCAGCGCGCCAAGGATCACATTGAGATCCGTTGCCGTCGTCATGCCTTCGAACTGCAATCGCAACACGCCGCCGTCGCCGCCGATCACCGATGCGTGGTAGCTGCCGAGCAGCGTCGAGATATCGGACATCCGGGCATCCGGCCGGAACGTCACTGCCGCCACCACCTCCTTCGCAGGAGTGATGGAGCGCTTGGCGGGCTGTTGCTGCGCCGGGCGCGCGGCGGCCACCGAACTGTTCGGAGACGCCTGATCGGCTTGCAGCGAAGGCGGCAACGACGGTTCTCGCTGGATCGGCGTCGGCGCGGTCTGGATGGCCCGCTCCCGGCTGGCCAAAGCCGCCGAGGTCTGGGCGGTGCGGTCCTGCGAGGGGAGCGCCGCGGGGCTCGCCGGAGCCGCCGGGGCCGGACGTGCCGCGGATGTCTGCTCGACGTGTTGTTGATAATCAGGGCTCTGGAACGCCTCGAGCCCGCTTCGCATCAGGATGGTGCCGATCAAGCCGGCCTGCACCACGAGCGCCAGCGCACCGAACGAGGCCGACCACGCCACCGTTCGCGGCGACAGGCTGGCGAAAAACCGCGCGAATCGCCCGAGCCCTTGCGCCGCCGGCGAGGCCGCCCGCGCCGGTTCGGCGTCGATCGCCACCATCAGCCTCTGCAACACATGCGTGGACGGCGTCCCCAACTCCTCATTGAGCGCGACCGTCTCGGCAAACTCTTCCCGGATGACTGCGTACTGTTTTTGAAGCGCGGCATCGTCCTTGAGCGCGTCTTCGACACGACGTGCATCGCCGGCACTCAAAGTGCCCGCGGCATACCACGGCAGCAGCGCCTCGATCTCTTCCGGTTCGTCGTCCATGATCTTGTTGCTCGTTGCCCTCATGGCCAGCCTCGTTCGATACCGGCGGCTTGGAGCAAGACGGCCAGCTTCTTCCGCGCATAGAACAATCGCGTCTTGACCGTGTTCTCCGGTATTCCGACGATCTCGGCGACCTCTTCCACCGACTTCTCGTGGTAGTAGACCAAATCGATGATCTCCCGGTGCTCTGGAGAGAGCGAGGTCAAGCACGTGCGCAAGGCATCGCCGGTGTCCTTCTTCTGTACCGTCACTTCCGGATCGTCGGCGGTGTCGGCAATCGATCCCACCGTCTCGTCATCCAATTCCGCGTCCGTCCTGCGCCGCAGGGCCGAAAGCGCCTTGAACCTCATAATCCCAAGTAGCCAAGTAGAAACCGCGGATCGACCTTCGAACCGGCCCGCCTGCCGCCAGACGTCAAGGAATACCTCGCTGATAAGATCCTCGGCGAGTTGTTCGTTCCGCACCAGCCGAAGTCCGAAGCGAAACACCCGAACGTGGTGGCGGCCGTACAGAACCCGCATCGCGGCTTTGTCGCCTTGGGCAATTCGGGCAATCAGGGCTTCGTCTGCGGTCTCCGACGTCGGACTCAATGGCCATCTCGCGAAATAAGTCGGCTTGAGCCGAGAGAAGGTTCGAGGCGAAGGATCAAAACTTTCAGATTGAAAGCAGCCGACGCAGGTGATCGCCGCCAAAATGCCCCAAATCCCCGAATAGGCGCAAGTCGGCTGCGTAACGCCCGTAAAAGCGTGTGCCGCGAAGGCATACAGGTGCCGTATGCAGGACGCCAGATAGCCCGCTACCTCCGGTTGCCGCTTATTTTACTGGCAAGCGCGTGGTTGTACCTCGGACCAAAGGCCCCGACAGGCAGAAAATCAGCCTGCGCGCGCCGAAACGACCCGTTTTTGGTTCACTTAAGCCCACTGATTGCAGGTCGAAAGATACCAAACCTAAAGGCTTTTACCCGTAAGGTTGCAACCGTTGATTTAACCGACAATTCATATTTGACGGCCAGGCCCATGCAGACCGCCGCAACACCCTTGTCGAGCCTGTTCACCGCGAAGCCAGCGGATTCCGAAAAGCGTTCGAGCCTGGGAGCACGTCGCCGGCACATCAGAATCCGCCGGCAGATGGTCGGCTACATCTGCATCAGCTACTTCGTCGACGCTCTCCTGCTCGCGGTTTATGCCGAAACCGGCGCCATTTCCTGGGCAATCGCGCCGGCCTACCTCGTCTGCGGCATAGGGTCGGCGCTCGGCTTCGGCGTTCTGTACGAAACCCGCCTCAGCAAGCGCTTTACCGATGATTTTCTGGTGATCCCGCAGGCCGTCGTCGGCCTGATGATCATGCTGGCCTTCGCCTGGCTCGCGCCTCAGGCCGGTTTCCTGTTTCTCTGCAACCTGTTCATCGTCTTCAGTTTCAGCTCGCTGCGCGCCTCCGCGCGCGAAACGGCGGTGGTCTGGACGGCGATGGCCATCGGCCTGCTCGTGCTGTTTCTCGGCGGCGAGAAGCCGATCGGGTTGCCGCTTGCGACCTTCCCGGACCGCATCGCCACCATGCTGGCCTTCGCGCTGACCATCGGCCGCTGCATGTTCATCGGCATCTTCAGCAACTCGCTGCGGGAATCGCTCTACAACAAAAGCCGCCAGCTCAAGGAAGCCTATCGGCGCATCGAGGAACTGGCCGAGCTTGACGAACTGACCGGCTCTTTCAACCGCCGCTGCATCATGCGGATGCTGGACGACGAAGTGGCTCGCGCGCAGCGCAACAAGACGCCCTGCTCGGTCGCGCTGATCGATCTCGACTGGTTCAAGCGGATCAACGATTCCCACGGCCATCCGATCGGCGACGAAGTGCTGCGCACCTTCGCCATCACCGTGTTCGCGAACATCCGCGGCATCGACCGGTTCGGCCGCTACGGCGGCGAGGAATTTTTGCTGATCATGCCGGAAACCCCATCGGCCGCCGCCGCCAACATCCTCGACCGCCTGCGCCTGATCGTCGCCGAACTGGACTGGAGCGCGTTCTCGTCCGGCATGGCGGTGACGATTTCCGCCGGCGTCGCCGAACTCAACGCAACCGAAACCCCGGACGCGCTGCTGGCGCGCGTCGACGAAGCCCTCTATGTCGCCAAGGAGGCCGGTCGCAACCAGGTCGCCCGCGCCTGACCGTATTTCCAAACAACGCATCGGCGAGACACAGAATCTGTCTCCCCGCGACGAGGCCACTCCAGAATAGAGTTTCGAATGAGTACGGCGCCTGCCCCGAAGATCAATCTGCTGGACGAACTGCAAACCGCGTTGGCGCACGGCACCGTTGCGCGCCGCGTCGAGACGCTGCGCCGGGTAACGGATCTTTTCCTTCACGCCGCCGACGATTATTCCGACGAGCAGATCGAACTGTTCGACGACGTCTTTCGCTGCCTCATGCGGCACATCGAGACGTCCGCGAAGGTCATGCTGTCCAACCGGCTGGCCCCCGTCCCCAAGGCTCCGCCGCAGACGGTGCAGACGCTGGCGTTCGACGATCTGATCGAGGTCGCCGCGCCGATGCTGACGCAATCCGAACGCCTCACCGATGACATGCTGATCGCCAACGTGCAGAGCAAAAGCCAGGCGCATCTGCTGGCGATCTCAGGCCGCCGCAGCCTCAGCGACGCCGTCACCGACGTGCTGATCGAACATGGCAACGGCGACGTGATCCAGCGCACCGCAAGCAACCCCGGTGCGACATTTTCCGAGAACGGCTATCGCGGCTTGCTGGCCCACGCCGAGCGCGACGAAGGCATCGCGGTTTGCCTCGGTATGCGGCCGTCGATTCCGCGACAGCACTTTCTGAAGCTGATCGCCAGGGCCTCGGCCTCGGTCCGGGCGCGGCTTGCGGAAGCCAATCCGGAACGCGCGGCCGATATCGCCTCGGCGGTCGCGGCTGCCACCAAACAGGCCACTGCGGCGCCCGAAGCCATCGGCGCCGCGACCGAAATCGCGCATGGGTTGGTGAAACTGCTCTACGACGACGGCCGGCTCGACGAGCAGGAGATTCACAAATTCGCCGCCGCCGGCAAGTTCGACGAGACCAACGCCGCGATCGCCTGCCTCGCCAAGGTGCCGGTGTCGCTGGCCGAAACCATGATGGTGGAGTCCCATACCGAGGGCATTCTGATCCTCGCCAAGGTATCCGAACTATCGTGGCCGACGGTGCAGCTGATCATCGCGATGCGCGACAATGTGACGGAAAGACCGGCGACCGATCTTGATGAAACCCGCCAGACTTACGAGCGGCTGCGCCTTTCGACCGCGCAGCAAGTACTCCGCTTCCACAAGATGCAGGAAGCCACCGCGCCAAAACCGAAACCCTGACAGCGAATTTCAGTAACGCAACACGCGGCGGCCGACGAAAGCGCCGACAGCCGCGACGAACGCTGTCGCGAGCGAATACCATACCATCACGAACAGCGGAGAATCGTCGGCGCAATGCGACGCATACAGCGTCGCGCCGAGCCCCGCGGCGAGAAGTCCGGCAGTCATGCCGGCCAGCGCCGGATGCGCCGGCGCGCCGCGCCGCAACGCCAACAGAGCAGCAGCAAGGAACGGGAGCGAGAACAACGGAATCGACGCCATGCATGCCATGGCGTTGTTGCCAATCAGTCGCGTCAGCCATGGCCGCTGATGCGGCATCATCATCTCGGCCCCAATACCCAAGATGATGACGACGACCGGAAGCACGAGCAGCCATCCCCATCTGTCGAACGACGCCTCGGGGCGCGTGAGATGAAGGCTGACAACGATCGCCGTGAACGCCAGCACCGACGTCACCACGAACTTCAGGTCGAAAAACGGATTGTGCATCGCGGTCCGCACGTCGGGACGCATGCCGAGGATGGACATGAACAGCGCGACCGACACCGGCAGCGCCGCCAGCAGCGCCAGCGTCAGCACCGGACCGATCCGGCGGGGCGCTGTGTTGGCGTCGGCGGCAAGCGCGGCAATCAAACGATCGGTCTGCATGGTCATGGCTCCCGCAATTTTGCCGCGAGGCTGGCGAGACCGCGATGCAACGCCACGCGCACCGCGCCCTCGGTCATCGCGAGACGTGTCGCGGTCTCCTTGATCGACGCACTCTCGACTGCGATCGATCTCAACACGTCACGCTGGCGTTGCGGCAATCCGTCGAGATGGCTGGCAACTTCGCCTGGCGACAGCGTATCGCCTGCCGCCGGCGCCGCGATCGTTTCCGAGAAGTCGTCAATGTTGACGAAGACCCGCCGGCCGCGCCGGCGCAACGCATCGATCAGCTTGTTGCGTGCGATCGCGAACAGCCATGGCGCGAACGGCGCGGTCGCGTCCCAGGTCTGCCGCTTCAGGTGCACCGCCAGCAAAATCTCCTGCACGATATCCTCGGATTGATCGACCGGCTGACCGGCACGCGCAAGACCGCGATAAGTCGCCGCGCGCAACACCGGCGTGACCGCTTCCAGCAAACGCCGGTATGCTGCGGCGTCGCCTGCGTTCGCCGCTCGCATCAGGCCGGTCCATTCCTCGTCACGTCCGCGCACACGCGCTCCTGCAAAACCATTCGACGGGCGAGCAAGGTTATTACGTTCCACAGATCTAATCACGAGATCGTGAATATCGCATGGACACCCCGGTGTCGCTCCACTGTGGTACCCGGGAAATCCCTTTCAGCGGAACCGCTTCGCCGGCCACGTTCATCCATAGCATTGATCCGATCGGCTGACACGATCGGGACGCGCGCGTGGTTTCCCGAGTTTGTCGAAAGATTCCCTTATTTCGCCCCGGTGTGGTCACGCCGGGAGTCTCTCTGCGCATTGGGACCAATGCGGCGATTGAGAGGTTCGCTGAGAAAGCCGCTGTCGAAACGGGCGAACTTCGGAATTCGGAACACAGTCAAAACGGGGAGACTGCCATGAATATCAAGGCCAGCGGGCGCTCGGCGTTGATGGTTGCAGCAGGAATCTGGCTCTGGTGCGCCGGGCCGCTTCAGGCGCAGGAAGCGCCGCAGACCGCACCGCCGGCCGCCGCGCAACAAACGACGCAGCCCAATCCGCTGCAACAATTATTCGGGGCCAAACCGACACCGGCCGCTCCGGCCGCGGAACAACCCGCCACTGCGGAACCCGGCCAGCCTGTTGCACTCAACAAGTATCGCAAGGCGTCCTCGCGCCACAGCCGGCGGCACCGGGCCTCGCGGTCGCATCGGCATTCGCGGAGAGCCGCCGCGGAGAACAAAACCGCATCAGAATCCAAGACATCGGAATCGAAGGCATCGGAATCGAAGGCGAAGGCCAAAACGACAGCAACTGAAACCGAACCCGCTGCTGACGCTCGCGTCACAGATGCCGATAATGCCACCGTTCCGGAAAAGGTGACGCCGTCGCCCGCAAAGGACGCTGCGACGCCGCTCACGTCGTCGGTCGCCAACGCCAAGGCGCAGTTGCTCGACAATCACCCGGCCACCGGCAATGCCGCACCGCTGACGCCCGCTCCTCCTTCGATCGCGGATCGATCATCGCCCGCGCCGATGAACGACGGGTCCCCGGCGCCACAACTCGGAACCGCAACCGCCGCCGAGGCGGCCACGACCGACGCCAAATCCGAAACCGGAGTCATTCCATCGGACGAACTCAACTACGTCGATCGCTCGATGACCGCGCAGGCCGAACCTGCGCCGACACTGGCGCTCGCATCGGTCAATACGCCGGGGTCCGTCACGACCGGTCAGGCCGCGTCCGCCGGCGACGACAATTCGAGCTGGGCGCAAGCCTCGCTGATCGGGAAAATCTTTATTGCCTTCGGGGGACTGCTGACCTTGGCTTCGGCGGTGCGCATGCTCATCGCGTAACATCGAAGCCGTCGTGCCGCGCCTTCGTCGTTTTCCTCCCGCGATGAAGGCGCGGCATTTTTCCATCCGCCCTTGTGCATTTCTGCGCATGGCTCACCCTTGCAGCATCGCCCGGCAGCGGGCAAATTGCGCGCGTCCCGAGAGGGCTTCAACAGCGCAAGACAGGGTGGATCATGAGCACGTTCGAACACATCATCGTTGAGAAAAAAGCCGCTGTCGGCCTCGTCCGCCTGAACCGGCCGAAGATGCTCAACGCGCTGTCTTTCGGTGTGTTCAAGGAAATCGCCGCCGCCATCGACGACCTCGAGGCCGATGACGCCATCGGCTGCATCGTCATCACCGGCAACGAAAAAGCCTTCGCCGCCGGCGCCGACATCAAGGAGATGCAGCCGAAAGGCTTCATCGATATGTTCAACGAGGACTTCAAGCAGATCGGCGGCGACCGCGTCGCGACCTGCCGCAAGCCGACCATCGCGGCTGTGAGCGGCTACGCGCTCGGCGGCGGTTGCGAACTGGCGATGATGTGCGACTTCATCATCGCCTCCGACACTGCGAAGTTCGGCCAGCCTGAAATCACGCTCGGCACCATTCCCGGCATCGGCGGCACGCAGCGCCTGACCCGCGCCATCGGCAAGGCCAAGGCGATGGACCTCTGCCTCACCGGCCGCATGATGGACGTCAACGAGGCCGAACGCTCCGGCCTCGTCAGCCGCATCGTGCCCGTCGACAAATTGATGGACGAAGCGCTCGCCGCCGCCGAGAAGATCGCCGCCATGTCGCGCCCTGCCGCCGAGATGGCGAAGCTCGCGGTGAACCGCGCGTTCGAGACGCCGCTGACGGAAGGCATGAACGTCGAGCGCGACCTGTTCCGCGCCACCTTCGCGCTGGAAGACCGCGCCGAAGGCATGGCCGCCTTCATCGAGAAGCGCAAACCGAACAACAAGAATCGTTGAGCGCAGGATGGTCGTCCCCGCGCAGGCGGGGACCCAGACTCCGCAGCGGTTCGGCTCCATCTACCAATGGCGAAGTTGTTCGCAACAACCAACGCCAGGGATTCTGGATCCCCGCCTGCGCGGGGACGACGCTGAGGATTATATACGCGGCGGCCACTCCGGCGCGTCGTGGCCGAGCGGCACCGATGGGCGCGACCACACCGCCGGCGTGCTCGACAGGATTGCGGAATGCCGCACGGCACGGAGCCGGCCGAAGCCGGAATCACTTTCCTCGATAAAAGGCGCAACTGCTTCAGCCGCGATGTCCGGCGTCTCCAGCCCCTTCGGCAACCTTCCGAGATTCCACAGCCATTGCCCGGTCTGCGCCAGCGAGACGCGGACGTGCCAGCTTCCGCCTTCATGCGCCTGCCGTGCCCGCGCCATCATCGCGCCGAACGCCATCAGATATCCGGTGACGTGATCGAGAATCTGCATCGGTAGTTCTTTCGGCCCTTCCACGCCGGCAGCCTGGGCCTCCGCGTGATTGAATCCTGTCGAAGCCTGCACCAGCGAGTCGAAGCCGCGCCGCCCCGCCCACGGCCCGACATAGCCGTAGGCGCAGAGCGAGACGTAAACGATACCGGGATTGAGCAGCGCCGCGTCTTGCGGCGAGAAGCCGAGCGCCGCCAGCGCCTGCGGCCGATAGCCCTGCACCATGATATCGGCGCTGCTCATCAGCTTGCGCAGCGACGCAGCGCCCTCCTCGCTCTTGAGATCGAGCGAGCATGACAGCTTGCCACGTCCGGTATCGATGACGAGCCACGGGATCGACGGCAATGCCGGTCCCGTGACCAGCATCACGTCGGCACCGTGGGCGGCGAGCGCGCGGCCCGCCACCGGTCCCGCGATCACGCGCGACAGATCGAGCACGCGCAACCCCGACAGCGGCCGATCTCCGTTCGGCCATCCGCGCGGCGCGGCTTCGCCGATCCGCTCGATGGTAATCACCGGCAGCGCCTTGAGCGCTTTCGCCTGCGGATGCGCCAACCATTCCTGACGCGAACGCATCAGCGACACCACGCAGTCTGCGGCATAGGCGGCGGTCTCGAACGCCTCGCCTTTCCACTTCATCAGTGCGGCCTGCACCGCGTCGCGCTCCGGCGCGCAATCGAGCAGCTTGCAGATGTTGTCGCGATGATGCGGAAAGTTGGTGTGAAGCCGGACGAAGCGACCATCGCCGGTCTTGTAGACACCGGCGATGGCGTCCCATGCTGCCGGCGGCGGCGTGTCGGCGACACCCAAATAACGCTCGCTGCGGCATTCGATGGCGGCATGCAGCATATCCACCGACACGCTTTGCGCGGGACCGCCGCGCAGACGCGCGATCTCGGCGGCCGCCAACCCGGTCGCCGCGATGCCGGCCTGCGCCGCGGCGGCGACACGAAACGACGACGGCAGCGTCGGCTCCGCACCAGTCAACTTCACGGCTTCGAGCGAGGCGGGTTTGCCGCCAGCCTGCGCCCAGAGATCGGCAAGAATATCGTGGACCGATTGCATCAATTACGCTCCAGAGAAATGGTCGGCATTCTTTTTGTTAAAACTTTCACGCGCGGGAGCATAGCATCGCCACGCTCCGATCAGCCATGAGGAAGCCGCAATGGCCGCCATCGATCCCCTGACCGCCGCCGGCGTGTTGCTGGCAACCGCCGCGACCGACGCCGTCTATGTCATGTTCACATCCGCGGTGGTGGCGCGACGGCGTGTGCCCGCCGCAACGTGGAGCAGCGTCTGGTATCTGCTGTCGTCCTACGCGGTGATCAGCTACACCGAGAACTGGGTGTATGTTGCCTTCGCCGCGATCGGCTCATGGCTCGGCGCCTATGCGACGATCACCTTCCTGCATCGCCCTCCCGGCGGCCCGCCGGTCGGCGCCGCGCCGGAGTAGACACGTCGCTGCGATCGTCATGCGAGCACTCGGATCGGTGTTTCACGCCGTCCGAGCACAGGCTCCGCGAAGCAATCCAGAAAGCTGCGAAGCAAGGACTGGATTGCTTCGTCACCAACACCCCTCGCAACGGCGGGAAAGCAATTCACCTCAATGAAAATCCCGCGACCGCGGAAGAATGCGCACGTTGCGCGGATGGCGGTGTTTCTGCGCCGGAATGTCCGGTTGCGCGTGATGATCATCGTTGAGCGGCTCGACCAGCACGGCGCCTGTCGGCAAGGCGCGCTTGCGAACCAGCGCATCGTTGGCGAGCCCGACCAGATCGTAGGAGCGATCGATCAGACGCTCGGCGACCAGATGCACCACCTTTTCAGGACTGCTCTGGATACGGCCTTCCACCAGCACCAGCCGTGCGCCCATCACCTCTTTTCGAAACTGCGCCATCACCTTCGGCCACACCACGATGTTGGCGATGCCGGTTTCGTCTTCCAGCGTCATGAACACCACGCCCTTGGCGCTGCCCGGCCGCTGCCGCACCAGCACCACGCCGGCGCAGCGGATCGGTTGCCCATTACGCGCGTCGGACACCTCGCGGCAGGCGACGACGCCTTCGGCCGAAAAACCATCACGCAGGAATTGCATCGGATGGCCCTTCAGCGACAATCGCGCGCTCTGATAATCCGCCATCACCTGCTCCGGCAGCGGCATCTGCGGCAACGGCTGCGCGCCTTCGTCCGGCTGCTCGCGCGCGATGGCCGCTTCGAACAGCGGCAGCGGCTCGTCGTCCGGCAGACGACGCACCGCCCACAGCGCGGCGCGGCGGTCGAGCCCGAGTGAACGAAACGCATCGGCATCCGCCAGCAGGATCAGCGCACGCTTCGGCAACTTCGTATCGCGGGCGAAATCCTCCAGCGACGTGAATGGCCGCTTCTCGCGCGCTGCAACGATGCGCTCGCCCCAGTCGTCGGCTCTATCTTTCCCTCCCCCCCATAAGGGGGGAGAGAGCCGCTCAGTATTCGTGGCTGACGTCACTTCCTCATCCGGATCGGCCCATTTGAATCCGTCGATCTGGCGAAATCCGAGTCGCACCGCGTGATGCTCACCGCATCGCTCCTCCAATATGTTCTGGCTAAAGCTGTGCGACACATTGATCTCGCGCACCTCGACGCCATTCTTGCGCGCGTCGCCGACGATCTGCGCCGGCGCGTAAAATCCCATCGGTTGCGAATTCAGAAGCCCGCAGCAAAACACATCGGGATGCTTCTTCTTCAACCACGACGAGACATAGACAAGCTGCGCGAAGGCGGCGGCATGGCTTTCCGGGAAGCCGTAGCTGCCGAAACCCTTGATCTGCTCGAAGCAATTTTTTGCAAACTCCGGATCGTAACCGCGTGCGATCATGTTGCCGACCATCTTTTTCCCGAACGTGCCGATGGTACCAAGATTGCGGAATGTCGCCATCGACCGGCGCAGGCCGTTGGCTTCTTCCGAGGTGAACTTCGCGGCCTCGATGGCGATGCGCATCGCCTGCTCCTGAAACAGCGGGACACCAAGGGTTTTGCTCAGAACGTTTTTGAGTTCGTCTTCGTTACCACCCTTGGGATAGGGATATTGAATATCCTCCTCTCGCATTTGCCGCCGTTTGAGATAGGGATGCACCATGTTGCCCTGGATCGGTCCCGGCCGCACGATGGCGACCTCGATGACGAGATCGTAGAACGTGCGCGGCTTAAGGCGCGGCAGCATGTTCATCTGAGCTCGGCTCTCGACCTGGAACACGCCGAGGGATTCGCCTTTCTGAAGCATCTGGTAGACTTCATCATCGTCTTCCGACTTGATGTCGGCCAGTTGGTAACGCCTCCCCTTATGCTGCGCGATCATGTCAAAACACTTGCGGATGCAGGTCAGCATGCCGAGCGCCAGCACGTCGACCTTCATCATCCGCATCGCGTCGACGTCGTCCTTGTCCCATTCGATGAAGGTGCGATCCGCCATCGCGGCGTTGCCGATCGGCACGTAGGTGTCGAGCCGATCCTGCGTCAGCACATAGCCGCCGACATGCTGCGACAAATGACGCGGAAAGCCGATCAGTTGCGTCGCAAGCCGCACCGCGCGCGCCACCGTGGGATTGTTCGGCTCCAGTCCGGCCTGCCGCACCTGCTTGTCATCAAGGTCATCGCCATGGTGGCCCCACACCGTATCGGCCAGCGCGGCGGTGACGTCCTCGGTCAAGCCCAGCGCCTTGCCGACGTCACGGATGGCGCTGCGCGGCCGGTAATGAATGACGGTGGCGATAATCGCCGCGCGATGGCGACCGTAGCGGCGATAGACATATTGCATCACCTCCTCGCGGCGGGTGTGCTCGAAATCAACGTCGATATCCGGCGGCTCCAGCCGCTCCTTGGAAATGAAACGCTCGAACAGCACGTCGATCTCGGCGGGATTTACGGAAGTGATGCCGAGCACGTAACACACCGCGGAATTCGCCGCCGAGCCGCGCCCCTGACACAGGATCTTCTGGTCCCGCGCCCAGTGCACGATGTCATGCACGGTGAGGAAATAATGCGCGTATTTTAGTTCCGCAATCAGCGCTAGTTCCTTGTTCAGCGTCGCGCGCAGCTTGTCGTCGATACCCTCAGGGAAATATTCTTTGACGCCCGCCGATGTCAGGTCTTCGAGATGCTGTTGCGCGGTTTTACCTGGCGGCACCGGCTCGTCGGGATACTGGTATTGCAGTTGATAGAGCGTGAAGCTGATGCGGTCGGCGAAACGCACCGTTTCAGCCAGCGCATCCGGCCATGGCTGGAACAGCCGCGCCATATCGTTCGGCGCGCGCAGGTGACGCTCGGCATGGGCTTGCAGCTTGCGCCCGACCGTCGTGATCGTCATCTTCTCACGGATGCAGCACAAGACGTCCTGTAACGGCCGGCGCTGATGCACATGATAAAGCACGTCGTTGGTGGCAATCAGCGGCACGCGCGCCGTCGTCGCGATCCGTTCCAGCCGCGCCATGCGCCGCTCATCGTCCCCGTGATGATGCAATGATGCCGCGAGCCACACGCCCTCGGCGGGAAGGCGCGAGAGCGCATCGAGCGTCGTCAGCGTGATCCTGGTGCGAATGCGGTAATCCGGCATCACTACCAGCAAGAGACCTTCGCTGAATTCCGCGAGATCGTCGAAGCGCAAGAGGCATTCGCCCTTTTCTGCCGCGAGCTTGCCTTTGCTGAGCAACTGGCAGAGCCGTCCATAGGCGGCGCGGTCGCGCGGATAGGCCAGAATGTCCGGCGTGCCATCAGTGAATACCAACCGCGTACCGACCAACAGCTTCGGTTTGTAGCGCACCCGTTTCCGGTTGCCGTATTCGCTGTAAGCGCGAACTACACCGGCCAGCGTGTTGTGATCGGCGATGCCGATGGCATAGAGGCCGTATTTGCTGGCGCGATGCACATATTCTTGTGGATGCGACGCCCCGCGCAGGAACGAGAAATTGCTGGTGACGCCGATTTCCGCATAGACGGTCATGCGAACAGCCCGTGCAGAAACCAGCGAAAGCTGACGACCTCGCGCCGATGAACGCCCTCGCGATAGAGCCAGAACCGCGCTCCATCGGAATCTTCCGCGCGGAAATAATCCCGCGTGAGGTCGTCGCGGTCGCCAAGCCGCCACCATTCCATGGCGATGCGCTCGGGCCCCTCGATCAGTGCGAGACGATGAAACGCACGACGCCAGCGGAACGCCGCCGGCGGACCGTGTGGAAAATCCGCCAACACCTCCACCGGCTCCGGTTGCGCAAACAATCGCAGCGGGCGCAGCGGCGGTTCGGCCTCGGCGCGCGCGGGCCATGCGGCCACCGTCGCCGCCGCGAAACGATGCTGCGCCGGCACAGCGAGCATGGCGCGCTCGGGAATGTGCGTGTCCTGCGGCAGATGCACGACGATGCGGTTGCCGCCGATCCGCGCCGCGATGCGGTCGATCAGCGCTGCCACCTCGTCACTGTCGTGGACATGCGCATCGAGATCGCGTTGCGCCGCGACGACATCGTCGGTGCGGCTTGCCGCCAGCCGGATCAAGTCGAAGCCGAAGCCGGGATCGAGCGGATCGGCCAAGGCATCGAGCCGCTCGCGGAACAGGCGGTCGATGATCTCGCCGCGCGTCACCGGCAATCCAGTCTCGACGCCGATCGCGCGCACCGCACCGTCGGTGCGGAAGAAACTCGCCTCCAGCCGCCGCGCGCCCTTGCCGTCACGGTTCATGCTGGCGATCAGCGTCTGCGCTAAGCGAGACAGCGTCGCGGCGATCACCGTATCGGTCGCGACCGGTTCGGCGAACCGCCGCTCTGCGATATAATCCGGCAACGGCTTGCGTGGCGAGATCGGCGCATCGCGCGCGCCCAGCGCCTGCTCCAGCAGCGCCACGAAGTCTGCGCCGAACCGCGCGGCAATCTCGTGGCGGCCGCGCGCGGCGACATCGCCGATGGTCTTCAATCCGGCGCGACGCAAGCCGCGCGTGATGGCGTCATCGGCGCCCAGCGTGAACACCGGCAGCGCCGCGACTGCTGCCGCCTCCTGCCCCTCGGCAATGACATTGCCGGAACGCGCGCGCGTCAGCGTCCGCGCGCAGGCGGCAGTGCCGGCGATGGCAGCGCTGACGACGAAACCCTGTCGCCGCAAGGCGTCGCAGATGGTCTTCAGCATCGCCACTTCGCCGCCGAACAGGTGCGCGCAACCGCTGATATCGAGCAACAGGCCGTGCGGCGGATCGAGCGCCACCAGCGGCGTGAAGCGGTCGCACCAGTCGGCGATGTCGTTCAGCGTCTGCTCATCAGCCGCGTCATCGGCATCGAAGACCGCGATGTCCGGGCAGATCGCACGCGCGTTCGCCAACGGCAGTCCGGGCTCGAGCCCCAGCCGTGTCGCGGCATCGTTGAGCGCCGAGATCACCAGCGCGTTATGATCCTTGGCGACGACGATGCAGGGCGATGTATCAACCCGCGCGTCGTTGCAATGTGATCGCCGTTTGATGCGGTCGGTCGGCAGGCGCGGCAGCCACAGACTGAGGATGCGTCGCCGCACCACCGAAGGAGACGTCACGGAAAAGGCACTCATCACAATTCCATTCCATGATCCACTGGCCAGTCTGGCCATGACGATTGCGAACCAGTTGGGCGTCGAACACGGGTGCGCCCCACGCCTGCCACGACGAACGCGGCGGCGAGCGCGCCGCGCGCACCACCCATCGCGTCTCCGCGGTGCTCGACGACGGCGCGGCTGCGATCCGCAGCATCAGGCTGGTCACGCCGGAGCCGCGCGCCGCCAATGTCAGCTTGCGGCTGGCGACCAGATCGACATGGCGGGTCTCGCCCCATATCTCGGTGATGACGGCGCCGAGCGCGTCGCAAGCCAGCGCATCCGCCGTGATCTGCAACGCGGCCTCGACGTCGGGGGCGCGCACCGTCACCACCGCGCGCGGATCGAGACCGAGTTCGCACCAGCCGCTCATTGCCAGTGCGCCGTTCTCACGCTCGGAAAAATCCTGTCGGATCCACATCAGCGGACGTCGCGCCGCAACGCGCGACGCCAGACCGGCGATAAAGCCGGTGGCGGTCGCCGCCTGCGCGCCACTCGCGAACACTTCGTGCAACGCGCCGCGCAACAGGCCGCCTTGCAGCGTCGCATCGGCTTCGTCATGGCCGAGCGTCACGCGCGGCGGTCCCTTTCCACTGAGACTGAGAACGGCACCTTCCAGACGTCCGATATCCCTGCGCAAACGCGCAAGCGTGGAGCCGTGCTGAGACACGTGGTCGTCACGCGACCCGATCTCCTCGCCGCGCAAAAATACACTGCGCGCGCTCTCCATGCGCCGCTCCCGGTGGTTCGAATGGCTTTCAAAAACCGCGACCGCGGGCTGACGCGATAACGCGTAGTCAGCCCTATTGTTCACGTTATGTTCTAGTAAAGACCAACCTGCCCCCGTGAGTCAACAAGACTCGGGCTTAGTGGCGACGGAAAAGTTTTTCGCAAGCAAAATCAACTCATTGCTCCTGCGCTTCCTGAGCCAACGCCAGCCTCGCGAGGAACGACCGCCCTCACCTCCGGTTGACATCCCATCGCCCATGAACGCGGACCACCGGCATGACGCCATCCCTGTTTGCCGCCACCGACCTCAAAACGCTGCGCAGCGAGGCGGCGGACTGCCGCGCCTGCCCGCTGTGGAAGGATGCGACGCAGACGGTGTTCGGCGAAGGCCCGTCCCACGCGCCGCTGATGCTGGTCGGCGAACAGCCCGGCGACAAGGAAGACCTCGCCGGCAAGCCGTTCGTCGGTCCCGCCGGCCAGATGCTCGACCGCGCACTGGACGAGGCCGGCATCGATCGCAAGAAAGTTTACGTCACCAATGCGGTGAAGCATTTCAAGTTCGTGCCGCGTGGCAAGATCCGCTTGCATCAGAAACCGAACACCGCCGAGATCAAGGCGTGCCATCCCTGGTACGAACGAGAGCGCGCGGCGGTGAAGCCGGCGCTGGTGGTAGCGATGGGCGCGACAGCGGCGCAAAGCGTGTTCGGCAAGATCACGCCGATCAACAAGAACCGCGGCCACCTGATCGCCCTGCACGACGGCACGCAGGCCATCGTGACGGTGCATCCATCCTATCTGCTGCGACTGCCGGACAAGGATGCCCGCGCGCGTGAGTATCAACGTTTCGTCGATGACTTGAAAATGGCTGGCACAAAGTTACGCAAGATTGCGCGCGCGGCTTGAGAGACCGAGCGAAAATGTAGATCACCCTCTCCGTCATGGCCGGGCTTGTCCCGGCCATCCACGTCTTTGCGTAAGCAGCGAAAGAAAAGAACGTAGATGCCCGGGACAAGCCCGGGCATGACGACGTACCTACGCCGCGAGCGTGTGCTCGACCAGCTTCACCCAATACGATGTGCCGTAGACGATGGCCTCGTCGTTGAAGTTGTAGGCCGGGTGATGCAGGCCGGCGCTGTCGCCGTTGCCGACGAAGATGAAAGCGCCGGGTCGCGCTTCCAGCATGTAAGCGAAATCCTCGGCGCCCATCATCGGCGGCACCGCGTGGACGTTGGCCGCGCCGGCAACGTCGCTGGCGATGCGCGTGGCGATGTCGGTCTGCTCGGGGTGATTGACCGTCACCGGATAACCGCGCTCGTAGACGAGGTCGATCCGCGCGCCGGTCTGTTGCGCCACACCGGCGACGACTTCGCGCACGCGCTGCTCCACCAGATCGCGCACCTCCGGCGTCAGCGTGCGCACGGTGCCCTTCAGTTCGGCAATCTGCGGAATGACGTTGCGCGCGTTGCCGGCATGGAATTCGCACACCGAGATCACCGCGGAATCCAGCGGATCGACAGTGCGCGACACGATCGATTGCAGCGCGGTGACGAGTTGCGCGCCGACCAATACGGAATCGATGCACTTGTGCGGACGCGCCGCATGGCCGCCGACGCCTTCGATGCGGATATCGATCGCGTCGGTCGCCGCCATGATCGGTCCCGGTCGCAGCGCGAACGAGCCCACCGGCAAGCCGGGGCCGTTGTGCATTCCATAGACTTGCTCGATCTTGAAACGCTCCATCAGGCCGTCCTTGATCATGGCATCGGCCCCGGCGCCGCCCTCCTCCGCCGGCTGGAAGATCACCACCGCATCGCCCGCGAAGTTGCGCGTCTCGGCCAGATAGCGCGCGGCGCCCAATAGCATCGCGGTGTGGCCGTCATGGCCGCAGGCGTGCATCTTGCCCGGCGTCTTCGACGCGTAAGGCAGATTGGTCTCCTCCTCGATCGGCAACGCATCCATGTCGGCGCGCAGGCCGATCACCTTGAGGTCGCCGGAAGCCGGCTTGCGGCCCTTGATGACGCCGACGACGCCGGTGCGCCCTAGCCCCGTCGCCACCTCGTCGCAGCCGAATTCGCGCAACCGTTCCGCCACGAAGGCCGCAGTGCCGTGCACGTCGTACATCAGCTCAGGGTGGGCATGCAGATGCCGCCGCCAGGCCATGATGTCCGGTTGCAGATCGGCGACACGATTGATGACGGGCATGACGAACCTCGAAGGCGCAAGGAAGCGCGGGTGAAAATTCGGGAACAATCAGGCTAGCACGGCGGGACATTTCGCCCAAGAGAACCGTCCGTGAGAAGCCACGCAAAGCCGAGAAGGCAAAAATTCCGCCAGATAGCCAATGTACAGCCTCCCGACGCGGCGTTATGGCATCTTGAGGCAGGCCGGTTCCGAAGCCTTCGTGCGGAAGAACCGGGCACAGAAGAAACGACGGTGGGACATGGTGAAACGGATCGAGGGCGAATTTGATTATATCGTCGTGGGTGCGGGCACGGCGGGCTGCGTCACTGCCAACCGCCTCACCGAAAACGGCAAGCATCGCGTGCTGCTGCTCGAGGCCGGTGGCCGCGACAACTGGATCTGGTTTCACATTCCGGTCGGCTACCTGTTCGCGATCGGCAATCCGCGCGCCGACTGGCTGTTCAAGACTGAAGCGGAGCCAGGCCTCAACGGCCGCGCGTTGAACTATCCGCGCGGCAAGGTGATCGGCGGCTGCTCGGCCATCAACGGCATGATCTCGATGCGCGGCCAGGCGGCGGATTACGATCATTGGCGGCAACTCGGTCTCACCGGCTGGGGTTGGGACGACGTGCTGCCGGAGTTCAAACGGCTGGAGGACCATTTCCTCGGCGCCACCGAGCATCACGCCACCGGCGGCGGCTGGCGCATCGAACAGCAGCGCCTGACCTGGAGCATCCTCGACGCGATCCGCAATGCGGCTGTCGAAATGAACATTCCGCGCAGCGACGATTTCAACACCGGCGACAACGAAGGCGTCGGCTATTTCCACGTCAACCAGAAGCGCGGGCGGCGCTGGTCGGCGGCGCGCGGTTTTCTCAAGCCGGCGTTGAACCGCCCCAACCTGCGGCTTGAGACCGAGGTGCTGGTCGATCGTCTGGTGATCGAGAACGGCCGTGCAGTCGGCGTGCGCTTTTCGCGCGGCGGCGAAGTTTTCGAAGCGCGCACCAAGGGCGAGATGATCCTGTGCTCCGGCGCGGTCGGCTCGCCGGCGATCCTGCAACGCTCCGGCATCGGTCCCGCCGACTGGCTGAGCACGATGGGCATCGATGTCGTGGCCGACCGGCCCGGCGTCGGCCGCAACTTGCAGGACCACTTGCAGCAGCGCGCGATCTACAAGGTGTCCGGCGTCAAGACACTGAACGAAACTTATGCGTCACTGATCGGGCGCAGTCTGATGGGTGCGGAATTTCTGCTGCGACGACGTGGTCCGATGACCATGGCGCCATCGCAACTCGGCATCTTCACGCGCTCCGATCCGAAACGCGAGCGCGCGAATATTCAGTTCCACGTTCAGCCGCTGTCGCTGGAGAAATTCGGCGATCCGCTGCATCGCTTCCCGGCGGTGACGGTCAGCGCCTGCAATCTGCAACCGACTTCGCGCGGCACCATTCGCCTGCGCTCCACCGCACCCGACGCTGCGCCGGTGATCGCGCCGAATTATCTCGGCACCGAAGAAGACAAGCAGGTCGCAGCGGATGCCATTCGCGTCACGCGGCGATTGATGAAGCAGAAGGCACTCGCGTCCTATCATCCGGACGAATATCTGCCCGGCCCGAAAGTCGGCGATGACGACGCGTCGCTGGCAAAAGCCGCCGGCGACATCGGCACCACGATCTTCCATCCGGTCGGCACCGCGAAGATGGGCCTGTCGAGCGATCCGACTGCGGTGGTCGACGAGCGGCTGCGGCTCTACGGCGTCGAAGGCCTGCGTGTCGTCGATGCCTCCGTGATGCCGACCATCACCTCGGGCAACACCAACACGCCGACCGCGATGATCGCATCGAAAGCGTCGGCGATGATTTTGACGGACGCGCGGTAATCAAGATAGGCCGTCATTGCCGGGCATAGCTGTTCGAGGAACGGCGTCGCTTCGCTCGCCTACGCCCCGGCAATCCATCCCTTTTCAAGAAGATGGATGCGCGGATCAAGTCCGCGCATGACGATGGATGATCGAATACAGCGATACGACTGTAGACAAGAAAAAAGGCGCGGAGTTTCCTCCGCGCCTTTTCGCATTCTAAATCCGCCGATGCTTACGCGCGGCCGAGTTCGAACGCCTTGATCTCCTGGGTCCGCTTCGAGGTCAGCTCCGCCTGGTGATCGGTGGCGATGGCGACATACACCGCCGGCAGCACGAACAGCGTGAACAGCGTGCCGATGGTCATGCCGGCCACCACGACGAGGCCGATGGAGAAGCGGCTCGCCGCGCCCGCGCCGGTCGCCGTGAGCAGCGGCAACAGGCCGGTGACCATCGCGGCGGTGGTCATCAGGATTGGGCGCAACCGCACCCGCGCCGCCTTTTCGATCGCCGCGCGCTTGTTGAGGTTCTCGTTCAGCTGCAACTCGTTGGCGAACTCCACCATCAGGATGCCGTGCTTGCTGATCAGGCCGATCAGCGTCAGCAGGCCAACCTGCGTATAGATGTTGATGGTGGCGACACCGAAGAACAGCGGGATCAACGCACCCGAGATCGCCATCGGCACGCTGATCAGGATGACCAGCGGGTCGCGCAAGCTCTCGAACTGCGCCGCCAGCACCAGGAAGATGATGATCAGCGCGAAGCCGAACGCGATCGCCAACTGGTTGCCTTCCGTCACGTACTGCCGCGCGTCGGCGAGGTAGTCGTGGCTGAAGCCGGCCGGCAGGTTCTTCGCCTGGCTCTCGAGGAAGTCGACCGCCTGCCCCACCGTTACGCCGGGCATCGGCACCGCCTGGAACGTCGCGGCGTTGAGCTGGTTATAATGCGACAGCGCATTCGGATCGGTGCCGTTCTGAATCGTCACCAGCGTCGACAGCGGAATCTGCTGGCCGCTCGAACTCGGCACGTAATAGCCGTCGAGCGATTCCGGCGACAGCCGCAACCCGCGCGGCACCTGCGGGATCACCTGATAGGAACGTCCCTCCAGATTGAAGCGGTTGACGTAGTTGCCGCCAAGCAACGTCGCCAGCGTCGCGCCGAGCTGTTGCATGGTCACGCCGAGATCGTTCGCCTTGGTGCGATCGATGGCAACGCGTACCACCGGCTGATTGAAGTCGAGGTCGCTGTCCGTGACGATGAACAGACCGCTCTTCTGCGCCGCCGCCTTCAGCTTGCTCATCTCCTCATAAACCGCCTGGAAGCCGGCGGTGGAGTAGAGAGCCATCTGAATCGGCAGACCGCCCGGCCCGCCCGGCAGCGGCGGCAGGTTGAAGGCGAAAGCCTGCACACCCTCGACCTTGCTGATCTCGGCCTGCACCAGCGGCTTCAGCGCGATTGACGAGCGCTTGCGCTCCTCCCATGGCTTCAGCAGCATGCCGGCGATGCCGTTGTTGATGCCATTGATGCCGTTGATCATGAAGCGCAGATCGGTTTCAGGGAAACTCGCGAAAGCCTTGTCGAGCTTGTCGCCATAGTAGTCCATGTAATCGATATTGGCGTATTTCGGCCCCTTGAGCACCGCGAACACGATGCCCTGATCCTCTTCCGGCGCCAATTCCTTCGACGTGTGCATGTACATGAAGCCGACCAGCCCAAGGATGGTCACCGCGAACAGCGCGGTGATCGGGCGATAGTCGAGCGAACGATCGAGCTGTCGGCCGTACCAGTTGGTCACCGCCGTGAAGACCGTATCGACCTTGCGCGCGAACCAGCTTTGCGACTCGTGCTTGAGCAGCACCGAGCACATCATCGGCGACAGCGTCAGCGCCACGACGCCGGAAACGATCACCGCGCCAGCCAGCGTGAAGGCAAATTCACGGAATAGCGCACCTGTCAGACCGCCAAGGAAGCCGATCGGCGCGTACACGGCCGCGAGCGTAATCGTCATCGAGATGACCGGCCCGACGATTTCGCGCGCGCCTTGCAGCGACGCCTGCACCGGCGTCTTACCCTCCTCGAGGTGGCGGTGGATGTTCTCCACCACGACGATGGCGTCATCGACGACGAGACCGATCGCCAGCACCATCGCCAGTAGCGTCAGCAGGTTGAAACTGAACCCGGCGGCAATCATCAGTGCGCAGACGCCGACCAGCGACAGCGGAATCGTCACCACCGGAATGATGACCGAGCGCAGCGATGCGAGGAACAGGAAGATCACCACGATGACGATGGCGACCGCCTCGACCAGCGTGTTGCGCACTTCCTCGATCGACGAGGTGATGAACTTGGTCGAGTCGTATGCGACCTTCATCTTCATCGACGGCGGCAGATTGCGCTCGATGTCCGGGAACAACTTGCGAACGCCCTGCACGATGTTCAGCGGATTGCCCTGCGGCGTCGCCTGCACACCGATGAAGATAGCCCGCTGGCCACTGAAGGCAACGCTGGCATCAGTACTTTGGGCCGCCAGTTCGACCTCGGCAATGTCCTCCATGCGAACGAAACCGCCGTTCTTCGCCTTCACCGTCATCCGCTTGAACTGCTCGACGTTTTGCAGGTCGGTGTTGGTGGAGACGTTGGAGATCGTGTAGTAGCCCTTGGTCTGACCGGCCGCCGCCTGATAATTGTTAGCGGCAATGGCAGCGTTGACCTCGGCCGTAGTCACGTTGCGGCCGGCCATCTTCACGGGATCGAGCCACACCCTCATGGCAAAGGTCTGGCCGCCGAGAATATCGGCGGACGCGACGCCATCAACTGTAGACAGGATCGGCTGCACCACGCGCGTCAGGTAATCGGAGATCGCCGAACCCGACAGTTCATCGCTGGAGAAGCCGAGATACATCACCGCGGTGGTTTCGCCGGTGGACTTCAGGATCACCGGGTCGTTGGCTTCCTTCGGGATCAGGTACTTGACCGAATTGACCTTGGACAGCACTTCGGTCAGCGCCGCATTCGGGTCGAAGTTCAGCTTGACGAAAACCTTGATCTGGCTCTGGCTCTGGGTCGAATTCGACGTGATGTAATCGACACCTTCGGCCGAGGCCACCGCCTGCTCGATCGGCGTGGTGATGAAGCCCTGCATCAGTTCCGGCGACGCACCGGGATAAGCCGTCGTGACGGTGATCACCGTGTTCGACAGCTTCGGATATTGCCGGATCGGCAGCTTGAACGCGGCAGCCGCGCCGATCAGCAGGATCAGCAGGCTGACGACGACGGACAGCACCGGCCGCTTGATGAAGATATCGGTGAATGCCATTTGCAGGCGCTCCATGAACGGTCGGCGCCCTCGCGGGCTCGACCGGGAAATGTTGGGTCGGACCGAGGCCGCGCGACGCGGCCTCAGGTATCAGTTCCGTGTATCAGTTGCGCGGCGGCGGATTGGTGATCGGCGGCAGCGGGTCCTTTGAGATTTCGACGGCAGCACCCGATTGCAGCTTCAACTGTCCGACAGCGACGACCTTGTCGCCGGCTTGCACGCCCTTGGTGATCACCGCACGGCCGTTGACCCGGTCACCGGTCCGCACGAAGGTCCGTTCGGCGGTGAGGCTGGTCTTGCCGTCCTCCTCCTTCTTCTCCTTGATGAGATAGACGGAGTCGCCATACAGCGTGTATTCCACCGCGGTTTCCGGGACGGTGACCACCGCCGGCTTCTCGGGCAGCACCACCGTGGTGGTGGCGAACATGCCCGGTTTCAAAATGCCTTCCGGATTCTGGATGGTCGCTTGCACGCGGATGTTGCGGGTATCGGTCGAGATTTGCGGCTCGATGGTGGTGATCTTGCCGTCGAAGGTCTTGCCCGGATAGGCGTCGACTTCAACACGCACCACCTGCCCGACCGCCAGCTTGCCGCTGTCCTTCTCCGTCACGGTGAAGTTCGCGAACAGCGTCGCCAGATCCGTCAGCGAGACGATCTGCGTGCCGGCGGTGAGGAATTGGCCGACTTCGACGTGGCGCACACCGAGCACGCCGTCGAACGGGGCGCGCACCAGTTTCTGCGAGATGATCGCTTCGGTCTTGGCGATGCCGGCGTTGGCCTGATCGTAAGCCGCCTGCGCCTGATCAACGGTCGCCTGCGGCCCGAACTGACGCGAAGCCAGTTGCTTGGCGCGATCGAGCGACAATTCCGCAACCTTGGCCTGCGCCTTGAAGCTGGCGAGATCGCCCTGATCCGGCTTGTCGAACAATTGCACCAGCGGCGTACCCTTGGTCACGCGCGCACCCGCCGTGAACAGGATATCGGTGATGCGGCCGGAGACATCCGACGTCACGTTGACCTGATGGACGGCCGCGAGTTCGCCGACCGCGCGAAGCAGGTTCGGAATCACTTCCGATTTGGCCTCGGCGGCGCTGACCGTCACCGGCGGTGGCTTATTGTTGGCGAAGAACTGCGCGATCATGTGGCTTCGGAAGGCATTGAAGCCCACCAATCCACCGACCAGGATCGCCAGCAAAAGACCAACGATAATAAACCAGCGCACGCGGCGCACCGGCTTGCTGCCGCGCGGCTGTTCGCCAGGGCCACGTGCGCTTGTCTCGTGTTGAATCTTTTCGGCCTTGGCTGCCATGTTCGATTCCGTCGCTAGTGTCATGTCATGCACTTTCCGCGGTTCTGCGGCATCAGGTCCGGCGGAAGATCGCGGTCCAGATGCGCGGCGATCGCTTTTTCATTCAATCCAATTCCGCGAAGAACGAATTCGCAGACTTGCCGCTCCAACTGAGCGGCCTCTCCGTAAGACAAACAATCCGTCGGCGGCAGCTTCGTCAGCACCAGTTGCAGCACCATGTGGTGAGCGAACCAGAACAGATTGATCGGCCGTCGCCCGACTTCCGATGCATCTCCCGTCTCGACTGCCCGCTTGAGCGATGCCGTGAAGACCGGGCCGATCAGCTCTCCTATCTTTTCATAAAGAACGCGCGCAAACTCACCGTCGTCCAATTGACTCGTGATCATCAATCGCAACTGCTGGGCTTCTTCCTCATCCGGTTCATCGGACGTCTGAAGAAAGTGCCCCACCATGCCGCGGATCAGCACTACGAGCGTTTCGGTCGACGGCGCCAATCCGAGCAACGTCGTCAGCTTCGGATCGGCCTCGCAGGCTTCCGCCAGAATCGCGGCGTAGAGCGCGGATTTAGTCGGAAAATGCTTGAACAGCAATCCTTCCGAAATTGAGGCCGCCGCAGCGATACTTTTGGTGGTCGTGCCGGCGAACCCCGTCCGCGCAAAGCACCGCTTCGCCGCCGACAGGATCAACTCTCGCCGCAGATCGCTGGTCATGCGAATGGTACTCATCGGAGCGTGAGTAAACACTCACTTATGAAATGTCAAGTTCCTTGTTGCAATGCACCACAACTCGCGGATCGCCGGCAATCGATCCCCGGGCATTTCGCTGATCGATCAAACCGGTATAGTCCTCGGCAAAACGAGAGCCGGCATGACTGAAACCCTGCGCGACCCGACCGCGAAAGAACTGGCGGCCAATTTCGACATCGAGAAACTGACGCCGGAGTTTTACGCTGACCCCTACCCGACCTATCGCGCGCTGCGGGAACTCGCGCCGCTGAAGCGGCTCCCGAACGGCGGCTATTTCCTGACGCGTTACGACGACCTCGTCACTGCGTACAAGACCACGCGGGCATACAGTTCCGATAAGAAGCGCGAGTTTGCCCCGAAATACGGCTCGTCGCTGCTCTACGAGCACCATACTACCAGTCTCGTCTTCAACGATCCGCCGGCCCATACGCGGGTACGCCGCCTGATCATGGGCGCGCTGTCGCCGCGTGCCATCGCCGAGATGGAGCCGGGCCTGATCGCACTGGTCGACCGCCTGCTCGACGCAATGGAGGCCAAGGGCCGTGCCGAGCTGATCGAGGACTTCGCCGCCGCCATTCCGGTGCAGGTGATCGGCAACCTGCTCGACGTGCCCCACGACGAACGCGGGCCCTTGCGCGACTGGTCGCTGGCGATCCTCGGCGCACTGGAGCCGGTCATCAGCGCGGACGCTTTCAAACGCGGCAACGACGCGGTGTGCGACTTCCTTGCCTACCTCGAAATTCTCGTCGAACGCCGACGTGCCAAGCCGGGCAATCCCGACCGCGACGTATTGACGAAACTCATTCAAGGCGAAACCGACGGCGAGCGGCTGACCGCGAAGGAACTGCTGCATAACTGCATCTTCCTGCTCAACGCCGGCCACGAGACCACCACCAACCTGATTGGCAACGGCCTTGTCGCGCTGCTGCGTTATCCCGAACAGAAAGCGCGCCTGATCGCGCAACCCGACCTGATCAAGACCGCCGTGGAGGAAATCCTGCGGTTCGAAAGCTCGAACCAGCTCGGCAACCGCATGACCACCGAGAGCGTCGAACTCGGCGGCATGACATTGCCGCCGCAAACCTCAGTGACGCTGTGCATCGGCGCCGCCAATCGCGATCCGGCGCAGTTTCCCGATCCCGAGCGCTTCGACATCGCGCGCACGCCGAACCGTCACCTCGCCTTCGGCACCGGCGTGCATCAATGCGCCGGCATGGCGCTGGCGCGGCTGGAAGGCGCCATCGCCATCTCACACTTCCTCGCGCGCTTCCCGCGCTATGAGTTGGCCGGCGAACCGGTGCGCGGCGGTCGCGCCCGCTTCCGCGGCTTCACCAGCGTGCCGTGCAGGCTCAACGCGTGACGGATTTCGAGAGCCTTCGTGCCGCCACTCATCACTGAACCGTTCTTCTACGCCGTCGCCATACCCGCGGTGGTGCTCCTCGGCCTGTCCAAGGGCGGGTTTGCCGGCATCGGTACCGCCGCGACGCCGCTGGTCGCGCTCTATCTGCCGCCGTTGGAGGCCGCCGCACTGATTCTGCCGGTGCTGATCACGCAGGACCTGATCTCGCTCTATATCTATCGCCGCGACTGGGACGCCACCAACCTCAAGATCATGCTGCCCGGCGCGCTGGCCGGCATGGCGCTGGCTTGGCTGACCGCTTCCTATGTTTCAGACGACAGCATCCGCATCATCGTCGGGCTGGTCGGCGTCGCCTTCGTCGCCAACATGTGGCTGCAACGCAAAGCCGAAGCGCCGACAAGAGGACACCTCGCCAGCGGCGTGTTCTGGGGTGGCGTCTCCGGCTTCACCTCCTTCATGATGCAAGGCGGCGGCCCGCCGTTTCAGGTCTACGTGTTGCCGCAACGTCTGCCAAAGCTCACGCTGGTCGGCACCACTACGATCTTCTTCGCGGTGATCAATGCGTTGAAGATCGGCCCCTATCTCGCGCTCGGCCAGTTCACGCCAGCCAACTTCACCACGTCGCTATTGCTGCTTCCGATCGCGGCGGCCGCGAACCTCGCCGGCGTCTGGCTGGTGCGCAAGACCCCGACCGGTTTGTTCTATCAGATCGCCTACGTGCTGCTGTTCATCATCTCGGCGGCACTGCTCTGGCAAGGCGCGCGCGGTTTAATGCAGTAGAAGAGCCGTCACCCTGAGGTGCATTGCGAAGCAATGCCTCGAAGGGCGACGGCGATCCTTCGAGGCTCGCTTACGCTCGCACCTCAGGATGACGCCGTCTTATCATTGGCTACAAGGCCCGCGCCGGCGGCTGAAGCAGAATCGTCGGTACGCCGCAGGTGCCGCTGCGCACCGTCGCCACCTGCGTGCCCGGCTTGCGCCCTGCGCGCGGCTCCGATACATCGATGCCCGCGGCCTGCATCCGCTGGCGCGCCGCCGCGATATCGTCGACGCGGAAGCTCAAACCCCACAGCCGGTCGCGGCCGTCGGAATAATCCTTGCCCGCGCGCTTCACCGTCTCGACGATGAGATCGCCGCAGCGGAAAAACATCAGGTGTCCCCAATCCGCGTGCGAGCGATCGAGCCGCATGTCGAGCCTGAGCCGCGCGCCGTAGAGCGCCGCGGCGCGCTCGGGATCGGCGGTTTCGACCACCACATGATCGAGGCCGGTGATCGGTGCATCGGCGCTGATTTCCGAGACAGGGCGTTGTCCGCTCATCTCGAGAAAGAACAGCCGCACACCATGCGCCGCATCGGTTGCCGCACGCGTGCGTTTCCACGGTAGCGATGCGCCATCGATAAGATTACGGCTACCACCGTCGCCGATCGCTTCCGGCTTCAGACCCAGCCGATCCAGCCGCCGATGCCAGTTGGCGATTTCCTCGACGCGCAGGCACAGGCTGGCCAGCCCCTCGCCGTTGGCATCGATGGTCGCACGGATATGATCGCCGGCCGCGCTCGCCGCCGGCGCCAGCAGTTCCACCGACATATTGTCGAGCGTGAACAGCACCGACGCGGATGCCTCATCAGCGCTGCGCCACGCCGGCTTGCGGCCGAGCAGCGCGGCATAGGCCGACGCCGCCGCCTCGATGTCGCGGATGAGAACGACGACGTGATCCAACCCGACAATCATGCAAGCCTCCCGAGACCTATCGCCGAAACCCGAGCGCGCCGCGCCCGGCGAACACTGCATCGCGCCCGAGCGCTTCCTCGATGCGCAGACACTCGTTCCACTTCGCCATCCGCTCCGAACGCGAGAACGAACCGACCTTGAGTTGCCCCGCATCCCAGCCGATCGCGAGAGGCACGATGGTGACGTCCTCGGTCTCGCCGGAGCGCGCCGAAACGATGGTGCCGAAGCCCGCCGCCTTGCCGGCGTCCAGCGCTGCGCGCGTTTCGGTGACGGTACCGGCCTGATTGGGCTTGATCAGCACTGCCGTTGCTGCGCCATCGGCTGCTGCCTTGCGAACGCGATCCGCATTGGTGACGAGGAAATCGTCACCGATCACCTGACAGCGATCACCATAAGCGCGCGTGAACGCGGCGAAGCCCTCGGCGTCGTCTTCCGCCACCGGGTCCTCGATCGAGATGATCGGATAGGCTTCGCACCAGCGGCCGAGCATGTCGATCATCGCGCTTGTGTCGAGCTTGCGGTCGTCGAGCGCCAGCGTGTAGGTGCCGTTCTTGCCGAACTCCGACGCCGCGACATCGAGCGAGATCGCAACATCGTCACCGCCCTTGAAGCCAGCCTTGAGAATCGACGCCACAAGCGTATCGAGCGCCTCCTCGTTGCTGCGAAATGCCGGCCAGTAACCGCCCTCGTCGGCGACGCCTTGCAGCTTGCCGGCCTGCTTCATGATGCTGCCCGCAGCGAGATAGACTTCGGCGGTCCATTCCAGTGCCTGCGCGAACGACGATGCGCCCGGGCACATCACCATGAAATCCTGAATATCGACGCGACGCGCCGCGTGCGCGCCGCCGCCGAAAACCTGAATCTCCGGCAGCGGAATCCGCACCTTGCGGCCTTGCGCGAGGTGCTGCCACAGCGGGATGCCGCTGGCGGCCGCCGCAGCATGTAAAACCGCCATTGAGGTAGCCACGATGGCGTTGCCGCCGAGGCGGCCCTTGTTGGTCGTACCATCGAGCACGATCATCGCCTGATCGATCGATGCTTGATCCGCGGCATCCTTGCCCGCAAGCACCGCCGCGATCTCGCCGTTCACCGCACTCACCGCGCGTCCGACATCGTAGCCGCCGAGTTTCACGCCGCCGTCGCGCAGGTCCACCGCCTCGCCGCTGCCCATCGACGCACCCGCGGGCGCAATCGCGCGCCCCAACGCGCCGCCTTTCAACGTAACATCGACTTCCACGGTGGGGCGCCCGCGCGAGTCCCACACTCGCCGTCCGCGCACGCTCGAAATCCGTGTATCGCTCATCCCTCGATCTCCAAAGAGTCTTTATCTCCGCGCGTTTTCTTCACGCGAACCGGTATCCACTTCGCTCGAAAACGCTTTTGCCCAAGCCTCGCGTACATCGGCCAATCGCGACGGCGGCGATGCGATCAGCGGCACCGCGACGCGACGCACGCGCGCCTTGTCGTTCTCATCGGTGATGTATTCCACCGGCGACTTGCCATCGACGCGTGCGAGGAACAGCGCCGGCAATAGCCGCGCCGCGCGGCGTTCGAGTTCGGCGACAGGCTCCCAATCGACCCGCGCCAGATAAGCCACCGCCAGCGCATCGAAACAGGCGAGGAAGCCAGTGCGGGCGCGCGGCGTCCACAGGCACTTCAGCAGCATGTGATTGAGGCAGAACGCGAGATCAAACGCGGGATCGCCATACCAGGCGCATTCGGCATCGAGAAACACCGGTCCGTTCGGGCCGACCAGAATATTTTTCGGGCTGACGTCGCCATGCACCAGCGCGATCTTCGTCGCCAGCGTCTCACGCGACAGGCACATCAGCGCATCGGCAATGTCGGGATGCACCGGCGCGGTGGCTTCGAGATAGGGTTCGAGCCGGATGGCGTGAAACAGCGCATCGGTGGCGAACTGCTTCGCCAACGCAGCCGAATGCGCGGTGGCGGCGTGGATCGCGGCGACAGTGTCGCCGACGCGTGCGGCGAAAGCGGGATCGGCGCGGCCCGCGGCCAGTTCCGCCTTCCACACCGGATGATACGCCGGATCGAGATAGGCCATCGCGAAGGCGCCGATCTCCGCATCGTGCGCCAGCACCTGCGGCACCGCATCCGGCGTCACCTTCGCCGCCGCGCGCAGCCAATCGACCTCGCTGACGTTGCGCGTCACTGGCACCTGCCAGTCGCGCGCGACGCGCAGCTTCTGCAACGCGCGCTTCACCGCGAAGGTGCGATTCCCGGCCTCGACCTTCCAGATGTCCGACGCCACGCCGCCGGTCAACGGCGTGAAGTGCGGTGTAACGCCCGCTGGCACGAGGTCCGCATCGCGCAGAAAAGTCACGACGACGGCGGGCACGGCATTGTCAGGCGGGGATGATGTCAAAGAGCGGCTCCTGTGCCGCCAGTCTTTGCAGAATGACGGGCAGGCCGCAACCTTATGGAAATAGCCCCCGCGTCAGCTTTGCGGCACGCACCCTTTCCACGCCGATCGCCATCGCGGCGGTGCGATGGGAAATTTCGTCCTTGCGGGCGCGCGCCACCATCTGGTCGAAGGCCCGATCAAGAATGTGATATTCGCGCCGGGTGACTTCCTCCTCCTCCCAGAACAGTTGCTGGAGATCCTGCACCCATTCGAAATAGCTGACCACCACGCCGCCGGAATTGCACAGGATATCGGGGAGCACGAAAATCTCGTCCTGCCGCTGGGCCAATACGAGATCGGCATCTGGCGTGGTGGGGCCGTTGGCGCCTTCCGCCAGCACGCGACATCGCAGCTTCGCCGCGACATCCGCGTCGATCACCCGCTCCATCGCCGCCGGCACTAGCACGTCGCACGGCAACGTCAGCACGTCAGCCGGATCGCATTGCAGTTCGCGGGAAAAGCCGGCGATGCTGCCATGCGCGGCGGCGTGGCGCAGCAGCGCGGGAATATCCAGCCCGGCGGCGCTGTGCAGCGCGCCGGTGTGGTCGCTCACCGCGATCACCTTCGCGCCGTAGCGGTGCAATTCGGCGGCGGCGTGAGAGCCGACATTGCCGAACCCCTGCACCACCGCCGTCGCTTTCGCCGGCGCGATCTGCAAATCACCCAGCACGCGCTTGGCGAGATAGGCGACGCCGCGCCCGGTCGCCTCGCGGCGGCCGAGCGTGCCGCCCGAACTCACCGGCTTGCCGGTGACGATCTCGGTGACGGTGCGGCCCTGATACATCGAATAGGTGTCCATGAACCATGCCATTACCTGTTCGTTGGTGCCCATGTCCGGCGCCATCACGTCGGTGTGTGGGCCGACGAACGGAATCATCTCCTGCATGTAGCGGCGCGACAGTCCTTCCAGCTCGCGCTTGGTGATCGACGACGGATCGACGCGGATACCGCCCTTTGCGCCGCCATAAGGCAAGCCGACCAGCGCGCATTTCCAGCTCATCCAGATCGCCAGCGCCGCTACCTCGCCGATATCGACGCTGGGCGCGAAACGCGTGCCGCCCTTGGTCGGTCCCATCGTCAGATGATGCTGCACACGGTAACCCTCGAACACCGCGATGGTGCCGTCGTCGCGGTGGATTGGACAGGACACGGTGATGGCGCGCTTCGGCAACAGCAGTCGATCTCGTTCATCATGCGGAATGGCCAGATGATCGGCAATCACTGCGAACTGCCGCGCCGCCATATCGAAAACCGCGCCGGAATAGACCGACATGATGTACCTCCATCGTTCGATCGCGGGAACCCGGCGCTGCGGAAGATCGTTCAACACAGGCGCGCAAGCGTCGCCGCAATGATGCAACAGTTGTAACGCAGGGTTGCGTGCAGGCGCGAATTAATAGTTGCAATAGAGCGTGATAAACGGCGCTAATGGACGCGACGCACCCATAACCAATGGACCGAACGATGCAGGCGCTTTTTATCGGACAAACCTACATCGACGTGACGTTTCTCACCGATCACATGCCGACCGGTGACGAGAAACATGTCGCTTCCAACTATGCGGTGTCATTCGGCGGCAATGCGGTGACCGCCGCATTCTGCTGCGCGCGGCTCGGCATCGTGCCGGACCTGCTCACCACGGTCGCCGACGACTGGCTCGGCCGGATGTTTCAGGACATGGCGGTGAAGTACGGCATTCCGCTGCACGCCCGCAAAGTGCGAACGTCGTCGCTGTCGTTCATCATGCCGAAGGACGGCAAGCGCGCCATCGTACGCTGCCGCGACGACGATCATCTGCATCCGTTTCCGATGCTGAACCTCTCCGGCTGCCGCGCACTACATGTCGACGGCCATCAGCCCGAGGCCGCGCTGCATTACGCGAAACTCTGCCGCGAAGCCGGCATCCTCACCTCGCTGGACGGCGGCGGTCTGCGTGACAACACGCATGAGCTGCTGGAATTCATCGATGTGGCGATGGTCGCGGAACGACTGTGCGAGCAGATGGAGTTAAGCCCGCGCGCGATGCTGGATTACCTCAAATCGCGCGGCTGCCGCATCGGCGGAGTGACGCTCGGCGAGCGCGGGTTGGTCTGGTACGACGAAACCGGCGTGGTCCGCGAAGTGCCGGCGCTGAAGGTGCCGGCCGCGCGTGTCATCGACACCAACGGCGCCGGCGATGTGTTTCACGGCGCTTACGTCTATTCCTATCTCAGCGATCCGTCGAAAAGTTGGCAGGAGCACTTCACCTTCGCGCAGGCGGCGTCGACGCACAAAATCCAACACCTCGGCAACGAGGCCGGCTTGCCGACGCTCGCCGATATCGCTGTGGTGCGCGAGGAGTTTCAGAAGCCGGCCGCAGGGAAACTCCGCGCGGTGCGGCCGTAGGCAGACGACCAAACCTTACCGTCATGCCCGCGCTTGTCGCGGGCATCTACGTCTTAAGAACATCGTCGCAAGAAAGACGTGGATGGCCGGGACGAGCCCGGCCATGACGGGAGATTTATATTCTCACGCCATCGCCTGCTTGAGATCGAAGCTCATATCGGCCGCCTGTTGCGGCGTGATCGAGCGGCCGGCGGCGAGCATGCGGCGGCCGAAGACATGATCGCCGGCGCGATTGACCGACTCGACGCCGATCATGCGGTCACCCTTGTAGCAGAACACCGAGAATGGGCCTTGCTCCGGATCGCCGCGCAGCACCGCATGATCGAAGCCCGCCGTGAGCCCTGCCATCTGCAATTTGTCATTGCCCTGATCGCTCCAGAACCATGGTAGCCCGTCATAGGTTTCCGGCTTGCCGGTGAGACGCGCGGCGACGCAGCGCGCATGATCCGTGGCGTTCTGCACTGACTCCAGCCGCAACGGCGCGCCGAAGCGCGGGCTCTCGAACAACGCGCAATCGCCGATGGCCGAGATATCCGGATCGGCGGTCAGAAGCTGCGCGTCGACAACGATGCCGGCGGCAACCGGTAAGCCTGCTTCGGCAGCGAGTTCGACATTCGGCAGCACGCCGACGCCGACCACCACGAGGTCCGCCGGCATCTGCCGGCCGTCGCTCAGGGACACCCCCGTCACCTTGCCGTTCGCGCCTTCGATTTCCGTCGCGCCCACGCCGAAGTGAATGCGGATGCCGGCCTCGCGATGTTTGCGCTCGAAATAAGCCGAGATGTCCTGCGTCACCGCCCGCGCCATCACCCGCGGCGCCAGTTCGAGCACGTCGACCTCGAGCCCTTTCGCTCGCGCCGTGGAAGCGAATTCCAATCCGATAAATCCCGCGCCGATCACCACCAGACGCTGCCCGGCTTTGATATGAGTCCGCAGCGCTTCGCTCTCAGCGAAATTGCGCAGATACATCACGCCGTCGAGGTTGGCGTTCGGCACATCGAGCAGCCGATTGCGCGCACCGGTCGCCAGCACCAGGTGGCCGTATGGCACCTCCGCGCCCGAACCGAGCCGCACGCTATGCTTGGCGCGATCGATGGCGACGACATGGCCGTCGACCAATTCGATCGACTGATCGGCATAGAACTTCGCTGGCCGGAACAGCACGCTCTCCGCGCCCCCCGCCCCCTTGAGATAGGCTTTCGAGAGCGGCGGGCGTTGATAGGGCAACAACGCCTCATCGTTGATCAGGCGTACCGGTCCGGTGAAGCCCGATTGCCGCAGCGACACCGCGACCTGAAATCCGGCGTGTCCCGCGCCGACGATCAGAACTGTTTCCTTCGTCATCACCTTACGTCCCGTCCATCCGACTGGCGTCCATGGGCAGCCAAGTCCGGCGGCATGATGCACGATCCGGCCCGCTTGTCATCACCGGCGTGAATGGCGTTAAATGCGCGTCTGCTTCCACGCGAAAAGGTTTTTTTCATATGTCCACTCCGGATTCCGATCAGCCTGCCCTGCTTGCCGTCGACGGCGCCGTCGCTACCCTGACGCTCAATCGGCCGACGGCTTTCAACTCGATCAATCTCGCCATCGCCCAACGGCTGGAGCAACTCGCCGCCCAGGTCGAGGCCGACGACAACATTCGCGTGCTGGTGGTCGAGGGTGCGGGCCGCGCGTTCTGCGGCGGCGGCGACATTCAGGTGTTCGGCGCATCGATGGACAATCTCGAACCTGTCATCCGCGAGTTGCTGAAGCATTTCCACGCCTTCACCGTCGCGCTGCGGCGGATGCCGAAGGTGGTCATTTCCAGCGTGCACGGCTCTGCGGCGGGCGCCGGCCTGTCGCTCGCCTTCATGGCCGATATGTGCATTGCCGCCGACGATGCGAAATTCACCGCGGCCTATCACAAGCTCGGCATCTCGCCGGACGGCGGCGGCACCATCGGCGTCACCGAGATTGTCGGCGCGCGTCGCGCGTTGCAGATCTTCCTTGCGGATGGCAGCTTCTCGGCGCAGCAAGGCTACGATTGGGGGATGATCGCCAAGCTGGTGCCCGCTGCCGAACTGAAAGCCGCGACCCGCGAACTGGCGCAGCGCATCGCTCAAAATGCACCGGCGGCGATCGCCGCCACCAAGGCGCTGATCCATCAGTCGCGCTTCACCTCGGTCGCACAGCAACTCGACGCCGAGGTCGAACGCATCACCGGCTGCATGAAACATGACGAATTCGGCATCGCCGTGAACAAGTTTCTGACCAAGGCGAAATGACGTTCGGCCGGCTGGCGATACACGACCACGCAAGTTAGGTCATGGCCAGGCTTGGCTGACCTTTTCATCAAGCCTTCAAAACACAAACGCCGGGACGGGATCGTCTCCCGCCCCGGCGTTGTTGTTAAGTACGTGTCGCTTACGCGGCGTTGAAGCCAGCGATCGCCTTCACTTCGAGGAAGTCCTCAAGGCCGAACTTGCCCCACTCGCGGCCGTTGCCCGACTGCTTGTAGCCGCCGAACGGCGCGGTGCGATCATTCGGCGAGCCTTGCAGGTTGACGTTGCCGGCGCGGATCTGGCGACCCACCTTGCGCGCGCGCTCGACGGTGCCGGCCGAGACGTAACCGGCGAGGCCATACGGCGTGTCGTTGGCGATCTTCACCGCCTCGGCTTCGTCCTTGGCGCCCATGATCACCAGCACCGGCCCGAAGATTTCCTCGTTGGCAATGGTCATCTTGTCGGTGACGTCGGCGAAGATCGTCGGGCGCACATAGAAGCCCTTGTTGACGCCTTCCGGCAGACCGGGACCGCCCGCGACCAAGGTCGCGCCTTCGTCGATGCCCTTCTGGATCAGATCCTGGATCTTGTTCCACTGGTTGCGGTTGACGACCGGGCCGATGGTGGTGCCTTCGGCGCGCGGATCGCCCGCCTTGGTCTTGTCGGCGACACCCTTTGCGATGGCGGCGACTTCCTTCATCTTCGACAGCGGCACGATCATGCGCGACGGCGCGTTGCACGACTGGCCCGAGTTGTTGAACATGTGGGCCACGCCGCCGGTCACGGCCTTCACCAGATCGGCGTCTTCCAGAATGACGTTCGGCGACTTGCCGCCGAGTTCCTGGCTGACGCGCTTCACCGTCGGCGCCGAACGCTTGGCGACGTCGATGCCGGCGCGGGTCGAACCGGTGAACGAGATCATGTCGATGTCGGGATGCTCGCTCATCGCGGCGCCGACATCCGGGCCGAGACCGTTGACGAGGTTGAAGACGCCCTTCGGCACGCCGGCTTCATGAAGGATTTCGGCGAAGATCAACGCCGAGGTGGGCGTATATTCCGACGGCTTCAGAATCATGGTGCAGCCCGCGGCTAGCGCCGGGGCGACCTTGCAGGCGATCTGGTTCAGCGGCCAGTTCCATGGTGTGATCATGCCGACCACACCGATCGGCTCGCGCACCACGACCGCGGAGCCCACAGGCTCTTCGAACTGATAGTTCTTCAGCACCTCGAGCGTGGTCATCAAGTGGCCAAGGCCGGCGCCGGCTTGCAACTTCTCGGCCATCGGCAGCGGCGCGCCCATCTCGTCGGACACCGACGCGCCGATATCCTTCAGCCGCGTCTTGTAGACGGCGATGATCTTTTCCAGCAGCGCCACGCGCTCCTCGCGGGTGGTTTGCGAGAACGTCTCGAAGGCGCGCTTGGCGGCCGCCACAGCTTTGTCCACGTCGGCCTTGGAGCCCAGCGCAACCTCGTACATGGCCTCCTCGGTGGCGGGATTCACCACCGGCGTCGACTTCTTGACGGCGGGATCGACCCAAGCGCCGTCGATGTAAAACTGCATGCGATTGACCATGACGAAACCTCACAAACTTGCGGGATTGGAAAGAACGGAAACGTTCAGTCCCCATCCTTGCATGAAACCGTGCCGAAATGAACCCGCCGGACGCGACCCGCCATTGCAGGCGGCGCATCCGGTCACGTCAGCGTGTTGACGCAAGAAATGAATTACACCGCCATCTTCCGGTGTCGCACCGGACGACCGGCGGTGAGACCTTCCGCCGCATCGAGGATCGCGTTGGCGTCGATGCCGTAGTGCCGATAGAGATCATCTATCGAACCGGTCTGGCCGAAATGCTCGACGCCGAGCGCTTCCATGCGGTGGCCGCACACCGCGCCGATCCAGCCCAGCGTCGCCGGGTGGCCATCAAGCACCGTGACGATGCCGCAGTCGCGCGGCAACGACGCCAGCAGTGTCTCGATATGGCTCATATAGGGAGCGCCTCGCCGCTCGCGCCGCATCCGCCGTGCGGCGGTCCAGCCGGCATGAAGACGATCCGCTGAGGTGATCGCCAGCAGGCCGATGTCGCGGCGGCTCTCGCCGAGCAGGCCGACCGCCTCGATGGCCTCCGGCGCCACCGCGCCGGTATAGGCCACCACCACTTCCGCGTTCGGCCCCGGCTTGCGCAACCAGTAAGCGCCGTCGGCAATGTCGCGTTGCAGTTCGGGCGTCATCATCCGCTTCGGCTGTTCGACGGTGCGGGTCGAGAGCCGCAAGTACACCGAGCCGCCGCTGCGGGTGCCATCGCGCGCGCTGCCCTTGTCGTCGAGGTCGCGCTGCATGTGTTCAAAACCCCAACGCATGATCGTCGCGAGTTCATCGACGAAGGCCGGCTCGAACGAGGCAAGGCCATCCTGCGCCATGCCGATCAAGGGCGTCGCGATCGATTGATGCGCGCCGCCCTCCGGCGCCAGCGTGATGCCGGATGGCGTCGCCGCCACCATGAATCGCGCGTCCTGATAGCAGGCGTAGTTCAGCGCATCGAGCCCGCGCTCGATGAAGGGATCGTATAATGTCGCCACCGGCAGCAGCCGCGCGCCGTTGATGGAATGCGACAGGCCCAGCGCCGACATCAGGATGAAGAGATTCATCTCGGCGATACCGAGTTCGATGTGTTGGCCCTTCGGCGAATAATCCCAGGTGAACGTGGACGGGATTTTCTCCTTCTTGAACACGTCCGCCATCGCCGCCTTGGCGAACAGCCCGCGCCGGTTCACCCATGCGCCGAGATTGGTCGACACCGTAACGTCGGGCGATGCGGTGACGATGCGCGCGGCCAATTCGCTGTCGCCGCGCGCGAGTTCGTTGAGGATCAGTCCGAAGCCTTGCTGCGTCGACATCTGCGCGGACGCGGGAAACGCCAGCTGCTCCGGCACGTCGATGGTCGGCGTTTCCAGCCTCCGCCTGCCATCGCGATTGAACGACGCGCCTTTGACGAAGGCTTCCAATTCGTCGGCGGACTGTGACAGTCCTTCGAACTTGTCCCACTCGTGGCCGGGTCGGATGTTCTGCGCGGCGCGGAAGGTGTCCATCTGCGTCGGCGTCATCAGTCCGGCGTGGTTGTCCTTATGGCCCTGGAACGGCAGGCCGACGCCCTTGACGGTGTAGGCGATGAAGCACACCGGGCGATCGTGATCGATAGACTCGAATGCCTCCAGCATGTTCGCCATATCGTGGCCGCCGAGGTTCGACATCAGCGCCAGCAATTCGGCATCGCTGCGTCGCTCGATCAGCGCGCTGACGTCGCCCTGATCGCCGATCTCGTCCTGCAAGCGCTTGCGGAATGCCACGCCGCCCTGAAAGCACAGCGCCGCGTAGACCTGATTGGGACAGCTATCGATCCAGCGCCGCAACGCCTCGCCGCCGGGCTCGGCAAAGGCCGCCTGCATCAGCTTGCCGTACTTCACGATCACCACGTCCCAACCGAAGTTGCGGAACATGGTCTCGAACTTTTCCCACAAACCCTCACGCACCACAGCGTCGAGACTCTGGCGGTTATAATCGACGATCCACCAGGTGTTGCGCAGGCCGTGCTTCCAGCCTTCCAGCAGCGCCTCGAAGATGTTGCCCTCGTCCATCTCGGCATCGCCGACCAGCGCGATCATGCGGCCTTCGCGGCGGTCCTTCATGAAGCCGTGGGCGCTGACGTAATCCTGCACCAGCGACGAGAACAACGTCTGCGCCACGCCGAGCCCGACCGAGCCGGTGGAGAAATCGACGTCGTCGATATCCTTGGTGCGCGACGGATAGGATTGCGCGCCCTTGTAGCCGCGAAAATTTTCGAGCTTCTCACGGGTCTGATGCCCGAACAGATACTGGATCGCGTGGAAGATCGGGCTGGCATGCGGCTTCACCGCGACGCGATCCTCTGGCCTCAGCACCGAGAAATACAGCGCCGACATGATGGTCGCGAGCGAAGCAGACGACGCCTGATGACCACCGACTTTCAGGCCGTCGACATTGGGGCGAATGTGGTTGGCGTGATGGATGGTCCAGGACGACAGCCACAACACTTTGCGCGACAGGGCTGAGAGGAGTTCGAGGCGGCGCGGGTCGATCGGCATGGGGCGGACTCAAGCTGTTCGGTTGGGTCCGATGGTAACGCCGCACGGGGCATCAAATTTCTCAATTTTTCACATCGCTCGAGGAAAAATTGGGATACGATCCCACGATTCCTGAGGTTTTCGATGATTACATTCCAATGACAGCCCTCGACGCTATCGACCGCAAGATCATCGCGCTGTTGCAGCGGGACAGCCGCATCACCATGCAGGAGCTGGCCGACAAGGTCGGGCTCTCGGTGTCGCCGTGCCATCGTCGTGTGAAGTTGCTGGAGGAGCGCGGCGTCATCACCCGCTACGTCGCCACCGTCGATCAGCAATCGCTCGGGCTGCACGTTAGCGTCTTCATCTCGATCAAGCTGGCACGGCAGAAAGAGGAAGATCTCGACCGCTTCGCCAAAGCGATCTCGCATTGGGAGGAAGTGCTGGAGTGCTACCTGATGACCGGCAACCGCGACTACCTGCTGCGCGTCGTGGTAGCCGACCTCGCCTCCTATGAGACGTTCCTGAAAACCAAGCTGACCCGGCTCGACGGCATCGCCTCTATCGAGTCCAGCTTCGCGCTCAGTCAGGTGAAGTATTCCATCGCGCTGCCGGTGTGAGTCTTTCGTCATGCCCGTGCATAGCCGTTCGAAGAACGGCGTCGCTTTGCTCGCCTATGTCACGGGCATCCACATCTTTACGGCCTCACCGAAAGAAAGGCGTGGATGGCCGGGACGAGCCCGGCCATGCGATGAACATCAATGCAGTCGCTTACGCCCCCGGCGCGCGTTCCAGCGTGGCGCGCATTTGCGTTTTGCGGATCCGCTCGCGGTGCGCGATGTAGAGCCCGCTGCAAATGATGATGCAGGCGCCCAGTACGGTGAATCGATCCGGAATTTCCGCGAACATCACGAAGCCCAGCAGGCTCACCCACACCAGTTGGCTGTAAGTGAACGGCGCGAGCACCGAGGCATCGGCGTGGCGATAGGCCAACACCACGATCCAGTGGCCGAGCGTCGATGAGATGCCAATCACGACCGCGATGCCGACCTGCTGCCAGGTCGGCGTCACCCAGAAGAACGGCGCCAGCAGCGACAGCACGACGAAGCCGACGATGGCAGAATAGGCCATGGTCGTTACCGGACGGTCGACGCCCGCGATCTGCCGCGTCAGCACCAGCGCGAACGCCCAGCCCAACGCCGAGACAATGGGAAAGAGCGCCGCGGCATGGAATGCGGCGGTGCCGGGCCGCACCACGATCAAGACGCCGACCAGCCCAACGAGCGTGGCGACCCAGCGCCGCACGCCGACCTTTTCCGACAACATCACGATCGACAGGCAGGTGACGAACATCGGGGCGATGAAAGCGGTGGCGGAGGCTTCCGCGATCGGCAGATAGCCGAGGCCCCAGATGAAGAATAGCGACGACGACACCAGCCCGATGCCGCGCAGCACCTGGATCGCCGGGCGCTTCGTGGCGAGCACGTTGCCGCCGCGCCGCATCAGCACCGCCGGCAACATGATCAGGAGAAAGACGAAGAACCGAATCCAGGCGATTTCGACCGGCGGCAGGCTCCGCGTCAGGTACTTAGCGAGCGCGTCCGAACACGCGAGGAACACGGTGGAAGCGATCACCAATGCGATGCCGCGGAACGGGCGGTCCGTCCGCTGCGGGGCACGCTCAGCGCCATGGCGCGGCGCGGCAGGACTTGCAGGGATCTGATCGGCGAAGGCCGTAACCGGCGCGGTTGGCGGGGACAAAGCGGAGGCTCGGAGTCGCAGGGCCAAAAGGAAAGCCGGACCAAACGCGAATCGCACCCGAACGACAAGGCACGAAAACAGGATGCCGATATGCGTCTGGCGAATCGAGCCGCCGACTACAGCATCGGCAGCGAGCGCGGTTCCGTGCCACGCGGAAACGACTTCTCGATGCGGGCGATATTGTCCGCCGACAATTGCAGGTGGAGCGCACCGGCGTTGTCGGCGGCATGTGCGGTGGTGGCCGCCTTCGGGATCGCGAACACTGACGGGCGGCGGGTGAGGAAACTCAGCGCCACCTGACGCGGCGTCGCGCCGTGGGCGGAGGCGATCTCCGCAAGCACCCGCCCCTGCGCCGAACTCGTCGCGGGAAAATCGTCGTGGCCGAACGGTGAATAGGCCACCACCGCTACGCCATGCGCCTCGCACCACGGGATCACCGCGTGCTCGATAGCACGCTCGCGCAAGTGATAGAGCACCTGATTGCAAGTGATATGGCCCTCGCCCGCGACCTCCAGCAATTCATCGAGATCGTCCGCATCGAAATTGCTGACGCCCCAACTTTTGATCTTGCCAGCCGCGATAAGTTCGTCGAACGCCGCCACCGTCTCCGCCAGCGGGTACGACCCCCGCCAGTGCAGCAGATAGCAATCGAGCCGGTCGGTCTTCAGCCGCTTCAGCGAACGCTCGCAAGCGGTGATGGTGCCGCGCCGCGAGGCGTTGCTCGGCAACACCTTGGAGACGAGAAACACCTCGTCGCGTCGCCTGGCAATCGCCTCCGCCACCACCAGTTCGGCATCGCCATACATCTCGGCGGTGTCGATGTGGCTCATGCCGAGATCAAGGCCGCGCCGCAGCGCATCGACCGCCTTCTTGCGGTCGCCGTGGTCGATGTACCAGGTGCCCTGCCCGATCGCCGGCACTTTCACGCGTGCCGCGCCGAAGGCGTGTGCATTGGATCGCTTCGCCATCACGAAATCCCGTTGGTTCCGATGTCCGCTTTGGACCGGCTTGTGTCGCGCGCGCGGACGTTGTGAAATAGCCGCCATCCACGCCGAAACTGCGGCCGTCCCAGGAGAAAATCAATGCTCGACCAAGCCAAGTCCGCGTCCAGCCTGACGCCTTCCACCGCCGCGCCCGAAAGTCTCGGCATGTCGGGCGCGCGGCTCGGCCGCATCGAGGATCATCTCAAGCGCCGCTACATCGACAGCGGCCGCTTTCCCGGCACGCAGACGCTGATCTACCGGCGCGGTGCCATCGCCCACTCGGCGGTGCAAGGCTATGCCGACCTCGAGCGCAAGACGCCGATGAAGGATGATACCATCTTCCGCATCTATTCGATGACCAAGCCGATCACCTCGGTCGCCTTCATGATGCTGGTGGAGGAAGGCCACGTCGCGCTCGACGAGCCGGTCCACAAATACATTCCGCAATGGCGCGACCTGCGGGTGTTCGTCGCCGGCACCCCGCCGCTATTCCAGACCAAGCCGGTGACGCGGCCGATGCAGATCGTCGATCTGTTGCGCCACACCTCGGGCCTTACTTACGGCTTCCAGCAGCGCAGCAATGTTGATGCCGCCTATCGCGCGAAGAAGATCGGCGAGGTTGAGAAGTCCGGCACGATGCAGTCGATGATCGACGATCTCGCCGGCATCCCGCTGGAGTTCTCGCCGGGTGAAGCCTGGAACTATTCGGTCTCCACCGACGTGCTCGGCTACCTGATCGAGAAAATCTCCGGCAAGCCGTTCCAGCAGTTCCTGAAGGAGCGCATCTTCGATCCGCTCGGCATGAAGGACACCGACTTCTTCGTTTCGAAGGACAAGGCACATCGCTTCGCCGCTTGCTACAACGCCACGCCGGGCGGCATGGCGTCGTTTCACTCGCCGGGGCTCAAAGGCGATCTGACACTTCAGGACGATCCGACCACCAGCAGCTTTCTGACACCACCCTCGTTCATCTCCGGCGGCGGCGGGCTGTGCTCGACGGCGGCGGATTACCTTACCTTCTGCCGGGCACTCCTGAACCGCGGCGAACTCGGCGGCACGCGGCTGCTCGGCCCGAAAACGCTGGCGCTGATGACTACCAACCACTTGCCCGGCGGCAAAGACCTGACGCAACTGTCGCGCTCGTTGTTCAGCGAGGCGACCTTCGCGGGCGTCGGCTTCGGCCTTGGCTTCTCGGTGACGATGGACCCGGCACAGACGCTGATCCCCGGCAGCGCCGGCGAATATGCCTGGGGCGGCGCGGCCACCACCTCGTTCTGGATCGATCCGGCCGAAGACCTGATCGCCATCTTCATGACGCAGGTTTTGCCGTCGAGCGCTTATCCGGTGCGCCGCGAATTGCGCTCGCTGGTCTATTCGGCGATCACCGACAGCAACCTGTAAACATCGACAGGCAACCTCATACCCGGAAGCGGCCGGCGCGTGGACATATCCGCCATGCGCCGGCATTCACGGGAATGACATTGGTTTGCCCGTATGGTCTGCGATAAGCAGGGCCGCGTCCATTCGTTGCGCCTCGCAAGGACGAAAGACTTCGCAAAGCCCGGCCACGGTCGGCTTGATGTCCGCCTGCCGCCGGTTCCGCATGAGCTACGCCGAACAACCGACTGTCGCTCAAAAGCCGCAAGCGAGCGGCCGCCTGCTGCCGCAAGCGGTGCGAAACTACGTCCGCAATCACGATCTCGGCGTGATGTTGGTGGCTATCGTCATCGGCCTGCTCAGTGGGCTGCTGGTGGCAATCATCGCGTCGCTCAGCGAAACCATCCACGCGATCCTGTTCGGCATTCCCTTCGACGCACGGCTCAGCGCCACAGGAACGATCGCGTGGCAGCGAACCCTGTTCATTCCGATCTGCGGCGGCGCGGCGCTGGCGCTGATCGCATGGCTCGTGGGCAACCGCCTGAAGAGCCAGATGGCGGACGTCATCGAAGCCAACGCCTTGCTCGGTGGTCGCGTCTCAATGCGCGGCAGTCTGCTGATCTCGTTTCAAACGTTGGTGTCGAACGGCTTCGGCGGCTCGGTCGGCCTCGAAGCCGGCTATACACAAATCTGCGCCGCCTTCAGTTCCTATTTCGGCCGCAAACTGTCGGCGCGGCGCAGCGACATGCGGCTGCTGGTCGCCTGCGGCGCGGCGGGCGCGATCAGCGCCGCCTTCAACGCGCCGCTCGCCGGCTCGTTCTATGCGTTCGAGGTCGTGCTCGGTGCTTACACCGCCGCCAATCTGGTGCCGGTGGTCGGCAGCGCGGTCGCGGCGTGGCTGGTCGCACGGCAACTCAACCAGCAATCCTTTTTGCAAATTGCCGGATATCCGACGCCGGTTTCGATCGAGATGATCGGCCAGGCGGTGCTGATCGGGCTGATCTGCGCCATCGCCAGCATCATCCTGATGCAGATGATCGCGACGTCCGACCGGGCATTTCATCGGTTGCGCTGGTTCAAGGGCGCGCTGCGGCCGATCGTCGGCGGCGCCTTGCTCGGCGGCATGGCGCTGCTGACGCCGACCGTGCTCGGCGCCGGCCATGGCGCAATGCAAATGATGCTGGTCAGCCAGCCGCCGTGGCTGCTGCTGACGACCACCATCATTCTCAAATCGTTGGCGTCGTCGGTCTCGCTCGGCTCCGGTTTTCGCGGCGGCCTGTTCTTCGCTTCGCTGATGCTCGGCGCACTGATCGGGATGCTTTACAGCACGCTCGCGACGATGGTGCTGCCCACTGTCGCGCTTCAGCCAGGCACCGCCGCCATCGCCGCTATGGCGGCACTCGGCACCGGCATCCTCGGCGCACCGTTCGCGATGATCTGTCTCGCGCTGGAAGTCACCGGCCAGTTCTCGCTGACGGTCGGCGCGATTGTCGCCTCGTCGGTCTCCGCGCTGATCGTGCGCGAACTGTTCGGCTACAGCTTCGCGACGTGGCGCTTCCATCTGCGCGGCGAAGTCATTCGCGGGCCGCAGGACGTCGGCTGGATCACGCAGTTCAACGCCGCGACCTTGATGCGATCGGATTTCGAGACCACGCCCGGCCAGATGTCGATCGCCGAGGCGCAGAAACTGTTTCCGCCGGGCCGCCTCAAGCAGGTGGTGCTGCGCGCACCGGACGGACGCTATGGCGGCCTCGCCCAACTCTCGGAACTTCATTCCACAGAGATCGCCGGCGATCGTCCGATCGCGGAACTGGCGCGGCAACAGAAGGTCTTCCTGCAACCGCAGATGTCGATCCGCGAGATCATGGCGGCGTTCGAAACCACCGAAGCCGACGTGCTGGTGGTGGTCGACAATGCCGACGACCGCACCCCCATTGGTACCGTCAGCGAAACCCATGCACTCCGCGTGTTCGGCGAAGAACTGGAACGCCGCAATCAGGAAATGTATTTCCGGTGAATGGTGGGATGACGCCGGATCAACGTAGCGTCATCACCTCGCTGCCGTCGTCATGGCCGGATTTATTCCGGCCATCCACGTCTTTTGATCTTGCCCGGCCCTTAAGACGTGGATGCCCGGCACAAGGCCGGGCATGACGGAAAGGATTGGCTTTGACGAAAACCGTTACGGCGTCAGCACCGCGCGGCCGACCAGCTTGCCTTCCTTGAGGCTGCGCAAGGCGGCGTCAGCTTTCTCGAGCGGCATCGTGGTCACCGGGATCGGCGGAATCTTCTTGGTACGCACCAGATCGAGCAGTTCCTCGGTTTCGCGCAGGTTGCCGACGTAGCTACCCTGAATGGTCAGCGCCTTCATCGCGATCAGCGGCAACGCCCACGGCGCACCGCCGCCGAACAGGCCGACCATCACCAGCTTGCCGCCCTTGGTCAGGCAATCGAAACCGAGTTGCGCGGTCTGCTCATTGCCGACCAGATCGATCGCACCATAAACCGGACCGCCGGCCTTCGCCGCGATCTGCTCGACGGCATCGGCAGCCGCGCCATCGACGGCACCGAGCGCACCGGCCGCAATGGCGGCCTCGCGCTTGCGCGGATCGATATCGACGACGATGGCGCCCTTGCCGCCCATCGCCTTGAGCAGCGACAGCGCCATCAGGCCGAGGCCGCCTGCGCCGAAAATAACAATCGGATGATGCAGCACCGACTCCACCTTCTTCAGCGCGCTGTAGGTGGTGACGCCGGAGCAGGCATAAGGCGCGGCGGTGACCGGATCGAGGCCTTTCAGATTGATGAGATACTTCGCGTTCGGCACCGTCATGTAATCGGCATAGCCGCCGTCGCAGTACACGCCGAGCGAATTGCCTTTCAGGCACATGTTCTCCTGATCGGCGAGGCAGAGTTCGCACTTGCCGCAGCCGAGCCACGGATAGACCAGGCAGACATCGCCGACCTTGAGATTGTCCTTGGCGTCGGGGCCGATCGCCACCACTTCACCGACCGTCTCATGACCCATGGTACGCGGCAGCGACACACCGCGATCCTTCAGCGACAACGGCTTGCGGCCGTGGCCGAGATCGTAACCGCCTTCCCAGATGTGCAGATCGCTGTGGCAGACGCCCGCGGCCTTCACCTTGATCAGCACCTGCGTTCCGGTGGGCTGCGGCGTCGGCTCATTCACCTCGGTCAAAGGTGCGTTGAAGTCGGTGACCTTGAAACTCTTCATGGCGTCCAGTCCTCGGGCTCGTTTTGTTGTTCGTTACAGTCCGGCGATGACGGCGCGGGCAATCTCCGCGGTGCCGTCGCGGCCACCGAACTCCATCGGTTTGATGCCATCTGCATAGGCCTTGTCAACCGCGCGCTCGATGCGCTCGGCGGCCGCGGCAGCTTCAGGGAGTTGGTGCTTGTCGGCCAGCCAGTCCAACAGCAGCGCGACGGACAGGATCATCGCGGTGGGATTGGCCTTGCCCTGCCCCATGATGTCCGGCGCGGTACCATGGCAGGGCTGGAACACCGCGTGGCGGTCGCCGATATCGGCCGACGGCGCCATGCCGAGCCCGCCGATCAACCCGGCGGTGAGATCGGACAGAATGTCGCCGAACATATTTTCCGTCACCAGCACGTCGAAATCCCACGGGCGCTTCACCAGCATCGCCGAACAGGCATCGACGTAGACACGGGATGTCGCGACGTCCGGATGACGCGTGGCGGCCTCATCGAACAGGCCGCGAAAGTAGGCGAATGCCTTAAATACATTCGCCTTGTCGACGCAGGCCAGTTGACCCGTCTTGCCGCGCGCCTTGCGGCGTTCCGCGAGATGAAAGGAAAAGTCGAACAACCGCTGCGAGGTTTTTCGCGTGATCACCATGGTCTCGCGCGCCTCGTCCGCGGTGACGACGCCCTTGCCCATCGACGCAAACAGGCCCTCGGTAGACTCGCGGATCAGCACCAGATCGATGCCATGCTCGGCCGCGCCGATGATGGGACTTGGCACGCCGGGGATCAGCCGCGCCGGACGAACGCCGGCATAAAGATCGAAGATCATCCGCAATTCGATTTGCGGCGCGATCTCGGTGTTGTCGGGATAGCGGATATGCGGCAGGCCGCAGGCGCCGAGCAGAATGGCGTCGGCTTCGTCGCAAAGCTTGATGGTAGACTCCGGCATCGATTTGCCGGTCTGTTGATAATGCGTCGCGCCAGCGGGCGCATCGGTGAAGCGGAATTTCAGCTTGGTTCTCGCCTCGATCCGGCGTAGCACCTCCAGCGCCGGCGCCATCACCTCCGGGCCGATACCGTCGCCCGCGAGCACCGCGATGTGAAACGCCTCCATCGCCACCATCAGCCCGACATCCCCGTGAGCGTGGCCTTGCGCATCCACACCTTGTTGTCGTGAAAAGCCGCGCCGCCATAGGGCGCGACCGCCTCGGCGCCGGTCAGCATGTTGATGCCGCGATTGCCGACATGGGCGTGGTTCGGATGCACCGATTCCGCGATCAGCACGCCGCGCCGCACGCCGGGAAACAGCCGCGCGGTGAGATGCGTCTCGCCGCGCGTATTGCCGAGCGTCACCAGGTCGCCCTCGGCGATATCGAGGCCGCGCGCGTCGTCCGGATGGATCATCACCGACGGCACGCCTTCGCGCGCTTTCGACGACGGCGTCTCATTGAAGGTCGTATTGAGGAAGCTGCGCGACGGGCTGGTGGCGAGCCGGAACGGATGCGCGGCGTCCGCCGCCTCGATCACCGCCCAATGATTCGGCAGAGCCGGCATCTTGTCCCACGCGCCGTTGCGCTCGTTCACCGGCACCGGCACGTTCGGCCAATCCGCCTTGAAGTGAAACTTGCCGTCGCTGTGCCCGAAGCCGTCGAGGAAATGCGAGGCCCGAAAATCCGGCTGCAAGTCGCGCCACAGATCGGCCAGCAGACCCTCGACGCTGCCGTGGCCGCTGGCTTGCAACGTCCCGTCGATGACTTCGCGCGCGGTCATCTCGAACGCCGGATGTTTTGCGCCGACGCGCTTCGCGATGCCCTGCAACACTTCATGATTGGAACGGCATTCGCCGGGCGGCTCGACCAGCTTGGCGCCGACCGAAATGTACTGATGACCGCCGCCGTAGTAGAGATCGTCATGTTCGAGGAACATCGTCGCCGGCAACACGATGTCCGCCATCTGCGCTGTTTCGGTCATGAACTGCTCATGCACCGCGACGAACAGGTCCTCGCGCGCAAAGCCTTGCCGCACCAGCGCCTGCTCCGGCGCGACCGTTACCGGATTGGTGTTCTGGATCAGCATCGCCTTCACCGGGCCGCCGCCCTTCAGCGCCTCGGCATCGCCGGTGAGGATGCGGCCGATCTTCGATTGATCGAGTCGCCGCATGCTCTTGTCGACGACGTCGAGCCCTTCGATCAGCGTCTTGTCGAACTTCCAGATCGCGCCGTTGTTGAAAAACGCACCGCCGCCTTCGTACTGCCAGGCGCCGGTCACGGCGGGAATGCAGAGCGCAGCGTGCATCTGCGCCGCGCCGTTGCGGCTGCGAGTGAAGCCGTAACCGAGCCGGAAGTACGAGCGTTTCGTTTCACCCACCGCGCGCGCGAAGGCTTCGATCTCGCCGACTGGAACGCCGCAGATCGCCGATGCCCATTCCGGCGTGCGTGTTGCGAGATGCGCCTCAAGTTCGTCCGGACAATCGGTATACTTCGCGAGATAGGCGCGATCGGCAAAGCCCTCGCGAAACAGCACATGCATCACGCCGCAGGCGAACGCACCATCGGTGCCGGGCCGCAACAAAATTTTGATGTCGGCCTGCTTCATCGTCTCGTTGTCGTAGACGTCGACGGCGGCGATACGTGCGCCGCGCTCCTTGCGCGCGCGGGTCGCGTGAGTCATCACGTTGACCTGGGTCGAGACCGGATTGGTGCCCCAGATCACAATGAGATCGGACTTCGCCATCTCGCGCGGATCGACACCCATCACCTTGCCGGTACCGGCGCCGTAACCGGCCCATGCGATGGTCGAGCAGATGGTGCTGTAGAAGCGCGAATACTTCTTGGCGTGTGACAGGCGATTGATGCCGTCGCGCATCACCAGTCCCATCGTGCCGGCATAATAATACGGCCACACCGACTCGCCGCCGAATTCCTGCTCGGCGGCATTGAACCGCGCGGCGATCTCATCGAGCGCCTCGTCCCACGAAATGCGCTCGAAACGGCCTTCGCCTTTCGCGCCGACCCGGCGCAGCGGAAACCGGACGCGATCCGGATGATTGATGCGCTCGCTGTAGCGCCCGACCTTGGCGCAGACGACGCCGGCGGTATAGGTCTGTTGCTTCGAGCCGCGCACCCGGCCGATGGTCGTGCCGTCGATGACCTCGACATCGAGCGCACAGGCCGAGGGACAATCGTGCGGACAGGTGGAATGGCCGATTTCGATTTTGATGTTGGCATTCATGGCACTACCACTAACACAATTATTAGCCGCGAGGCATCCGCGTTACGACCGTCTGGCCCGCTGATCCTTCACGTAACCGAGCGGAACACCGAGGCGCTTGACGGTGACCACCACCTTGCCCTGGCTGTCGCGGTCGCAATTCATGTGGGTCGGCGCGATGAAGAAATCGGCGGTTTCCCAGACCTCGGCCCAATGCAGGTGCGGCTTGGCCTTTTTCAGGAACGCCGCGCGCTCGCCGCAGATCGCCACCGAATAGCTATGCTTGGGATCGCGGCTCAAAGCCGGTTCGGTGCGATCGAGATAGGCTTCCAGCCCGTCCACCGCCTCCGGCATGATGGTGAACCAGTAGTCCATCGCGTAGCGGCGCGACGCACCTTCGAGGCCGCCGACCAGCGGATTGAACACCAGATATTCGTAAGGGTGCAGGCGAACCAGCGTCACCGCGTTCCAGCCAAAGCCGACGATGACGACAGCCAGCACCGCAACACCGAGTTGGCGGCGCACCGCGGACAGCCTCATCACCGCGATGTCGAGCCCGATCCCGGCCAGAACGGCGATCGGCGGCAGCACGAACAGGAAATGGCGCAGCCCGCAGAACGCCGGGCCATGCGCCACCACCTCGCACAGCACCGGGAAGATGACCGCGAAGGCCACCATCGCAACTTCGCTCCGCGTACGCCGACCGATGCCATCTCTCGCGAGAGCCGCAAACGCCATCGCCAGCATCGCGCCGGCCAGCATCAGCAACGGCAGCTTGATCAGGATGTAGATCGGCACGTAGAGACGCGGGATGGTCGCCATCCGATACACGGTGCCGTCAAGCACGGTGCGAATGTTATAATGAAATTCCGCGAAGCTGAATAAGCCACGAATCGGATTGAGCGGCGACAGCGCCGACCACGGCCATGTCACGATCATGATGACATAGGCGATCGCCAGCGCCGGCACGAAGCGGATGAGCGAGGCCCAGACGAAACGCCGCGCACCGCGCGAGGTGAGCGGCATCGATGGTGGGATGCTCAGCAGGATCATCACGCCGACATAACCCACCAGCAACAGGCCGAGCACCTTGATGCCGAGCGCCGCGCCGGTCATCAGCCCGAAGCCGACGATGTGGCGCGGCTTCGGATTCGGCAGGTCGCGTGCCGCGCGCATCAGGAAATACAGCGCGCCGGCCATCGCGGCAGCAAGCGGAATGTCCTTGCTGTGGTGGAACATGGTACCATACCACGAGCCGCAGACCGCGAGTGCCAGCCCGGCAAGCCACCCTGCCCGCGCGCCGGCGATCATTCGCGCGGTCGCCATCGCCGCCGCCAGCCCGCCGACGCCGATCAGCCCGCACAGCAGATGGCGCAGATCGTAGATATCCATCGGCACGAGACGGCCGAGCAGGATCGCCGCGCTGTCGAACAGGCCACCGTAGAGATACAGATTATCCAGTTCGAACACCGCGCGATCGGTGAAGCCGCTTTTGTAATAGGCAACGATCAGTTCGCCGTAGCGATGCTGAATCCATTCGTCGTTGGTGATGGCATAGTCGCGAAAGGTCGCGATCACCAGGCCGACCAGCACCCCCAGCAACAGGATCGACGCCAGATCGTAAGGATCGCGCGACACCACGGCGCGCATCGTTCGCCGAATGAAAGAATTGTCCGCCTTGCCAGGCCATTCCGCGCCGTAGTCGTTCACCGCTTCGCGCGCGAGATCGGTCATGGTCTATCCGCCTCCCGCGACGGCCGTGAACGGCGACTTCGCTGCATCGCAACATCGACAGATGCACCATCGGCGGATCGGCGAGATAAAAGGGGTGAGCGTTGGGACGGGCATTCGTATCCACGGCGCGGATGAGGCGGACGTTTCTATAGACGATCCCTCAATTTTTACCACTGCGTCGTTGGAATAACGACAGTGTCTCACCCGACCGCCTCTGCCTTGCCAGCCGCCTTGGCGGCGATATTCTGTCTGCCTGTCCAGCACCAACGACCGGGCCAACCCGGCGGGAGCATCCATCAGGGAGTCGACGCAGAATGTATCCGGGGACCCACGTTGCCGCACGCGCCAATCAGCCCGCCTTCATCATGGCGAGTACCGGAGAGACGATCAGCTATGCCGAACTGGAAGCGCGCACCAATCGGCTGGCGCACTTCCTGCGCTCGCGCGGGCTTAACCGCCTCGATCATTATTCCATCTTCATGGAAAACAATTCGCGCTATCTCGAAACCTGCGGCGCGGGCGAGCGCGCGGGTCTGTATTTCACCTGCATCAACTCTTTCCTCAAGGCCGACGAGCTCGCCTATATCCTCAGCAACAGCGAATCCCGCGTGCTGATCTTCTCGGAGGAGAAGCGCGCCGTCGCCGAGGAAGCGCTGCGCCAGTGTCCGAAGGTCGAGGTCAGCCTCGTCGTCGACGGACCAAGCAACGGCACCTCCATCCTCAACCTCGACGAAGCAGTGGGCAGCTTTCCCGCGACGCCGATTGCCGACGAGAGCGTCGGCACCGCCATGCTGTACTCCTCGGGCACCACGGGACGGCCGAAAGGCATCGTGCGACCGCTGCCGGAGCAGCCTCCGGCGCAGGGGCTGCCGCTGTTCGATTTCCTCAACATGATGTGGCGTTATCGCGAGGGCCTGACCTACCTGTCTCCGGCGCCGCTGTATCACTCCGCGCCGCAGGCGGCGGTCAATCTGGTGATCCGCAACGGCGGCACCGCCATCATCATGGAGAAGTTCGATCCGGAGCACTATCTGCAACTGATCGAGAAGTACAAGCCGACGCACTCCCAGCTCGTGCCGACGATGTTTTCGCGGATGCTGAAGCTGCCGGACGACGTGCGCAAACGTTACGACGTCTCTTCGCTGGAAGTGGCGATCCATGCCGCCGCGCCCTGCCCGCCGCAGGTCAAGGAGCAGATGATCGAATGGTGGGGGCCGATTATCCACGAATACTACGGCGCAACCGAAGGGCTCGGCTTCACCGCCTGCGACACGCCGCAATGGCAGGCGCATCGCGGCACCGTCGGCAAGGTGCTGCTCGGCGAACTCCATGTGCTCGACGAGAACATGCAGCCATGCCCGAAGGAAACGCCCGGCACGCTCTGGTTCAAGACCGCGACGCCGTTCGAATACTTCAACGATCCGAAGCGCACTGCCGAAACCCGCTCGGCCGACGGCAGCATGAGCACGGTCGGCGACATCGGCTATGTCGATGACGACGGCTTTCTCTACCTCACCGACCGCGCCACCTTCATGATCGTCTCCGGCGGCGTCAACATCTATCCGCAGGAGTGCGAGAACCTGCTGATCACGCATCCCAAGGTCGCGGACGCCGCGGTGTTCGGCGTGCCGAACGAAGACCTCGGCGAGGAGGTGAAGGCCGTGGTGCAGCCGATGCCGGGTATCGCGGCGGACAAGACGCTGGCCGACGAACTGACGGAATTTTGCGTGAGAAATCTGTCGCGGCAGAAATGCCCGCGCTCGATCGATTTCATCGACGAGATGCCGCGCCTGCCGACCGGCAAACTCTACAAGAGGGTGCTACGCGACCGCTACTGGGGCGACCGCAAGAGCCGCATCGTTTGAGAGACTTCTCTCACTCGAAATGCGGTTCATCGCAAAACGTATCCACGCCCACCGTGTCGTCCCCGCGAAAGCGGGGACCCATTACCCCTGGCGTTAGTGATTTTAGAGAATACTGTAATTCGATGATGGAACCGAGCCGCTGCAGAGTCTGGGTCCCCGCCTTCGCGGGGACGATGATTTGCGCGTTGCAAATCCGTCGGCAAAACAAAATTCCGACTAGGTCCTGAGATCGTTCCACCGACCGCGCCATGCGATGCGACGCATCGTCCGTTTGCATCGGCGGCGCGTTCCGGCGTATGTTTGCTGATCTTAATTGTCTCTCTGCTCTGCGCGGCGCGCGGAATGCCGATGAGCCTGCCGCGGCGCGGCGCGATCGGGAGATTTGACAATGAACGCCCCCATCGTCCGCCTCACCAGCCTCGCCCACGGCGGCGGCTGCGGATGCAAACTCGCGCCGTCGGTGTTGCAGGAGCTGCTGGCGGGGCAGCCTGCCGCCGCACCCTTCCGCCAATTGCTGGTCGGTGCCGACACCGGCGATGACGCCGCCGTCTGGCAGGTTGACGACAACACCTGCATCGTCGCCACCACGGATTTTTTCATGCCGGTGGTGGACGATCCGTTCGACTTCGGCCGCATCGCCGCCACCAACGCCATCTCCGACATCTACGCCATGGGCGCCAAGCCGATTTTGGCGCTGGCAATCCTCGGCATGCCGCTCGACAAGATTCCCGTCGAGGTCGTGCGTGGGATTCTACGCGGTGGCGCTTCGGTCTGCGCCGATGCCGGCTTCCCGATCGGCGGCGGCCATTCCATCGATGCGCCGGAGCCGATCTATGGCCTCGCAGTGATCGGCATTTGCCGGCCCGAACAGGTGCGCCGCAACGCCGACGCGAAGCCCGGCGACGCACTGATCCTCACCAAGGGTCTCGGCGTCGGAGTCTATTCCGCGGCCATCAAGAAAGGCCAGCTCGACGGCGACGGCTATGCCGAGATGGTTGCCTCCACCACCCAACTCAATCGCGTCGGCGGCGACCTGTCCGCCGATCCAGCCGTTCACGCCATCACCGACGTCACCGGTTTCGGCCTGCTGGGCCATTCTTTCGAGATGGCACGTGAATCAAAACTGTCGTTGGTAATTGACGCCAAGGCGGTGCCGCTGTTCTCCCGCGCCAATGAACTGGCCATGAGCGGCTTCATCACTGGCGCGTCGAAGCGCAACTGGGCGAGCTACGGCGCGTCCATCGTGCTGCCGCCCGATATGCCGGAGTGGCAACGCGACCTGCTGGCCGATCCTCAGACGTCCGGCGGTCTGCTGGTCGCCTGCGCGCCGGATCACGCCGAGGCAGTATTGAAGAAGGTGATCGACGCCGGGTTCACATCGGCAAAAATCATCGGCCACGCCGAAGCCGGTCCTGCGCAAGTGCGGATCGAGAGCTAAGTGATTTCGCTTCCATTGTCATGGCCGGGCTTGTCCCGGCCATCCACGTCTTTGAACTTGTGATGCTCTTAAGACGTGGATGTCCGGCATAAAGCCAAGCGTGGCAGATCAAGTTGAGTGTATCGCGAACTAATTCGCCTGCGCCGGCTCGACCTTCATGCGGCGGCCCCAGGTGTCGAAGAAATGGCCCTCGTTGACCACCATGCGGTCAGCGTTGACGCGGTCTTCCAACTCGCGCAACGCCTCGGCGGCCTTGGTATCCTCCACCGGGCCACCGTCGTCATCGACGAGCGGCATCAAGAGCACGCCGTCCCACGGCACGTTGGCGCCGCGCATCAGCAGCGTGAAGTGGTGCCAGTCGAGTTCGTCGCCGATCACATGCGTGAACGTCGAGCGCAACGGCAGCACGCCGAGATTGGCGGTCGACACCAGGATGATCAGCGCGGTGAAGCCGCCGGTACGCTCAAATTCGCGCACCACCCAATCGTCGAACAAGAAGTCGTCAAGCTTCTTGCGCTTAGCAGGTTTCGACAAGCGGCAGCTCCACGATTTCCCGCTCCATGATGCTGAGGAACGCTCCGTTGCGATGCTCGGCAAACCACGCCTCGAACACGCGCAGCTTCTCGATGATGGCCGTGGAATCCGCAGGCGTCTGCGCCTCGGGCAAAACCGGTTGCATCGTCTGCCAGCACGCGGCGATCACCGGCGCAAAATTCGTCAGCGTCTCCTGTTGCGTCTCGCTGGTGCCGCTCCAACCGAGTTCGTGCAGGAACGCCGTAGAGCCGCGCAGGATGGCGTCCTCCTCGGTCTCGCAGCCGTCGAGCGCGGCGGTGACGGTGCGCATCAGGTTGAGCCGCCGGAAACCGAAGGCGCGATCCTGCTCCAGCTCGCGGAAACGAACCGCGGTTTCCTTGCGATAGTTCTCTTCGTTGATGGAGGCGTCGTGCGCGATCCGATCAAGATCGTCGAGTAACGCCGTCAAGGGCTGAGCCGTCATCGCGCGCTCCCGTGCTTGTTGAAGGTTGGCGGAAGAGAATGGGAGTCGAACCCACCAAGAACCGACTCGCGGCCCTTCCCGGATTTGAAGTCCGGACGCCCCACCGGGAACGATGCTCTTCCAATAGTTTCGATCTTCGGCGCCGAATTCGTCTTCAAGTCATTCGGCACTGTCTCATCGGCCGGCCTGCGAAACAGGTCAAGCCGATGCTTATTGACACGGCGCAGATCGCCTCTGCGGATTGTAACACCATGCCGGTCGAAGAATTCAAGTATCTGAATCGCGACCTTGCGGCCGTTGTCGAATTTGTCGCGGAATTGCGCGGCGGCGAACTGATGATCGGCCGCCTGCTCCGACAGCGTCGCCATCACTCCAACCATCTCCGCGACCGTCGCGCGCAGGAAGAAGTGATCGTGCGCCACCTCGTCAACGCGGCCCATCCGCCCGACCAGCTTGAACAGCCGTCGCACCTCCGGTTCGGCGACGCCGGTGTAACCGGCGATGTCACGCACGCGCGGCGGACGGAAACGTCCCTCGCCGCCGATGAAAATCCGCACCTTGTTCCACAGCGCTTCGTCGCCCGGCGTCAGCCGCACCTCATGGCTCGGCAGACGAATCCATGCGCCGTCGAGCGCGATGTCTCGCGTGCGTGCCAATCCTTGCAGCAGCGCGGCGAAGGCGGGCGTCGGCAAGCGCGGTTCGAGTTGCAGCCGCAGGCGCTCAAGGCCGATGCCGGAGAGGTTCGGATTCTCGGCGTGGAATTTCGCCAAGGTCGTCAGGATGTCGTTCTTCATCCGCAGCCAGACCGCCGGCGCGATGACGAATTCGGTCTTCGCGGTGGCGAGACGTAGCAGGCTCATGCGCTGCACCAGCGCTTCGCGCTCGGTCTCCGAAATCGCGCGGTCGCGAATGAAAGCGGAGAAGTCGGTATAGCCGGCGGCGCAATTCAAAAGCGCCGTAAGCGCACCTTCCGGATCGCTGATGGCGTTGGCCTCGAGCTGCGCGATGCGCTCCGGCGCCCGGCGCTTGCGCGCGGCGGCGCGCAGATCGAGAAACAGCCCGCCGCCGATGGTCCGTTGCGCCGTGGTGTCGCGCAGCACGAAGCGGTCGCCGACAGCGGCAGCAATCGGCTGGTCCAGCACCAGTTGTACGAAGGCGTGGCCGCCGGGCGGAATCGGATCGTCGCTGAGCAGCACGATGCGCGCGCCGATCTCGGTGGCGGCATGATGCAACCGCACCGGCATCCATTGCGTGATCGGCTTGCTCTCGCCCGTCAGCACTTCGACGCGGGCGTCGATGCGGTTCGCAGGCGCGTGCAATTCCGGATCGAGCACGACGTTGCCACGCGAAATCGCATCCTTGGTGACGCCGTCGCCGGCGAGATTGAGCGCGCAGCGATCGCCGGCACGGCCGGTCTCGGCCACGTTGTTCTGCGCGTGAATGCCGCGCACCCGTGCCTGCAAACCCGAGGGACTGACGATCACATGATCGCCAATACTGACGCTGCCGGACAGCACCGTGCCGGTCACCACTGTGCCGGTGCCGGACAGCGTGAAGGAACGATCGACCGCGAGCCGAAAACGCCCTTTGTCGGAGCGCGCCTGCCATTCGCGCGCCGCTGTGAACAACTGGGCGCGCAGGTCGTCGATGCCCTGCGCGGTCTGGCTCGACACCGCGAACATCTCGACGTCGCTGAGCGGCGTCAGCGCCAGCGCGTTGGCGATCTCAATGCGCACCTCGGCGAGCCGATCCTCGCTGACGAGATCCGCCTTGGTGATAGCCACCGCGCCACGCGTGATGCCGAGCAGATTGACAATCGCCAGATGCTCGACGGTCTGCGGCATGATGCCGTCGTCGGCGGCAATCACCAGCAGCACGAAATCGATGCCGGACGCGCCGGCCAGCATATTGTGAACGAAACGCTCGTGACCCGGCACGTCGACGAAGCCGAGCACACTGCCGTCCGGCGTAGGCAAGTAAGCGAAGCCGAGATCGACCGAGATGCCGCGCGCCTTCTCTTCCTTGAGGCGGTCGGTGTCGACGCCAGTGAGCGCCCGCACCAGCGAGGTCTTGCCGTGGTCGATATGGCCCGCGGTGCCGACGATCATGACGCGGGCTCCCCAAGCGGCCGTTTCGCCAGCGCTCGCGCGCGCTCGATGTCGGCTTCGGACATCGCGGCATAAGTCGGTTGCAAAAACGACTCCGCCAGCGCGCTGCCCCCGGCCTGCGCGCGCAATAGCCACATCAGCGCCGCCACCGGATCGCGCGGCACTCCGGCGCCGAGCTGATAGGCCGCACCAAGCATCGCCTGCGCGTCGACATCACCGCGCGCCGCCGCCATGTCCCACCAGCGCGCGGCCTCCGCCGCGTCGCGTTCGACGCCGATGGCATTATGATGGATCATGCCGAGCCGTGTCATCGACGGCACCACGCCCTGCGCGGCGGCCGCCTCCGCCCAACTCTTGGCCTCGGCAAGATCGCCGGGGATCATCTGCTGCTCGTAGAGCATCCACGATAGCATGTCCTGCGCCGGGCCGTCGCCGGCTTCCGCCGCCGCGCGATAGAGTTCGGCGGCTTTTACCGCATTGGACTCGACGCCCTCGCCTTTGAAATACAGGTCCGCGAGATTGCGCTTGCCGATGATGTCGCCGCTCTCGGCGGCGAGCGTCAGCCATTTGAAAGCGAGCGCGGTGTCGCGCGCGACGCCCATGCCTTCGCTGAAGCAGACGCCGACATTGTTCTGCGCCCGCGCCACGCCCTGCTGCGCCAAGGGTCCCCAGATCGCCAGTGCCGACCCGTAGTCGTTACCAGCAGCGGCATCGAGCGCGTCCGACATCAACTCGGCAGTGGTCTTCTCAGCCGGCTTGCCGCGGAAGGCTTTGAGCGAAGCATCGAGCCAGCCCATCACGCGCGCTCCCGCAATTGGAGGCCCGCGAGATTACGAACGAAGCCCGCTTCGTCTTCGAGGCAGCGCAAATCGAGCACCAACGCCTGCTCCTCGATGCGGCCGATCACCGGTTTGTCGAGGCCACGGAATGCGGCCGCCAGCGTGATCAACGCGCGGCCGCTCGCGCGCGGCCCTGCGGCGCGAATGGCGATGCCGGCGCTCGGCAAGGTTTCCTGCGGCAACGCGCCGGAACCGATCTGGCTGGCGCAATCGACGACTGTTGCGACGTAACCCAAACCGACGGCGGCCGACAACGCCGGCAGCAGCCGCGCCGCCTGCGCGGCGATATCGTCCCGCTTGCGCGCCAGCAGGCGAATGGTCGGCAGGCGTTCCGCAAGACGATCGGGATCGCGATAGAGTTGCAGCGTCGCCTCGATGGCGGCGAGCCGCACCTTATCGACGCGCAGCGCGCGCTTCATCGGGTTCTTGTTGAGCCGCGCGATCAGTTCGCGGCGGCCGATGATGAAGCCGGCCTGCGGCCCGCCGAGCAATTTGTCACCGGAAAAGGTAACGAGATCGGCGCCCTCTGCCACTGCCTCGCGAACGGTCTGCTCATGCGACAACCCGTAGCGCGCGAGATCGACCAGCGTGCCGGAGCCGAGATCGTTCAACAACGGAACGTTCTGCGCTCGGGTGATGTCGGCGAGCGCCTTGCCGGAGACGCTTTTGGTGAACCCCTCGACGCGATAGTTCGACGTATGCACCTTGAGCACGAGGCCGGTCTTGGGGCCAAGCGCAGCCGTATAGTCCTTCTCGTGGGTGCGGTTGGTGGTGCCGACCTCGACGAGTTTGGTGCCGGCGCGCGCCATGATGTCCGGCATCCGAAACGCGCCGCCGATCTCGATCAGTTCGCCGCGTGAGATCACCGCTTCCTTGCCACGCCCCAGCGTGTTCAGGGCGAGCAACACCGCGCCGGCATTGTTGTTGACGACGGTTGCATCCTCGGCGCCGGTCAATTCGCACAGCAGGTCCCGAACCAGATTGTCGCGCTCGCCGCGTTTGCCGGTGGCGAGATCGAATTCGAGCGCGAGCGCCTCACGCATCGCCGCTGTCGCCGCTTCGATGGCCGCTTCCGCGATCTGCGCACGACCGAGATTGGTATGCAGCACCGTGCCGGTGAGATTGAAGACCGGCCGCACCTTGGGTTGCGACGCGCGTTGCAGCGATGCGATTGCCGACGCGACAATGGCGTCCGCGTTCGGCACCGCCATCCGACCTGACGCCGCAGCACCGCGCACCTCCTCAACGCAATGCCGGAGCGCCTCCAGCAACGCGGGACGGCCGAAGCGATCGGTCGCCTCAATGGCAAGCGGTGTCTTCAGCAACTCGTCGATGGACGGAATACGCCTGAATGCGGGCCCGGGATCGCGCACCGCAACCTCCTAATAACCGATCAGGAACGGATTGATGCCGCCACGGCGAAAACCGAGTTCGCGCACGAGGAGATCGAGACCGAGCGAAGCCACATCATCGGCCACCGGATCGAGCCGATCGTCCTTCTGCTGGTTGAAGATCTTCATATAGCCATGGCAGTCGTCGCAGGTTTCCGCCTTGATGTTGCCGATGCCCTCGATCTCCTGGAACAGGATTTTCCGGGTGGAGCCGCACAGCGTGCATTTGGAGCGGACGTAGTTCCACATGGTACCGCACAGCGAGCATGCACAGAACCGCGTGCCCGGCGCACGGCGCCAGTTGACGATCGCGGTTGAGGTCGGAGCACTGCCGCAGCATGGGCAAACACCATCGCCGACCGATTGCAGCGATTTGTCATCGAGCCGCGCCGCGAGCCGTGCGAAATGCACCTGCAACGCGGCGGCGACGAAGATGTGCTCGGCGACCGCTTCGAACGGGATCGCTTCCGCCAGCACGTTCTGCAACATCGCCTCGCGTCCGGCGGCGTCGGCCGCGGTGACACGCAGCAATGCCGCACGCGCCGGCGACGGCATCTCCAGCCCGACAGCGGCATCGAGCAACCGCTGGAACGCGGCCTCGAACGCCGAGTCGGCCTTGAAGGCGACGCGGTCGAGTGGCGGCATCTTGTGTTCCCTGGCGCGCGCCAGCGTTTCCGCATCGATCGGCGCTGGCTCAGGCAAGCCGTCCTGAATGGACGCCTGCACGCTGCAAAGGCCAGAGAGGAAATTCAGGTAAGGCGCCAGATCGTGCCCTTCGGCCAAAACGGCGAACCGCGCGCTGCGATCGGTGAATATCTGCACCGGATCGGGCAACCGCACGAACGGCGGGATCGGAATATTGCCAATAACGGAAGGATCAGGCTGGGTGGTATCAACGCGCGACATCATTGCACCTCACGAACCCCACGGGCCACGTGGATTCATACGCTAGTCGAGGGCCTCGGCGCCGGCTTACGACCGGCGCCGAGGCAGATCTTCAGTTCTTCCCGGTCACCAGATCCTTGAGCCAGCGGCGATGATGCCGCCAGGCCCAGCCACCGGTGACCTTGCCACGGGTCATGGCGCCGATCGTACCTCGCACCCAGATCGCGGCGTAAACGTGAACGATCCAGACGCAGATCGCCACGATGGCGGTCGCCGAATGGATCAGAACCGCGATCCGCTTCTGCTCGATGGTGAAGTAGTTGCCGAAGTACTGGTCCCAGATCACCACGCCGCTCGTGATGAGCACCAGGATGAACAGCGACATCGACCAGAACACCATCTTCTGACCGGCGTTGTACTTGCCGACTTCCGGCAGCTTGTTCTCCTCGTTGGCCAGCACGTCGCGCAGTCGCCCCATCCAGACGCTGTCGGTCCTCTCCCAGAGATTGAGCCGGAAGAAACGGAAGAACAGCCCCATGAACGAGAGGAACAGCACCACGCCGATCCACGGATGAATGATCCGGGTCAACTGGCCACCGCCGAACAGGCCGGTCAGGAAGTACAGAGCGGGCGTGAACAACGCCAACCCGGAGAGTGCGAGCAGCACCAGGCTGATCGCGGTGATCCAGTGGTTGATGCGGGCCGCCACGGTGTACCGGTCAACGATGACCGGTTTGCCGGGGTGCACGCCGTCTCCAGCGTCGACTTCCGATTTGCTCATCGCCGTCCCTCCGTCAACCGCTCGGCATTCTTCTCATCTTCCGCTGTCACCCGGTTCGCACCGGCAACGGCATGATGCAGGAACCCGAACGCCGCAAAGGCGCCGATCGCCGCCAGGCCGACATACTTGGTGACGCCCTTCCACACTTCGACCAGCGGACTGATCGACGGGTTGTTGGGCAGTCCCGCGTAGATCTGCGGCTTGTCCGCATGCTGCAGCACGTACATGACGTGCGTGCCGCTCACACCCGGAGGATCGTAGAGGCCGGCGTTTTTGAAGCCGCGCGACTTGAGATCCTTGATGCGGTGGTCGGCCCACTGCTTCATCTCGTCCTTGGTGCCGAACACGATGGCCTGTGTCGGGCAAGCCTTGGCGCAGGCGGGTCCCTGACCGACCGCGAGACGGTCGGAGCATAGCGAGCACTTGTAGGCCTTTTGATCGACCTGCGAGATGCGCGGAATGTTGAAGGGACAGCCCTTGATGCAGTAGCCGCAGCCGATGCACTTGTCGTGGTCGAAGTCCACGATGCCGTTGGAATACTGCACGATGGCGCCGGGCGCCGGGCACGCCTTGAGGCAGCCCGGGTCCTCGCAATGCATGCAGCCGTCCTTGCGGATCAGCCACTCGAGATTGCCGGACTCGGCATTCTCGTACTCGGTGTAGCGCATCAGCGTCCAAGTATTCGCCGTCAGGTCGTGCGGGTTGTCATAGACCCCGACGTTGACGCCGACTTCCTCGGTGAGGTTGTTCCACTCAAGGCACGCCACCTGACATGCCTTGCAGCCGATGCACTTCGATACGTCGATCAGCTTCGCCACCTCCGTCTGCCGCTTGGCAGGCGCGGTGACGGACGAGGCCGAACGGCGGATCAGATCCTGTTGGCCGAACTTGGCGGCAACCGGATTGGTGGTGGGGTTAGGAACCGGTGTAAACATCTGTCGCCCTCCCCCTTAAGCCACCGGGCCCGCAATGGGCTCGACGTTGACAAGGAACGCCTTGAATTCAGGCGTCTGCGAGTTCGAGTCACCGATCGCGGACGTCAGCGAGTTGATCGGTGAGGCCTTCTTGGTTTCGCCGATGAAGCCGAAGTTGAGCGGCAGGCCAACCTCATGCACCGTCTTGCCGTCGATCTTGAACGGCTTCAGGCGCTTGGTGACGACCGCCTTGCCCTTGACCTCGCCGCGCTTGGACCAAATCCGGACTTGCTGTCCGTGCTTGATGCCCTTCTCCTTGGCGAGTTCCTCCGACATCTCCACGAAGAACTCCGGCTGCATCACCGCGTTGGCGTGAACAGCCTTGGTCCAGTAGTGGAAGTGCTCGGTGAGGCGATAGGTGGTGCCGACAATCGGGAAGTCCTTGGACGCGCCAAGCGCTTCGAGATCGCCCTTGAACACCCGCGCCACCGGGTTGCCCTTGAGTTTCGGGAACACGAGGTTGCCGACCGGAGATTCGAACGGCTCCATGTGGACCGGGAACGGACCGTCGGCCATCAGGCCACGAACCCAGAGGCGCGAGACGCCTTCCGCGTTCATGATGAAGGGACCGACCGCCCGATCCGGCGGAATGGTCGGAACGTAGTCCGGAACGTCCGGACCGCTCCACCGCTCGCCGTTCCAGAACATGTACTTCTTTTTCTCGCTCCACGGCTTGCCATCAGGATCGGCCGAAGCGCGATTGTACTGGATGCGGCGGTTGGCGGGCCACGAATAGCCCCAGTTGCCGTACACACCCAACCCCGACGGATCGCTGTTGTCGCGACGTTGAGCCATGTTGCCGGTCGGACCGTAGAAGCCTGTGTAGATCCACATGCATCCGTCGGTCGAACCGTCGTCGCGCATCTCGCCGAACGAGGCGAGACGCTGGCCGGCGGCGCGAACCACCTTGCCTTCGGCATCCTTGAGATCGGTCAAGGCCTTGCCGTTCAGCTCGGTCTGGAGTTCGTCGACGGTCGGATGCAACGGGTCCTTGTAGCTCCAGTCCACCGCGAGGATGGCATCCTTACCCTTGCCGCCGTCCTTTTCGTACATCTTGCGCATGCGTACGAAGAGGTCGGACAGGATCTCGATGTCCGTTCGGGACTCGAAATAAGGATCGGCCGCCTTCCACTTCCACTGGATGACGCGGCTGGAGTTGGTGACGCTGCCTTCTTCCTCGGCGAACGACGTCACCGGCAGCATGAACACTTCGGTCTGAACCTTGGCGGGATCGATGTTGTTGAACTCGCCGTGGTTTTCCCAGAACCGAGCCGTATCGGTCTCGATCGGGTCCATGCTGACCAGGAACTTCAGCTTCGCCAGACCTTCCCTGCTCTTGTTCGAGTTGGGAATCGCCATCAGCGGGTTGAAGCCCTGGCAGATCAGGCCAGTCGTTTTGCCCTGATGCATCAGATCGAACATCTTGATGCAATCATAGATGCCATCAAGCTTCGGCAGATAGTTGTAGCCGAACTCGTTTTCCTTGGTGGCATTGGCGCCGAACTGCGACTTCAGGAAGCTGACATAGAACTTGCGATAGTTCTGCCAGTAGCTGGTCTGGTTCGGCGTCAGCGGCTTGAAGGTACGCTTCGCGAGGTGCGACTCGAGAGTCGGCTCCTGCTCGGTCGGGAGGGCCAGATAGCCCGGAATTGCCGCCGTCAGAGTGCCGACGTCGGTGATTCCCTGCACGTTGGAGTGACCGCGCAATGCGTTCACGCCGCCGCCGGGGATACCGATGTTGCCGCACAGAAGCTGGATCATCGCCGCGCAACGGATGTTCTGGGCACCATGGGAGTGCTGCGTCCAGCCGAGCGCGTACATGATCGTCATCGCGCGTTCGCCGTTGGCGGTGGACGCGACCCAGTCGGCGACCTTCAGGAACTTGTCCTTCGGGGTGCCCGAGACGCGCTCGACCAATTCCGGCGTGTATTGCGCGAAGTGCTTCTTCATCAACTGGAAGACGCAGCGCGGATCCTGCAACGTCATATCGCGCGTAGCGAAGCCGTCGGGACCGAACTTGTACTCCCAGGTGCTGCGATCGTAAGAGCGCTTCGACTCGTCGTACCCCGAGAACAGACCCTCGTTGAATTCGAAGTCATCGCGCACGATGAACGCCGCGTTGGTGAAGTTGCGAACGTACTCTTTATGAATCTTGTCGTTGGTGAGCAGGTAATTGATCACACCCGACAGGAACGTGATGTCCGACCCCGAACGGATCGGCGCATAGTGGTCCGCGACGGCCGCCGAGCGGTTGAACCGCGGGTCGACCACCATCAGCTTGGCGCCACGCTCGGCCTTCGCCTCGGTGACCCACTTGAATCCGCAGGGATGCGCTTCCGCTGCGTTACCACCCATAATCCAGACGACATCGGCGTTCTTGATGTCGGTCCAGCTGTTCGTCATAGCACCGCGACCAAATGTGGGGCCCAAACTGGCCACCGTCGGTCCGTGTCAAATCCTGGCTTGGTTTTCGATCTGTAACAGCCCAAGGCCACGCGAGACCTTGAACGTCGCCCATCCGCCTTCGTTGGCGACCGAGGAACCGGCGAGGAACGCGGTGGTCAACCAACGGTTGACGGTCACCCCATCGCGGTTCTTCTCGACCCAGTTAGCGTCGCGATCTTCCTTCATCAGCTTCGCGATGCGCTCCATCGCGAAATCCCAGCTGACGCGCTCGAAGCCGTTCGAGCCGGGCTTGCGATACATCGGGTACTTCACGCGCGACTTCGACTTGATGTAGTCGATCGCGCCGGCGCCCTTCGGGCACAACGTTCCGCGATTGACCGGATGGTCCACGTCACCCTCAATATGGGTGACTTCCATCTTGCCCTTCTCGACCTTGCTTTCGGCCGCGAAAATCATCATGCCGCAGCAGACTGCACAATAAGGACACTGGCTGCGAACTTCCTTGGTCTGCGCAAGTTTGAAAGGCCGGATCGATAGTGCGTGGGCAGCTTCGATTTCACCAAATCCAAGTGCGCCAAGACTCGTTCCCGCCAAACCCGCGCCGGCCCCGAGCATAAACGAGCGCCGCGAGAGTTCCATATTCATGGAACATTCCTCCAAAAACCGGCCCCCACCGGGGGACGTCCCAAACTTTAGAGTTTGTCAAAATAAAAAGTACGGCGATATCAATGCACTGTCAAAGCAACGAAACCGATATGATGATTTCGAGTTATCGAATGATGCACTGCGAAGTAATAACGTAACGGCGATGCATGTCATTGCCGCACTTGTATTATTTATAAGAAATGCATCTTTCCCTGGACGTCATGTTGCAACGCCGTTTTCACGCACTGGCACACGGGCATTTCGCCGCACCAAGACTTATTGACGGCCTTGTCAAGGCCTTTCAAAGTGCGCGCCGTGGCGGCAAGCACCGCTCCCGCGGGTCGGGGCCGAATATCTTCCAAATCGAATCATAACGCGGACGCTTTTCCACGCAGGTATATTGTGTGGATTGCGCTGGCGTCTGCATTCTTCATAGGTCTCGCCCCCTCACCCGCCGCATCAGAATCGCCGTCGCTTCGACCGTGGACCGAAGGAACGCCACGCTCTTTCAGCCTCGACGACCTGCATGGCACGCCCCGCGACCTGCAAGCCTTCAAGGGCAACGTGGTGTTGCTGCACTTCTTCGCGACGTGGTGCGAACCTTGCGTTCGCGAAATCAGTTCGCTGCAACGGCTGACCGAGATCGCGCGCGACAAGCCGCTGAAGATCGTCGCCATCGACGTCGCCGAAGTCGATCTGCGCGTGCGCGCCTTCTTCGAAAAATTGCCGGTAAGTTTTCCCGTGCTGCTTGACCGCGACCGCGCCGTGACCAAGGCGTGGCAGATCAGCGCGCTGCCGTCGACCGTCGTGCTCGCGTCCGATCTCACGCCGCGACTTTTCATCGAAGGTGATCTCGACTGGTCGCGACCCGACATGCTGACGACGATCGAAAAGCTCTATCCGGCAGCAACGCCCAACACTGAGCCCATCACCATCCAGACATTCAACAATCCACGTGAGGAGACAACACGATGAACCGACGCGAATTCATTCAAGGCACCACCGCGCTATCGCTCGCCGCAACGCTGCCAGGCGCGGCCTGGGCACAGGCGGTGTTTGCACCAAAGCCCGGCGCATGGCGCAGCATCGATCTTGTCACCAAGCTCGAGATCGCCAAGCCGGACGGCAAGATGCAGGCCTGGATTCCATTGCCGTCGGTGAGCGAGACGGAATGGAGCCGCCCGGGCGAAACCAAATGGACCGGCAACGCCGCCAAAGTGGAGCGCGTGCGCGATCCGAAGTACGGCGCGGAAATGCTGCATGTGATCTGGAAGGACGACGAGTTCATGCCGGTGATCGAAGTCACCAGCCGCGTGGCGACGCGCGACCGCGCTATCGATCTCAGTAAGCCGGGCAAGGTCGAGCCGCTCAGCGACGCCGAGCGCAAGCTCAACCTTCAAGGCACCGAATTGATTCCGGTCGACGGCATCGTCAAGCAGACCTCGGCCAAGATCGTCTCGGATGCGAAGGCCGCGACCGATATCGAGAAAGCACGCGCGATCTACGAGTGGGTGGTGGAGAACACCGTACGCACCGCATCGACGCGCGGTTGCGGTACTGGCGATATCGCCTCGATGCTCAAGAGCGGCAACCTCGGCGGCAAGTGCGCCGATCTCAACGCGCTCTATGTCGGGCTCGCCCGCGCCGCCGGCGTTCCGGCGCGCGACGTCTACGGCCTCCGCGTGCTGCCCTCGCAGTTCGGCTACAAGAGCCTCGGCGCGGGCTCGGCCAACGTCACCAAGGCGCAGCACTGCCGCGCCGAAGTGTTTCTCGATGGCTTCGGGTGGGTGCCGGTCGATCCCGCCGACGTCCGCAAGGTGATGCTGGAGGAGCCACCAGCCAATCTCCCGATCACCGACGCGAAAGTGGTCGCGGCGCGCAAGGCGCTGTTCGGCGCGTGGGAAGGCAACTGGATCGCCTACAACACCGCGCATGACGTGACGCTGCCGAACGGCAAGCATCCGAAACTCGGCTTCCTGATGTATCCGCAGGCCGAGCGCGCGTCGCTGCTGCTCGATTGCCTCGACCCGGACAACTTCCGCTACGCGCTGATGGCGAAGGAAGCCACTGCGACCTGATCACACTGACACAACGGGCGCGGTCGTGGCCGCGCCCGTTGTCATTTCCGGACACACCGATGCCGATCTATCTCGACCACAACGCGACGACGCCGATCGCCCCTGGCGTGCTCGACGCCATGCTGCCGTTCCTTCGCGAGCAATACGGCAACCCGTCGTCGAGCTACGCACTCGGGCGCACCGCGAAAGATGCGGTGGCGACGGCGCGCAGCCATGTCGCCGCCCTGATCGGCGCAAAACCCGACGAGATCATCTTCACCAGCGGCGGGACGGAAGCGAACAACATCGCCATTCGCGGCAGCATCGAACCGAACGGCAGCAAGCGCAGCATCATCACCAGTACGGTCGAGCATCCGGCGACCGACGAGCCATGCGATCTGCTGGCGCAAGAAGGCTACGCCGTTCATCGCATCAAGGTCGGTGGTGACGGCCGCATCGATATTGATGAGGCACGTCGCACCATCCGCAACGGCGTCGGTCTTGTAACGATGATCTACGCGCAGAACGAAACCGGCGTATTGCAACCGGTCGCGGAGATCGCCGCCGCCGCACGCGAGCACGGCGCGCTGATGCATATCGATGCCGCGCAGGCCGTCGGCAAGATCGCCGTCGATGTCAGAGCGCTCGACATCGATCTGCTGTCCATCGCCGGCCACAAACTCTATGCCCCGAAAGGTATCGGCGTGCTTTACGTCCGGCACGGCGTGCGGACGCAATCCGTGCTGCGCGGCGCGGGCCAGGAATCCGGCCGCCGTCCCGGTACCGAGAACGTCGCCTCCATCGTCGGCCTCGGCGAAGCCTGCCGCCTCGCCGCCGAACGATTGCACGACGGCAACACCGCACAGATGATGACGCTGACGCACGCGTTGTTCGCACGGCTACGACACGCGATTCCGGACATTCTCCTCACCGGGCACCCGACGGCACGTCTCCCGAACACACTCAATGTCTTGTGTCCCGGCGTCTCCGGCCGTGCGGTGCTGGAAGCATGTCCGCAAGTGATGGCTTCCACCGGCTCGGCTTGTCACGCCAATCGCGAGGAAGCCTCCGCCATCCTGCGCGCCATGGGCATTCCCGAGCACAAAGCGCTCGGAGCGGTGCGGCTATCGCTCGGCGCGACCACCACGGCACGCGATATTGATGATGCAGCCGATGCGCTTGCCGAGGCATGGCGCAAGTGTGTGGCCGGAACTGCTCGCGCATCGTAGATTGCACATCTAAATCATCACGACCTCCGGGGGAGGTTCTTGCTGACCGCGTCCGGGATACAACATGAATCTGCTCATCTTCGGCCTCGGCTATAGCTGCCGTCACTTTCTCGACCGCTTCGCCGGCGACTACGCGAACATCTCGGCCACCGTTCGCGACGCGACACGCGACTCCACGAGACCTGATTGCGAAACATTGAGTTTCGGTCCCGATCACGCCGATCCCAGCATTGCCGAACACCTCGCGAAAGCCGACCTGCTGCTGGTCTCGGTGCCACCATCCGCCACCGGCGATCCCGTGCTCGCGGCATTCGGCGACGTCATCAAGGCCAGCCGCATTCGCCGCATCGTTTATCTCTCGACGGTCGGCGTTTACGGCGACCATGGTGGCCAATGGATCGACGAGACCACACCGGTCGCGCCCAGTGCCGGTCGCCGTGCGGCGCGGGCGACAGCAGAAAGCGACTGGATCGCGCTTGCAGGCGAACGCACCAGCATCCTGCGGCTTGCGGGCATCTATGGCCCGGGGCGCAACGCTTTACTGAACCTGCGTGCCGGCACCGCCCGCTGCATCGTCAAGCCGGAACAGGTGTTCAACCGCATTCACGTCGCGGATATCGCGGGCGCCATCACGGCGGCTTTCGCGCATGAGACGACCGGCATCTGGAACGTCTGTGACGACGAACCCGCACCGCCGCAGGACGTGGTGACGTTCGCGGCATCATTGATGGGAATCGCACCACCGCCGGAGATCGATTTCGCCAACGCCGGCCTCAGCGACATGGCGCGCAGCTTCTACGCTACCAACAACCGCATCTCCAATGCGCGACTGAAACGCGACCTGAACGTTGATCTCGCTTACCCGACCTATCGCGATGGCCTCAAGGCGTTATGGGCGGCGGGTGAAGGGGCCAAGTAGCACCAGAGCGTTTCCTTTACGCCCCCTTTAACGCCCGCGCGCCTTGCCAGCGGCCGGTGGCGGCGAGATCGAGCAAAGTGGCACGGCACAGCGCCTCGATCTTGGTGGCGGCGTGCGTCAGCGGCCGCGCCACGGAATGCACCAGATGAACGTCGCGCCGCAGCGCCGGCTTCGTCACCCGCCACGCGCGCAAGGTGCCACCCTCGACCTCCTGCGCGATCGAATGAAACGGCAGGATCGAATAGCCAAGCCCGACGCTGACCAGCCCTTTGATGTTGGTGTAGGAGTCCGCCTCGATCACGGTGTTGAGCGACAACGAATGGCTCGCAGCTTCCTTTTCCAGCAGCGCGCGCAGCCCGTGATGGCTGCTGGGCAGGATTAACGGCAACGCCGCCGCGCGCTTGTATGTACAACTCTCCGACGGCGGCGCCTTGACGCCCTCCATCGGAGCGGCGGGGCCGAGCAGCCATAGATCTTCGGTCAACAGCGGCGACGACACCAGCGAACGATCCGGCGCCGGTCCATAAAGCACGGCAAGATCGATCCGCGCCTCGCGCATCCATTCCAGCACGAAGCCGCTCATCGCTTCGGCGATCCGCAGCTTGACCTTGGGATAGAGCCGACGCGCCTCGACGATCAGCGGCACCGACAGAAACTGGCTGATGGTGCCCGGCAGGCCGAGACGGACCTCGCCGACCGGCTCCGCCTCGTGGCCCTTGATCTCGTGCTGCGCGATAGCGAATTGATCGGTGATGATGCGGGCGTTACGCAGCAGGATCTGCCCCGCTTCGGTCGCGACCACGCCTTGCGGACTGCGCACAAGCAGCGGCGTGCCGAGTTCCGCCTCCATGTGGCGCACATGCAGGCTCAGCGCCGGCTGCGCGACACTGAGCATCTCCGCCGCGCGGGAAAACGAGCCCTGCTCGACGATCGCCATAAAGTAGCGGAGTTGGCGCAGGTCCATGGCTATCCATCTTTTCGCTATGGCATCGCTGCCGAACGCGAATTTATGTATAGCCGACCGCGGGCACGCCCTGTCAAGCCGGCAAACCTATCCGCTTTTCGTCGCCATCTTCTCCATTTCAGTGATCGCCAGCAGCGAATGGGCGTAGGCGCCGCCAGCGCGCATTTCGGCAGCGACCCAGATCGCCTCCATCAATTCTTCCTGCGACGCGCCATGACGCAGCGCCGCCTTGGTGTGGCCGGAAATGCAGTATGGGCATTGCGTGGTATGCGCGACCGCCACCGCGATCAGTTGCTTGATCTTCACCGGCAACGCGCCTTCGGCGAACACCTTCTGGCTAAAGGCCTGAAACGCCGCCTCGGCTTCGGGTGCAAGCGACCGCCGCTTCTCGGCCAGTTCGCGCGTGGCTGCGGGATATAATCCGTCCGACATTCTCGTTCTCCTGATCCGCAAAATCGCGCAGACCGAGATACGAGATGCATTCGCCGCCAACGAATAACGGCTCCGTCATCGCAGCAACCCGGACGCTGCGCCTAGCGGTTCGATTGAACGCCCGCACCGCGTGCGTTGCAAGCGCGCGATCTTGCGCCTTTCGGCTGATGCGAACAGCGTTATGTTGCTTGCAGCACCAGGCGGTTGAGCCGCGCGGTGAAGGCCGCCGGGTCTTCCGGCAACTCGCCCTCAAGGATTTGCGCCTGCTCCAACAACAACAACGAGAGGTCGTCGCACCGCACGGTGTCGTCGGTCGCGGTCACGGCCGCCACCAGCGGATGACGCGGATTGATCTCGAGGATCGGCTTGGTCCGGCCGCCACGCTGCTGCTGCGCCAGCAGCCGCTCCAGTTCGCGATCCGGCCCGAAGCTGCCGGCGACGATGCATGACGCACTGGTGGTGAGACGGCGCGACACCTTCACGTCGGCGACACGATCGCCGAGGCTGGCCTTGATCGCGGCGACGACGGCGGCTTCATCCACGGCCGTGTCGTCCTTCGTGTTGTCTTTGTCGTCGAGCAGCGGGATCAAGTCGAAATCGATATCGCCCTGGCTCAGCGACTTCAGCGGCTTGGCTTCGAAATCGAGTTGCGCCGAAGTCCAGAATGCATCGACCGGATCGGTGAGCAGCAGCACCTCGATGCCGCGCGCAGAGGCGGCCTCCAGCATCGGGTTGGATTTCAGCCGTTCGATGCTGTCGCCAATAAGGAAATAGATCTCGGTCTGGTTCGGCTTGAGATCGGCGAGGTATTGTTTCAAAGATCGGCGATCACCCGCTGTGGTGGTGAAGCGCGCCAGCGCCAGCAGCTTTTCGCGACGCTCGAAATCCTCGTAAAGGCCTTCCTTGATGACCGGGCCGAACGCGTCCCAAATCTTGTCGAACTGTTCCGGCTCCTTCTCGCTCAGCGTCTCGAGTTCGGAGATGACGCGGCCGGTCACCGCCTTGCGGATCTGCGCGAGTTGCGGATTGTTCTGCAACATCTCGCGCGAAATGTTGAGCGGCAGGTCCTCGCTGTCCACCACGCCACGGATGAATCGCAAATAGGGCGGCAACAGGTCCGCATCGTCGGTGATGAACACCCGCCGCACATAGAGCTTCACCCGCCCCTTGCGCGACGGTTCGAACAGGTCGAACGGTTTCGACGACGGTGCGAACAACAGCACGGCATATGCCTGCCGGCCCTCGGCGCGGTAGTGCAGCGTCATCGCCGGCTCGTCGAACGCGCCCGCGATGGATTTATACGCCGCTGCGTAGTCTTCCGGCTTCAGTTCGGATTTCGGACGTTGCCACAGCGCGCTGGCCGAGTTGATCTGCTTCGCTTCGCCGTTGTCGCCCACCAGTTCGATCGGAAACTGGATGTTGTCGGAATAGGCATGGACGATGCGCTCGATCCGCCTGGGTTCGAGATAGTCCTTTGCCTCGGGTTTGAGATGCAGCACGATCTCTGTGCCGCGCGCGACGCGCTCGACATCTTCCGCGGTGCCCGGCGTCACGGTGAAGCCGCTGCCACCCGACGAGGACCACACCCATGCCTCGTTAGTGCCGGCGCGACGGCTGGTAACCACGACCCGTTCCGCCACCATGAATGCCGCGTAGAAACCAACGCCGAACTGGCCGATCAGGCTGGCGCCGTCCTTCGCCTCTTTCAGCCGCGCGACGAACGACTTGGTGCCCGAGCGCGCGATGGTGCCGAGATTGTCGATCAGTTCCTGGCGATCCATGCCGAGGCCGCTGTCGATCACCGACAGCGTATTCGCCGCCTTGTCGGGAACGATGCGGATCGCAAGCGGACCGCCCGCCTCCATCAATTCGGGTTTCGCGATCGCCTCATAACGCAGCTTGTCGCAGGCATCGGAGCCGTTGGAGATCAGTTCACGCAGGAAGATATCGGTCTCGGAATAGACCGAATGCACCATGAGCTGCAAAAGCTCGGCGACTTCGGCCTGAAACGGTTGGGCTTCGCTGCTGGAATCAATCGTCGACATCACCAAAATCCTGGCTCGCTCACTCAAATAGGACGGGAGGATTTTGATATAGCGCGCCGCGGGCGCAGATCAAGCGCCGTGGATACTATCGTCGCAGACGACCTCAACACTTCCCCTCTCACAGCGTCGTCCCCGCGAAGGTGGGACCCATACGCCGTGTCGTTGATGATTAGAAAAGAGCGTTTGTTGTTGCTTCTTTGATTACAACGAAGTTCAGGGGTTATGGGTCCCCGCCTGCGCGGGGACGACGTTTTTCGTAATGAGAATTCGCATGCAAAACGGAATTGCCGGATAACGAACCCCCAACTCGGCCCTCAGCGCTGATGGCCGAGACCGATGCCGAGCTTCATGGCCTTCTGGCGCAGCGAGCCGACAGTCCGCTTGGTCAGCTTCGCAATTTTCTCGACCGGCGTGCGCGCCTTGGAATGCGCGCGCAGTTCCTTGATATCCGCCTTCGAATACGGACGGCGCGCGATTTTCTTGGCCTTTGGCGCCGTTTTCTTCACCGTCTTCTTCTTCGTTGCTTTCGCCGCCTTGGTTTTCCGCGCGACTGTCTTAGCTTTGCGAGCCACTGATTTCTCCTTGTCTAGACAAGCGTGCCGAGGGCGGAGCAGATCGGATATCACGGCCCGGCGTGAAGCGGGTTCGTCAGGCGCGTATCAAATCCGAAACTCCACCAGCAGCATCTGCTTGCTCGTGGTTCTCTGTTTCCAACTTTTGCGATTGACCCCACACGTCGGGATGCAAATGCCGGGAACGCACAACTAGCACACATCACCACAACTGCAACTCACACGATCGATGTGATTCATTCTGTATAAATGAAATGACGGTGCGACGTGATCACCAAGCTGCGATGAGATGATCACTTCGATTGCAAGTATCGGTGCCATACAACCGCATACGCGATCGCGTTAAGTAATCATTTCGAATCACCGAACCGTACTCCCGGTGTTGTCCCGCTAAACAAACAACGCAGCTATTCGTCCTGACGGAACCGGCGCGAGTCGTCCAATCGCAGATCATTCCGAGAACATTGCTTCGTTAATTTCATATTGACAAATGATTTCGTCATTATCAAACTTGACCGAAATAAACCGGTATGGGCTGATGCACCATTCGGCCGCCACCAGAGCGGACAACCATGGGGAGTGAACATATGAAGAAGCCTTTGCTGATCTGCGCCCTGCTCGCCGCAATGACGACGACGGCATCAGCGCAAATCTCGGACGATGTCGTCCGCATCGGCGTCCTGACAGACCTGTCCAGTTGGGGACGCGACAACAGCGGTCCGGGTTCCGTGCTCGCCGCGCAGATGGCGGTGGAGGAATTCGGCCCCACCGTCCTCGGCAAGAAGATCGAGATCGTCAGTGCCGACCATCAGATGAAAACCGACGTCGGCGTTCAGATCGCGCGCGAGTGGTTCGATAACGGCAAAGTCGACGCCGTGGCGGATATTCCGAATTCCGGTATCGCCATTGCGGTCCACAACATGGCCAAGGAGCGCAACAAGATCGCGCTATTGTCCGGCCCCGGCGCGAGTTCGCTGACCAACGAATTGTGCAGCCCGAATACCGTGCATTTCGCCTACGACACCTACGCGCTATCGAAGGTGACGGCCTCTGCCGTGCTCGCAGAAGGCGGCAAGTCGTGGTTCTTCGTCACCGCCGACTATGCCTTCGGCCACGCGCTCGAAAAAGACGCCGCCCACTTCATCAAGCTGCTCGGCGGCACCATTGTCGGTGGCGTCAAGCATCCGACCAACACCGCGGACTTCTCGTCCTTCATTCTGCAAGCGCAAAGCTCGAAAGCCAACGTCGTTGCCTTCGCCAATGCCGGTCAGGACACCGACAACGCCATCAAGCAGGCTGGTGAATTCGGCCTCGTGCAGGGCGGGCAGAAGCTGGTCGGCCTGTTGATGTTCGATACCGACGTCCACGCCATCGGCCTTCAGGGTGCGCAAGGCACCTACATGACCACCGCGTCCTACTGGAACATGGACGACAAGACCCGCGCCTGGTCGAAGAAGTTCTTCGCCAAGACCAACGTGATGCCGACCATGATCCACACCGGCGTCTATGGCTCGGTGCTGCACTATCTCAAGGCGATCAAGGCCGCCGGCACCGACGATCCGGCCAAGGTGATGGCCAAGATGCGCGAACTGCCGATCGAGGACACCTTCGTTCACGGCGGCAAGCTGCGTGCGGACGGCCGCGTCATCCGCGACATGTATCTGGCGCGGGTGAAGAAGCCGTCGGAATCCAAGGAGCCGTGGGACTATCTGGAGATCGTCAAGACCATCAAGGGCGAAGACGCCTATCGCCCGGTCTCGGAATCCAAGTGCCCGCTGCTCAAGAAGTAAGGTGATGACGATGGCGAACGGGACTCATGAGGCAAACACTTACGATTGCGACGTGCTGGTGGTGGGTTCTGGCGCCGCCGGCCTGTCGGCGGCGGTCACCGCCGCGCATCGCGGCCTCAAAGTCCTGATCGTCGAGAAGGAGCCGCGCTTCGGCGGCACCACCGCCCGCTCCGGCGGCTGGCTGTGGATTCCCGGCACCTCGCTGGCGCGCGCCTGGGGCATCAATGAGACCCCGGACGCCGCCCGCACCTACCTGCGCCACGAAGCCGGTAACAACTTCGACGCCGCCCGCGTCGATGCGTTTTTGTCCGCCGGCCCCGAAGCAGTGGATTTCTTCACCACGCAGACGGCGCTGCGCTTCGACATGCCGCTCACCTTCCCCGACTATCACGCGGAAGCGCCGGGCGGCACGCAGGGCGGCCGCTCGATGGTGACGCGTCCGTTCGACGGTCGCGAACTCGGCGATTACATCAAGCATCTCGGCGCACCGCTGCCGGAACTGACGGTATTCGGCATGATGCTGGGCTCCGGCAAGGAGATCATCCACTTCATGCGCGCGACCAAGTCGCTGACCTCGGCGTTCTATGTCGCCAAGCGATTGTTGAAACATTTCCGCGACGTGATGAAGCACGGCCGCGGCATGACGCTGACTAACGGCAATGCGCTCGCCGGCCGTCTCGCCAAGTCGGCGTTCGATCTCAAGGTGCCGCTGTGGCTGTCGTCGCCGGTGCGCGAACTGGTCGTCGACAACGGTGCGGTGCGCGGCGCGATCGTGCAGCACGAGGGTAAGGACGTGCGCGTCAACGCGACGCGCGGCGTGGTGCTTGCCTGCGGCGGCTTCCCCCACGATGTGGCGCGGCGCAAGGCGATGTTCCCGCACGCACCGACCGGCAATGAACATTACTCCCCCGGCCCCACCGGCAACACCGGCGACGGCTTGCGTCTGGCGGAAACCGCCGGTGGTAGCGTCGAGGATCGTTTGCCGAACGCCGCCGCATGGGTGCCGGTGTCGGTGACCACGCGCAAGGACGGCAGCAAGGGCGTGATGCCGCACTTCATCGACCGCGCCAAACCCGGCGTCATCGCCGTGATGCGCGACGGCCACCGCTTCACCAACGAGGGCAATTCGTACCACGACTTCGTGCAGGCGATGGTGAAGGCCGCGAAGCCCGGCGAAGAGATCGCCGCGTTCCTGATCTGCGATCACCAGTCGCTGCGCAAATACGGGCTCGGTTGCGTGCCGCCGTTCCCGATGCCGTTCGGCCATCATCTCAAGACCGGATACCTGATGCGCGGCGCGACGCTTGGCGAACTCGCGAAGACCGCCGGCATCGATGCGAACAATTTTGAAGCGAGCGTTGCCGAATTCAACGCGGAAGCGGTGGGCGGCACCGACTCGCGTTTCGGCAAGGGCACGCGCGCCTACAACCGCTATCAGGGCGATGCGCTGCACGGCCCCAACCCTTGCATCGCGCCGATCGAACACGGGCCGTTCTACGCCATCAAGATGGTGATCGGCGATCTTGGCACCTATGCCGGCATTCGCACCGATGAGAACGCGCGCGCGCTCGACGCCAGCGGCCAGCCGATCCCCGGCCTTTACGCGGCTGGCAACGATATGGCGAGCATCATGGGCGGCAACTATCCGGGCGCGGGCATCACGCTCGGCCCAGCGCTGACGTTCGGCTACATCGCCGGCCGCCATCTCGCCTCCTCCGCAACGCAAGGCGCTTGAGTCATGAGCGCGCCGCAATTGCTCGCAGGACGACTGGCGCTGGTGACCGGCGCAGGCCAAGGCAACGGTCGCGCCATCGCGCTCGGTCTCGCCGCGCACGGCGCCGACGTCGTCGTGACCGATATCGATGCGGCGACAGCGCAACAGACAGCGACTGACGTCACAGCACAGGGACGGCGCGGCTGGTCCTACACGTTCGACGTCACCGACGTGGACGCCTGCGCGGCGCTGGCGAAGAGCGTGACCGACGACGTCGGCCCCGTCGCGATCCTCGTCAACAACGCCGGCATCATCATTCGCGAGACCATCGACTCAGCCCGCGCGCATGACAACTGGCGGCGCGTGCTCGACGTCAATCTCAATGGCGTTTTCAACGTCACTCATGCTTTTCTTCCGGCGCTCCGGCAGACGCACGGGACCGTCATCAACATCGGCTCGATCGCATCGTTCGTCGGCGTCGCCGACACGCTCGGCTATTCGCCGTCGAAAGGCGGCGTGAAGCTGCTCACCCAATCACTGGCGCGCGAACTCGCCCGCGACGGCATCCGCGTCAACGCCATCGCGCCGGGCGTGATCGCAACCGCGATGACCAAAGCGACGCGCGAGGATCCCGCGCGGCTCGCCGGCTTCGTCGGCCGCACGCCGCTCGGCCGCGTCGGCCAGCCGGATGAACTGGTCGGCCCCGTAGTCTTCCTCGCCTCCGACATGGCGTCCTATGTCAGTGGCGTCACGCTGCCGGTCGATGGGGGATTCCTTGCGGTTTAACCTGCCGCGGGTATAGAGCACGCGGCATGGGCAAAAAATCTCGCGGCATTCAATCCATCGAGGTCGGCGGGCAATTGCTGCGCGCGCTGGCGCGCAGCCTCGAGCCGATGATGCTGCGCGATCTCGCGCGCGAAGCCGGCATGACGCCAGCCAAGGCACATCCCTATCTCGTCAGCTTCCAGCGTCTCGGCCTGATCGAACAGAATGAAGCCACCGGCCATTATGAATTTGGCGCGTTCGCGCTCGAACTCGGCCTTATCAGCCTGCATCGCCTGTCCGCCGTCCGTATCGCCACGCCGAAGATCGCGGCGCTGGCGCGCGACATCAATCATGCCGTCTCGTTGTCAGTCTGGGGCACCTATGGTCCCACCGTGGTGCGGCTCGAGGAATCGAGCCACCCCGTCCACATCGTCATGCGGGTCGGCTCGGTGATGGGCATGCTGGAGACGGCGACCGGGCGCATCTTCGCCGCTTTCCTGCCGCCCAATGTCGTGAAAGCCGCGCTTGACACCAAGCTCGACCGTCTCGGCGTCGGCTATTCCGGCAAGAAATCGACACACAGTACCGAGACTGAGGCGATACTGGTGGACGTCCGCAAGCGCGGCATCACCCGCGCGATCAGCGATCCGCTGCCCGGCGTCAATGCGTTCGCCGCACCTGTGTTCGATCATACCGGCGCGGTGGTGCTGTCGATCACCGCGATGGGCCCGGCCGGCACCTTCAATACCGACTGGCACAGCCCGATCGCCAAGGCCCTGCTCGACTGCACGCACGACATCTCATTGCGTCTGGGCTACACAAGCCATCGGCCATCGCGCGGCTAGCCTCACGTCGGCAGAACAAAGCGCACCAGCAACAGGCCGGCGCCGACCAGAAACACCAGCGACAGCGACACCGCCGCCGTCACCTTGCCGCCGACCTCGCGGATCACCCGCAGATCGACACCGAGGCCGAGCGCCGCCATCGACAGCACGGTGAGCACGCTGGCGATCGTCTGGATCACCGGCAGCGCCGCGTCCGGAATCAACGCGAACGAACGGCACGCCGCCAGCACGAAAAACGCGATGATGAACCACGGCACCGCCTTGAAGAAACCAAGCTGCGCGCTCTGTCCCTCCCCGGCGCGCGTGAGCCGCCGCGCACCGAGCGCGATGCAGGCCACCACCGGCCCCAGCATCATCACCCGCACCAGCTTGACCAGCGTGCCGATCTGCACGCTGACCAACCCCACCGGCACCGTCGCCGCCAGTACCTGCGGCACGGCGTAAACAGTCAGACCGGCGAGAATGCCGTACTGGGTTTCCGAGAGCGCCATCAGCGGCACCAGGATCGGCAATCCCAGCACGATGATCACGCCGAGAATGGCGGTGAACGAGATCGACGAGGCGATGTCGTCGGAATTGGCATTGATCACCGGCGCCACCGCGGCAATCGCCGAGTTGCCGCAGATCGAATTACCGCAGGCAACGAGGATCGCCATCCGTGTCGACAACCCGAACGCACGGCTGATACCGTAGCTCACCAGGAGCGACAACACGACGATGGTGACGATCGCCGCCAGCAGCAGCACGCCCGACGACGCGATCACCGCAAACGTTACCGATGCGCCGAGCAGCGCGACGGCGACTTCCAACAGTTGCTTGGCACTGTAGGCGACGCCCGCGCGCCATCGCGCTCCTGGCGTCCACACGGAACGCAGTGCCATCCCAAGCAGGATCGCAATCACGATCGCCTCAAGATAAGGATGTCCGAGCGTGCGTTCCTGGATGGTCTGAACGCCGACCGCCAGCGCGGTGACGACGGCGCATAGCGCGATGCCGGGGAGCAGCGTTGCGATCTTGGTCACAAGGGAAGATGGGCTGGCGGGCTGGCCGGCGGAGCGGAGTTGGTCTGACACGTAAGATAATATCCTTCGATGCAGAAGGAATATGCGTTGCGACGGCGATAATTGGAAATATTATTCTCGGATAGGCCAATAGAGATAGGTTATGTCGCTCAACCTCCACCTGTTCCGCATGTTCGCGGCGGTCGTCCGCACCGGCAGCTTTTCACGCGCCGCCGAAGCGCTGAACATCAGCCAGCCTGCTATTTCGAAGGGCGTTCGCGACTTCGAGTTGCAGGTCGGCTGCCGCCTGCTCAATCGGACGCCGAAAGGCGTGGTGCCGACCGACGAAGGCCTGGCGCTGTCGCGCCATGCCGAAGCGCTGTTCGCGGTGGAGCGCGCCGCCGAGGACGAACTCTCCGCGCTGCGCGGTCTGCACAACGGCTCGCTGCGGATCGGCGCCAGCACCACCATCGCGACCTATATGCTGGCGCGCTATCTCGGCGCATTTCATCGCGCGCATCCTGATGTCGATCTGTTTCTGGTCAGCGCCAACACCCGCGATATCGCCGAGCAGATGGCCAATCAGGATATCGACATCGGCCTCGTCGAGGGCCCGGTCGAGGTGCGCGGCTTGACGGCGGTACCGTGGCAAACCGACGTGATGGCCCTGATCGTGGCGCCCGACCATCCATTCGCGTGCGACACCCAGCCGATCGATCCGAAGCGGCTACAGGATGAGATCATGATCGTCCGCGAACCCGGCTCCGGCACGCGCGAGGTGGTGGCGCAGGCATTGGCGGCGCATGGCATCGAACCGACGCGCACGCTGGAAATCGGCAGCACCGAGGCAATCAAACAGGTGGTCGCCGCCGGCGTCGGCGTCTCGATCGTGTCGGAAGCGGCGGTTGCCGATCAGGTCGAACAGGGCCGGCTGAAACTGATCCAGATCCAAGACGTGACCATCGCGCGCAGCCTGTGGCGGCTGACATCGCCGGGGCGCGTCGTCATGCCCGCGGCACGTATTTTCGAGAAGATGCTCAGCGACCGGAAGGCTTTCCCGAGCGAGCCGGTGTTGACGATTATCTGACGTTGACCTGACGAGCGCCTTCGACGTTGGCGAATCCGCTCGGCTGCGTCGTCGAGAAGCAGAAAACGCGCGCCAGCACGATCAGCGTCACTGCCAGGCAGAACAGGGCCAGTCCAATGCGTCCGCGTCGACGCGTGCCGGAGCCGTTTTCGGCGCGCGCGTTGTCGTGCCGCAGATACGGAACAACGCCGCCATAAGCATCAAACTGCTGCGCCAACATTCCGGCTCCGCCCATCATTCATCGCCCCAACATGGTGTTGCGCGCGGGCCGTCCTGACAATGGTTGGGAATTTCGATTTTCACCACGATCGGAGATGGTTTGCAGCGCCCTCCGCGCCCCGCCGGCCAAACCGTTCTTTCGCCCGTCATAACGGTACGAAATGACCGCAGGCGGCGGTTGAACTCCGCCACGTCTCTCTATAGACAAACCTTCGCTGGACAGGGATTCTGCGGCGGCAACGGCCGCCACCCGGCCAGCCTGTTGGGGCGTAGCCAAGCGGTAAGGCAGGGGATTTTGATTCCCCCATGCGGAGGTTCGATCCCTCCCGCCCCAGCCAGAAGCCTCCCATTTCGTATCACACTCCGTACCACAGATTCGAGATTTCTCGCTGAAGGATTCGGTTGTTATTTCAAATCCTTACGATGAATCGTGTTTGCCCCGCAAAGGGTGTTTGGAGTTGATGCGTAGCAAGGATATCGGAACGTGGCAGCGTAGTTGCCGCATCGGCCCAAAACGTCGTCATCAAGGAAGACGAGCCAAGGACTCCCAGGGCTGCTACAGAATCTGACGAAGAAACGCCCGCGATCTCGTTAGGAAAAACTTGGGCCGGAACTTGCGATAGGACTTTGTCTACAGCACGCACGCTGGCGCTGGCGAGCAACCTGCCAGCCTCTGCCGCCGGATGCATCAGCTGCCCACAACGCCTATGCCGCTTAATTGCAACGCGCCATTTACCAAGCTGCCACTTGTTGCCGCGCCGTAGCGGCGCTGGTGGCGACAACACCGCGATCGGCGGCGTGCGCTTTGCCGGAGCAACGCTGTCGACCGACTACGCCGTCTTCGGCGAAACGAACATTCCCGGCATGATGAACGCCTGCGTCCCTTGTTTCCACATAGTTATTGTCCGACAATTTCTTTGCCGACCCCCGCTTGTTTGATATCTTCTTGCAGCACGCTGGATTCCAAGAATGCTTGAGAGGCCTCAGGCATTTATCCGCTTTCCGGCAAAACAGTCGTCGGCAAACAAGCGAAGGCGGGCGCTCCTGGTGAAACAGCAACGCACCTGGCAGAGGGTTGGACGACGAGACGTGCATAAATAATAAATAGGTGAGCTTGGCCGCTCTTTCTCGACGCTTAACTTTTTAGGAGACCTCACGTTGAACGATCTCGACTTTACCGGAAAATCCGTCCTCGTCGTCGGAGGGTCCAGCGGCATCGGAAACGCCATCGCGCAATCGTTCCGTGCACGCGGCGCGGATGTTCACGTCTGGGGTACGCGGGCCAACTCATCCGATTACAGTGCGGTTGACGGCTCTGATCTCACCGGGCTGCATTACACGCAAATGGACGCGAGTAATCTCGAGGCCATCGAGGCGTTCGAGCCGACGTTTGCGCAACTCGACGTGCTCGTATTGTCGCAGGGCATCGTGCTGTACGGCCGACGCGAATTCGAAATGAAGGGCTTCCAGCACATCATCGACGTCAACTTGAACAGCCTGATGGCATGCAGCCTGAAATTCCATGACATGCTGAAGGCGCGCCGCGGCTCACTGATCATCCTGAGTTCGATGGCCGGTTTCCGTTCGACCAAGGGAAATCCCGCCTACAACGCCTCCAAAGCCGGCGCGATCGGCCTGACGCGAACGCTCGGCGAAGCCTGGGCCGAAGACGACATCAGGGTCAACGGCATCGCGCCGGGCCTGATCGCCACCAAACTGACCAAGGTGACGACCGATCATCCGAAACGGCGGGAAGCCACCGAGCAGCGGATACCCGTGAAACGGCTCGGCCAGCCCGATGACATCGCGGGGACCGCGCTTTTCCTCGCCTCGCCGCTGGCAGCCTACATCATCGGGCAAACCATCGTCGTGGACGGCGGCTTGACGCTGGCCTGACTCGCGCGCGCCGGCGCGACGCGCAAGGCTACAAGGCTGTTCCATTCGGACTCTGCGCCGGTTGCGATCGACAGCATTTTCATCGACAATCAAACCAAACAGAAAATACCTGGTCCTGGCTGAAACGAACTCGGAAGGATCACATGGGAGTTCGTGCATGACGATGTCTCCAGACAGCCACCGAAACCCGGCAGGCCCTGCGGTTTCCTCTGGTTCGCTCGCCATGCTGCGCCAACCTCTGGTGCACTACGGCGCAAAGGCCGCAGATGTCGTCGTGCAACTGGCAAAAGGCCGTAGCGCAACCCGTGTCCTGCCGATCGTCACCTCCTCGCTTCTGGCCAACCCGATCGTCAAAGCCACGCTCGATGCACTCGGTGCTTCGGCACTCCCCGTCTTTCACGAACTGAAGCCACACACTCCATTCGACACGGTGCTCGCGCTGATCGAAACGATCGGGCAGACCCATCCGGATCTCGTGCTGGTTTTCGGCGGCGGCAGTGCAATCGATGCCGCGAAGATCGGTTGCCTTGCCGCATCCGCCGGCGTTCGCGACCACGATGCATTGCTTGGCTTACGCTCGGTGCCGGATAGCCAGGGCGTCTCGCAGCCATCACCCGGCACACGCAGCCTGCCGATCATCGCGATACCGACCACGCTGTCCGCTGCCGAATTCGGCATCATCGGCGGCGCGACCGACATCAAAACCGGCGTCAAGCATTTGTTCAAATCCGATACGCTTGCGCCGGACGTCATCGTCTACGATCCGTGGCTGGGCGCACAGAGCCCGCTCGACCTGTGGCTGTCCACCGGCATTCGTTCTGTCGATCACGGAATCGAAACCGTCTTGTCGCGAGATGCCAATCCGTTCACGGATGCGCTCGCCTTTCGAGGACTTTCGCTGTTGCGCGAAGGACTGAGCGCCACGCATACCAATCCCACCAGCATCGAGGCCCGTCACCGCTGCCAGCTCGGTGTCTGGCTCGCAGGCACCAGCATCGGGCGGGTTCGTTATGGCGCCAGTCATGGCCTCGGCCATCAACTCGGAGCTGTTGCGGGTGTCCCGCACGGCATGACGTCCTGCGTATTGCTGCCGGCCGTCCTCGCGTTCAACGCCCCTGTATCGGCACCTCAGCAGGCAGAACTTGCGTCCGTCTTCGGTAACAGCGGAGCATCCGCTGCCGAAGCCGTCCGCCAATTCATCGCGTCGCTCGGCCTACCGACGCGACTGTCACAACTTGGCGTCGACGAGAAGACGCTGCCGCGCGTCGCGGAAACCGGACTTGGCAACGCCTTCGTCAAAGCCAATTTGCGACCGATCCAATCGGCTGACGATGTCATGGCGATTCTTCGTACCGCTTATTGAAGCGATACGAAGAATGTTTCGTCGATGAAGCAGATCAAGACATGAGCTTGTTGCTCGGAAAGAGCGTTACCGCCTCTTCACCAGGGGACATTCGCTTTCCGCGAGCGGGCGCGCGGCGTCCTCAGCAGGAATCGTCGCGATTTTTTCATAGTAGTCCCACGGCGCCTTTGACTCCTTTGGGCTTTTGACCCGGAAGACATAGAAATCGCGGAGCACGCGGCCATCTTCGCGAATACGTCCGTTCTTGGTCATGAAGTCGTTGATCGGAGTATCCTTCATTGCCTTCATGACAGCCGCAGAATCCGTCGTCCCCGCAGTCTTTATGGCCTTGAGGTAGTGCATAACGGTGCCGTAAACACCCGCCGGCACCATGTGCGGCATGACCTTGTTACGCTCGAAGAAGCGTTTCGACCAAGCCCGCGTCTCATCATTCATGTCCCAATAGAACGATTCCGTGACAAGCAATCCCTGGGCCGTATCGAGCCCGAGGCCATGGACGTCCGGAAGCAGCGTCAGCAGGCCGACCATCTGCTGTTTCGCGGTGAGGCCGAATTCCCGGCCCGCCTTGACCGCGTTCTTGGTATCTTCGCCGGCATTGGCGAGCGCAACCACCTTGGCTCCCGAGGTCTGCGCCTGAAGAATATAACTTGCGAAGTCAGATGAATTCGCCGGATGCAAGACTTCGCCCAGCACCTTGCCGCCGGTGGCCTGAACGGCCTTGGAGGAATCGCGCGTCAGGGCTTTGCCAAACGCGTTGTCCGATGAGATGAAAAACCAGCTATCGCCGCCGTTCTTCACCAGCGCCTTGCTGGTGCCGACCGTGAGCGCATACGTGTCGTAGGTCCAATGCACACTTGTTGGAGAACATGCCTTGCCGGTGAGATCGGAGCTTCCAGCCCCCGAATAGATCACGATCTTGTTGCGCTCGCGTGCAAGCTCCTGCACGGCAAACGCAACCGACGACACCGCAACATCAACGATCGCGGTCACACCGTCGACGTCGAGCCATTTGCGGGCAATGGTTGCGCCGATATCCGCCTTGTTCTGGTGATCCGCGGATACCACCTCGATCTTGCGTCCGAGTAAGGTGCCGCCGAAATCCTCGACCGCCATACGCGCGGCATCAACCGAGGTTGGACCGTCGATCGCGACGTAGGGACCGGATTGATCGTTGAGTATCCCGATCTTGATCGGCCCATTATCCGCGCCGACCGCCGGCGACATCATGAGCGCCATCAACGCGCTCACGTACAACGACTTGATGTAGCTCACCGCCATTTCCTTTGCTGTTACTTTAGGATTGAATCAGGTGTTATCGGATCGCAGCCTGATCAGCGCATCCGAACGACCGCTCTGGATGAGTTCGTTGCGTTGATTTCGAATCTCAAACTCACGATCGATGATGCCGGTCGATCCGCTTTTGGTCAGCCGCTTGCCCGTGATCGTCATGCGCACTCTGAGCGTATCCCCGACATAAATCGGTCCCGCAAAACGCCAGCCATCGATCGACAACATGGCAATCACCGATTCCTCAAAAATTCCCCATCGGCTCATCGCCCCCGTTACCAGCGCGACACCGAACACGCCACCGACGACACGCCGTCCGAACTGCGTCGTCTTGGCGTATTCCTCATCCGAATGCAGCGGATGCCAGTCGCCCGACAGCATGCAAAACATCGACAGATCGGTGTCCGTCACGGTGCGTCCGGGACTGTCGAAAACCTGCCCGGCTTCGAAATCTTCATAGAACAGCGACATCAATTTTATCCTGGTACTACACCTGAGACGGTCGATTGCGGGCATCCCACGCCTTGTCGTTTGGCAGGGCACGCAATTTGTGACGTTCGATTTCCTGCTTTGCCGACGAGCGCGGCAACGTATCCACGAACTCGACGTATCGCGGCACCTTGAAACGCGCGAGCCGCGCCGAACACCACGTCACAACTGTTTCCGCCGTGACGTTGCCTGCTTTCGCCTTGACGATGAAAACCTTGACCTCTTCCTCGCCAAGCTCGGCGGGGACACCGACGACTGCTGCCTCGGCGACACCCGGGCATTGACCCACGATCGCTTCGACCTCGTAAGCCGAAACATTTTCACCCCGGCATCGAAGCCAGTGTGCCTGTCGCCCGACGAAATGCAGGAATCCCTCTTCATCCACCCGGCCAAGGTCTCCGGTATGAAGCCAGAGGTTCGACCAGCACTCGAGGGTCCGTTGCGGATCGTTGTGATAACGGAGCATGAATGTGTAAGGCAGCCTGGGACGCAGCAGGATCTCTCCCACCTCGCCGTGCGGCTTCTCCTGATCAAATCCGTCGACAACCCGGAAATCCGCCCAGCGCCCCGGCTCCCCGTGCGCGTCAGGCCGTGCGCTGCTGGGCTTGGTGTAGGCAATCAGCACCCCGCCCGCCTCTGTCAACGAATAGAGGTTCACCATTGTCACGCCGAACCTGCGGGAAAACGTCGACGCCACATCGGGCGGAACCTGTCCGGTGACGCCCACCGAAGCACGAACGCGATGATCACGATCCGCCGCATTCTCCAGCTGCTGCGACAACACCGTCACCATGGTGCCAACCGGATCGATCAACGTCGCGCCCCTCGACCTGGCCCGTGACCAGAAGCGCGTGGCACTGAACCGCCGCTCCAGCGTGGTTGGAATGTCGGTTACCAGCGGCCCCATGATGCCAAGCATGGTGCCGCCGACATGAAACAGCGGCAGCACGGAATACTGATGATCGTCGGCCGTCACATCAAAGGCGTCGCGAAACCGGTAGCCAGCGGCAAGGAACGCAAAGTGCGGCATCACTACGCCTTTGGGCCGCCCCGTCGTACCGCCGGTGTAGATGATGACACCCGGGTCTTGCGGTGCGACCTCGACCTGCGGCAGATCTCCGCCCGCCCCAATGAAGTCGCTCCAACGCTGGAAGCCGGCGACGGGATCGGTCGCGACACGCGCAGCCGGCAACAGCACGTCCGCCGGCCAGTCACGAAAGCGAGGCGCCGTTTCCGCCTCGACGAACAGTGCCTTCGGCGCGGCATCGCGCACGGTGTAGACAAGATCGTCGCCAACCAGGCCGGTATTAAGGGGAACCCATATCCCGCCGAGCTTCACCGTTGCGAACCAGACGATGAGCTGCTCGATCCGTCCGTCCATCATGCTACAGACGCGGTCACCGACACCGACGCCGTGAGCAAACAACGCGGCTGCCATCCGGTCCGACTCGCGATCGAGTTCGCCCCATGAGGTCACGGTTTCGGCGATATCGACACGCGGCGCATCGCCATGTTGCAAAGCCCGCGCCCGCAACAATCCATGAATCGAATTCCAAGGGACCTCTTCACCGGCAATACGCATCGTGCCTCGCATCGTTAAAGCTTTTGGCGGGCGGGTGTCCCGAACAACCCGGTCGGCTTGATCAACAGCACCGCGATAATGATGAGATAACTGAGACTGGGCGCCCAGAGCGCCGGCAGTACCGCGACCCAAAGACTCTCGCAGATTCCGAGAACAATACCGCCGATCACGGCACCCGGCAGGCTCGTCAGGCCTCCGAGTGCTGCAGCCGCGAATCCCTTGATCAGAAGCCAACCAAATTCGGGATCGACCAGCGTCAGTGGCGCGTAGAGTACGCCCGCAACCGCTCCCAGCGCCGCGCCCATGGTCACGGCAATCGCGAACACCTTGCTGGTGCGAATGCCGCAAAGATTGGCTCCGGTCATGTTCTGCGACAGCGCGCGCATCGCTTTGCCCCAGCGGGTCCAGCGGAAGAATACCCCCAGCGCGACCATCGCCGCGACGGCCCCGAAAATAATCAGCAGTTGCTGGCCGGTCATCACGACGGGATCGGTGATGATTGGCCGCAATCGATCGCTGGGCGAAAAGTGATAGCTACCCGATCCCCAGATCAACGTCGTGCTTCCGTTGATGATGTTTGCGACCGCCAATGTTGCGAGCACCTGAATCATATGAGGAGCGGCCAGCAAGCGACGATAGACCGACTCGCTGACACAGAACCCGACGATGGTCACGACCAGGAGGGCGATCAGGACTGCCGCTGGATAGCCGAAACCCAATCGGTCCGCGGCCGTGACACAAACGTAAGCAGCCAGCATGATGATGCTGCCGTGCGCGAAGTTGATGACGGTGGTCGCCTTGAAAACGACGACCAACCCCAATGCAACCAGCGTATAGATCGAACCGCTGACGATGCCGGCGACCAGCAGTTGTGGCAACATCGATGCTGTCATGCTACTTGACGGCGACCGGCGCCGCCGCCTTTCCGTAGCCCGGCCAGTAACCCGGCATAGCCAGCGTTTCGACGCCATTGACGATCTTGTAGATGCTGAGGCCACGCCCGCCCGCGTGATTTTCAGGCGTGAACGTCAGCGGATAGCTCAGCGCCTTGGTATTCACATCCTTGGTCTTGTCCAGTGCCGCAACCAGTTTCTCGGGAGTGACATCCTTGCCGATGCTTTGCAGCGCTTCAACCAGAACGGTGGCGGCGCCAACACCGGAAACAACCAGCGGATTGAAGGTGACATCGCGATACTTGGCACGCATCTCGTCCATCATCGGCTTCATGCCTGGGCCATCAAGAACGTCCTTCGCGAGCATGCTGCCGTAGTAGTGCGTTAGCGCACTCTGCGGCAACGATTGATAGATGCTGCTATCCGTCACCGATGCCGAAGTGATGATAACCGCTTTCAGACCAAGATCTTCCGCCTGCCGAAGCAAAATCTGCGCGGGCACCTGATAGAGAAACGCGATGACCACGTCGGGATTCGCCGCCCTGAGCTTCAGAATCTGAGGGCTTGCATCCGTACTACGGGATTCCAGCGTCTCGTCTGCAACGATCTTTTGCCCGTATTGAGCCAGCATCGCCTCAACGCCCTGCCGGCCTTCCTTGCCGTAGACGTCGGTCTGACCGATGAAAGCAACGCGCTTCGGCTTCAGCACATTCATCGCGAAATTGACGAGTGCGCCGCCCTGCGCATGAACCGACGGCGGAATAAAAAAGAAGTTCGGCTTCAACCCACCAAGTTGAGGCGCGCTGGAGGTGTGGCCGCCGCTGGAGAACGACATGAACGGTATTGACGTGGTCGGCGCTACGGTGTCCCGCACCGCGACCGCGGCCGACGAACACGTAAGTCCGAGCACGGCGATAACCGCACGTTCGGACGCCAGCTTGGTCGCAACGCCGACCGACTGCTTTGGCGAACATCCATCATCCTCGGCAACGACCTCGAGCTTGCGCCCATGAACGCCGCCCGCCGCATTCACCTTGTCGAAGACATAGCGCACGCCGTTCAGGCTCGGCACGCCGTACTGGGAATATGCGCCGCTAAGCGAATCCTGAACCGCCACACGGATCGTCGTATCGGTAATGCCAAACGCGCCCTGCGCGGAAGCAGTCGCTGGAATTGCTGCAATAATCGCCGCCAAAAGAATATGTCTCATCGTTTCCCCTCAGGTTATGGCCTGCCTGGCTAGCTTCTTGAGCTCAAACTTCTGAACCTTGCCCAGCGGCGTCATCGGAAAGCTTTCGACGAAGTGAAACCGCTTAGGCACCTTGTATTTCGCGATCCGGTCGATGCAGAACTGCGTCAGGGGAGCAGGATCGGCCTTTGCTCCGGGCCGCAGTTGCACAAAAGCAACCGGCAATTCACCCATTCGCTCGTCATCGATGCCGACGACATGAGCCTGAATGACGTCAGGATGATCCGCCAGCAGCGTCTCGATCTCCACGGGATAGACATTGAAACCGCCGACCAGCAGCATGTCGGAGACGCGGCCGGTGATACGCACGTTGCCGTCGCGTTCCAGAACACCGCGATCGCCGGTCCGGAACCAACCGTCGGTGAATGGCTTGACCAGACCGTCGCGCCCGCCGAAATAGCCGAGCATCAGGTTGCTGCCCCGAACGCAAATTTCACCATCCGTTTCCGGTGCAAGCACCGTCGGCGAAGCGGGATCGCAGATGCGAACTTCAACGCCGGGCAATGGACGACCGACTGTCCCGGTGACGATCTCAACCGGATCGCCTATGCGCGTGATGGTGATGACCGCACAGGTCTCCGACATCCCGTAGCCGCTGACGAGATCGCGCACGCCGAGTTGGCCGATGATTGCGTCCGCCAGTTGCGGCGGGCATGGCGCACCGCCGACGATGCCGGAGCGCAGTGACGCGGTCCGTGACGGTTTGAATTCGGGATGATTCAGAAGCATGAGATACATCGTCGGCACGCCATAGATGACGTTGCAGCGCTCGCGCTCGATCGTCGCGAGCGCCTCGCCGGCCTCGAATGTCGGCATCACGACAAGGCAAGCGTCATGGCTCCAGCTCGCCACCAGCGCATTGCAGCAGCCAAACACCGATGGCAGAGGCGCGCTGTAGAATACGCGCTCGTCGGGCGCTATCCGCATAATCTGCCCGACGCTCTGTTCGGTCGCGAGGATAGCGGCGTGACTGAGCATGGCGCCCTTCGGCACGCCGGTCGTACCGCTCGTGAAGATGCATACCGCAGGATCATTCGGCTCGACCCGAGCCATCAGATCGTCGAGATGACGCTCTGAAACCTCGTCGGCATGGCCGAGAAAATCCGCCCACGGCAGGACACCACGATGGCGGCTCCCGTCGAGACTGACAATCCGCCGCAGCGAGGGGAATCTCGCCATGGTTCCGCAGTCGATATCCGAACCGACGCGTTCAAGGATAGTATCGAGGTCGAACTGGAGAAAGCGGCTTTGATAGATCAGCACCACCGGCTCGGCACGACCGACAATGTTGCCGAGTTCAGTTGCGCCATACCGGCTCTGGATCGGTACGAACACTGCACCAATCAGCGTCACCGCCAGTTCGACGAAGACAAACTCCGGGCAATTCGGCACCCACAGGCAAACGCGATCGCCACGTTCAACGCCCGCCGCAAGCAGCGCTCGCGCGATGCGGCGTGCCTCGGCGATCGTCTCCGATCCGTTAAATCCACGACCTTCACAGGACAGCACCGCGCGATCCCCACGCGCGGCGACCCGTTCGGCAAGTTCGCGGAACGTTTGCATCGCTATTTTCCGATCCGTCGAAAGCGCGGCAATGTCACTTCACCGACATCCTCGAAAATCACCTCGACCTCATCATCGATCTTGGTTTCGAGCGCGGCTGGACCAATGATGTTGCTCATCATGATCGGGCCCTCCTCGACCTCGATCAAAGCCACTGCGTATGGTACGGCCGAAGCGAATGCAGGTGCCGCAGGGCGATGAACGATGGTCACCGAGTGGACGCGACCGCGGCCGCTCAACTCGGTCCATGTCAGCTTCTCGCTGGTGCAGGCCGGGCACATGTATGCTGGATAGTAGGCGACGTTGCCGCAATCTTCGCATTTCTGCATCACGAGCCGCCGCTCGCGACAACCATCCCAGAACGGCTTCGAGACTTCGGTGGGCTGCGGGGCAATGGTGGGCATGACGTTGGCCATGGATCAATCCCTTCCCAGAATACAGACGGAATGATTGGACGCGACCGCGCTCACATTGGTGACCAGCGCGACCTCGGCGTCCGGAACTTGTCGCTCGCCACATTCATGGCGCAACTGACGAACCCCCTCGATGAGATGGAAGATTCCTCCGGGCATTCCCGGATGAGCGTATGACAGCAATCCGCCGTGGGTATTGACGGGCAAGGCGCCGCCAAGTTCGATGCGGCCGCCCTCCACGAACGCACCGCCCTCGCCCTTCTTGCAGAAACCGAGATCCTCGAACTGCATCAGTGCGGTGATGGTGAAACTGTCGTAGATCTGCGCGACGTCGATATCGTCATGCGTCACGCCGGCCTCACCGAATGCGTCGCGCGCCGCAACCTTCTGAACGGTATTGGTGAGATTGAATTCGCCCTTGCGATCGCGCGGCAGTCCGACGCCGCCGGCAAGATGACCCATATGATAGTAGGATTGGGCCTGTCCCGCGCCCAGCAGACGGATCGGGCGCGCTCTCAGCTCGCGCGCGCGTTCCAACGTGGTGACGATAAATGCACCGCCGCCGTCCGATATCAGGCTGCAATCGAGCATGTGCAGCGGTGACGAGATCATGCGCGAGTTCAGCACGTCGTCGACCGTGATCGGCTGCCGCTTCTGGGCCGCTGGATTCAGCGAAGCATGCTTGCGGCACGCAACCGCGATGGCGGCAAGCTGCTCCGGAGTGGTGCCGTACTCATGCATGTGCCGCTGGGCAACGAGCGCGTAGAACCCGGGAATATGCGCGCCGAACGGCACCTCGAATTCCAGCGAATGCGCGCCAAGCTCGGTGTAGGCCGTCACCCCCTGCCCCAGCCCCGGACCGGTCAGCAGATTATCGGCGGCAACGACCAGAACAGCCCGGCATCGTCCCGACTGCACCGCCCATTGCGCGAGTTGAAACGCGTAACCGAAGGCCGCGCCGCCGGTGCGCAACGTATCGCACAACGTCTTGCAGAACAGGCCGAGGTGCTCCGAGATCACCATATGATGGCGGACATTGTCGTCGACAACCGACGCCGTCGTCAGAAGACCGTCGATCTCGCTCTTGTCGATGCCGGCATCCTCAATCGCTCGTCTCGCCGCCTCGACATACAAGCCGGTCGAGTGCCGTCCAGGCAATTTGCCGACCGCCGTTTCGCCTACACCGGCAATTGCAACCTCTACGTTCGGTCTTAAACTCATCCTCTGTCGTCTCCTACATCATCCTGACCGGTTCGCGATACGCTAGCCGAGATAGGCTTTTTGAACGAAGCTGGTCGCGGCGAGTTCGTCGCTGGTGCCGCTGGCGATCACCGTGCCGTTCTCGAGAACGAAACTCCTTGCCGCGACGGATAGCGCTTTGGTGACATTCTGTTCCGCGAGCAGAATTGCGAGGCCGTCGGAAACCAGTCGTCCGATGATCTCGTAGACCGCATCGACGACGATCGGCGCCAATCCGAGCGACGGCTCGTCAAGCAACAGCAGCTTCGGACGCGCCATCAATGCCCTTCCGATGGCGAGCATCTGCTGTTCGCCGCCCGACAGGGTTCCGGCCATTTGCTCGGAGCGCTCGGCGAGGCGCGGAAAAATATCGAACACACGCGCCAGATCTGCTTTGATTTCGCGGTCGCGTCGCACAAAGGCGCCGAGCTCAAGATTCTCCAGCACGCTCATCTGTGCAAAAACCTGGCGACCTTGCGGCACCTGAACGATGCCGAGCCGCAGCAAGCGCTCGTTATTGAGATTTTCGATCCGCGCTCCCTCGAAATGAATCGTACCGGATCGAACCGGCAGCAGCCCGGACAACGCCAACATTGTCGTGGTCTTGCCGGCGCCGTTGGCTCCCAACAAAGCGGTGACTTGTCGCTGCCCCACTTCGAAGGAGGCGTCGCGAACGGCAACAGCCGCGCCATAAGATACTTTCAATCCACAGACCCGAAGCATCGTCAGTGCTCCGTCGATGGATTGCCGCCGCCGAGATACGCGGCGATCACAGCAGGATCATTCAATACGTCGTCAGGCGTACCGGTCGCGATGACCAACCCGTGATGCATCACCGAAATGCGGTCCGCGACGCGGCGCACCAGCGGCACGTTGTGCTCGACGATCATCACCGCGACGCCAAACTGGGTCACGATCAGTTTCAGCAGTCGGGATAAACGCTCCGTATCCTCGGAGGCCAATCCCGCGGCCGGCTCATCGAGCAGCAACAGCCGTGGAGACGAAGCCAGCGCGCGCGCAACCTCAAGCAGCCGCTGTTGACCGTAGGCAAGATTTTCCGCCTGATGATGCGCGACCTCCGTCAAGCCCACGAGTTCGAGCAGATCGTCGACGCGGAGACGCGCCCTGCGTTGGCGCTGATGCGCAACCCTCACATTATCGATCACGCTCAAGCGGCTGAACAACTGCGGCGTCTGAAACGAACGGGTAATGCCGCGGCGAGCCACAGCGGCAGCATCGAGATGCGGCAGAGTCTCGCCACCCAACCGGATTTGACCCGACGAGCGTCGTTGAAAGCCGGAAATACAATTGATGACCGTGCTCTTGCCGGCCCCGTTCGGCCCAATCAACGCATGAACTTCGCCCTCGGCAAATGACATGGTGGCGTCAGCGACGGCTGTCAAACCGCCGAAACGAACGCAAACGTCCTCCAGTTCGAGCAGCGCGCTCATGGCAAGCTCTTTTGCCGCGACAGGATGCCGGCAAGACCGCGCGGGACGGCCAGAAACACGATGAGCAGGCAGACGCCGTACGCAAGTTCGCGCACACCGGGAAAGTCGATCAGAACCCGATCGATCAAGGTCAGCGTTATGCTGCCTACCAATGCGCCAGCAAGACTCCCGAGGCCACCGATCGCGATGGCGGTCAACTGCTGCAAGGTCACCGACAACCCGAAGGAATACGGATCGATGAAACCCACTGCAGCTGCGAAAAAGGCACCGGCAAGACCTGCGTAAGCCCCTTGAATTGCAAACGCGATGGTTTTGACCACACGATGATCGTAACCGGTACTGGCCAGCGCCGGCTCCGAGTCACCCAGCGCGGTCAGCAGGCGCCCGAGCTTTCCCGTTTCGATGAGGCGATAGATCGCAATCGCCAAGACCGTCAGCGGGAGAAACAGCAAATAGAGTTCTCCCGGCGCGGCAAAAGATACACCGGCGATATTCGGCCGCGGCACGGCAAGCCCATCCGGTCCGTTGGTAAGCCCGTCGGCATGAACTAGGAAGAACTGAAAGATCTCGCCGAAGCCAAAAGTGATCATGGCCAGATAGAGATCACCAGCACGCCAGGCGATCAGGCTCGTGGCCGCTGACACCAGCATCGCTGCAACGATCGCGAGCGGCAGCGCGGCAAGGAACGACATGCCGTAACGAACCTGACAGATACCGGCCACGTAGGCGCCAATGCCGAACAACGCACCGCTGAATAGTGCGAACTGCCGCGCGACGCCGATCACCAGATTGAGGCCGATCGCCAGCAGGATGTTCACGAGCGCGAGATTGAACGTGTAAAGCTGGTAGTCCGTCAACACGCGGGACGGCAGAAACCAAAGCACGACCACGACCAGCGCCCAGGCCCCCATGGAGAACCTGCTGAATGTCGTGAGCCTCCCAAGAGTGGCGGTGATTGCGCTCGAATATTCCAATTTCCTCCCCGCCTGCTATACATTGACTTATGATTCATGGATCACCAATCATCAGATATTTTGGAACTTTGTCAATGCCCGCGTCCACAGGTATCGCAAAGTCGAAAAAGACGTGCATTTAGATACATTTGGCCATAGGCCTTCTAATTTGAACCAGACACGACGCACCGAGGAGATCGTTAGAAGTGGCGAAAGCGAAGCAACTGCGGCGCCCGCGAAAAAATCGGGCAGAACGATCCGAAGCCATACGCCAGGCAATTTTCCTCGCCGCCGCTCGCGTAGTCGGGAAGTATGGCTATGCCGATGCGTCCATCAGCAAGATAACTGCGACGGCCAAAGTGGCGCACGGCACGTTCTACAACTACTTCGAATCGCGTCAGGACTTATTCGAGCAATTGCTGCCAGCGCTCGGAAAGTTACTGCTGTCGCATGTGACGGATGAGGTCGCGCCACTGACCGGCGGACTCGCCAAGGAAGAAGCGCGGCTACAGGCCTGGTTTCATTTTCTGCAGATCCATCCCGAGTTCTATCGCATCCTCAACGAAGGCGAAGTGTTTGTCCCGGCCGCTTTCCGACAGCATGTCGAAGGTTTCGGCGCGGGGTACTTACGCACCCTCCGTCGAGCAAAATCGCGCGGCGAGCTATACGATTTCGACGATCAGGAGCTTGAGCCTATCGCCTACATTCTGCTGGCCGCCCGCGCCTATCTCACCTTTCGTTATGCCGCTGCCGGAAGCAAATCGGCCGTCCCGGACTATGTGCGGACTGCCTATATGAAACTTCTGCGCCACGGCCTGTTCGTTGCGCCACCATCACCTCGCTCTGCCCGCTGAAAGGTTGCCTCCATTATGTCAACCGTGAGCCATTGGAGACGATGCTGGAATGCCCCGAGAGCAGAACAGGTCTGACGACACTAACCCGAATTGGCCTTCTGTCATCGCAGGGCGATCGGTTCGCGAAACGGCTCGCTCCATCGCGGCACATTAAGTCGGATTGTCTCTCACGGCCGGTCGCAGCGACAACTAATCGCCATTCAACACGCAATTACATCGCAGGAAGAACCGTATATGCCTGAAGCCGTGAAGTACGAAGTCGTCGATGACCACATCGCTCTGGTCACCATTAATCGACCTGAAGCGCGCAACTCCGTAAATGCGGACGTGGCAAACAGCCTTGAGTCCATAGTCGATCGCACCAACAACGACCCGCGTATCCGCGCATGCATCCTGACCGGTGAAGGCGACAAAGCCTTCAGCGCAGGGGCCGACCTGAAAACGGTGCGCGCCGGAGGCGTGAAGACCATCAGGACGGAAAGAGGCGGGTTCGCGGGATTTGTCTTCGCCGACCGGCGCAAGGTATGGATCGCCGCTGTCAACGGCTTCGCCCTTGGGGGCGGATTCGAGATGGTGCTCGCTTGCGATATGGTTGTCGCCGATCCCACCGCTCAACTCGGGCTCCCGGAAGTCAAGCGAGGCTTGATGGCTTTGGCGGGTGGACTGATCCGCCTGCCCCGGACAATCCCAAAGGCCATTGCCTATGAGGCGATCGTCACCGGCGAGCCTTTCGCCACACAGCGCGCGTATGAGTTGGGTTTGGTCAACCGTATTTCCGAGCCTGGTCGCGTCGTCGAGCAAGCACTCGAATTGGCGCGATCCGTATCACGCAATTCTCCTATCGCGGTTCAGGAAAGCATACGGATCGCTCGCAATCGGAACGAACTCAAGGAAGATGCCTTGATCGCTCTCGGCCTGAGTGCACGGGAGGATCTTGAAAAAACGGACGACTACGCCGAAGGGCTTCGCGCATTTGCAGAGAAGCGAGCACCGAATTGGACGGGCCGGTAAGAGCAACGGTAACAGAAGAAAGTTGTTTCGATGACGAACAGATCGCGATTGCCGGTCATTGTTGGCGTACATCAGATCACCGATCAGAGTTCGCAACCCGAGAACGCGCGCGGTCCCAAAGCATTGATGGTCGCAGCGGCCCGCGGCGCGGCGATGGACTCCAGCGCACCCGATATCCTCAAAGATATTGATGGCTTGACCGTCGTTCGTCAATTCTCCGATACGCTGCCGCGATTTACCAGCCCGTTCGGCCGAATGGAGAATCCTCCGTGGAGTGTGGCACGTGAAATCGGCTGTAGCCCCAAGGAGCTCCTTTACACCACGGCGGGTGGCCATACGCCCCAGATTGTCGTCACTCGATTCTGTGAAGAGATCGCAGCTGGACGCCTGAGTTGCGCATTATTAGTTGGTGCCGAAGCTCTTCGCACGCAACATGCTGCCCAGAAGAAGGGCATCGTTCTGGATTGGTCCGAAGCCGCACCCGCGCCGCCAAAATCGTTCGGCGTTGAGCAACCGTCCTTTTCCGCACTGGAGGAAAAGTATGGCCTGAACGCAGCAATCTACGGCTATCCCGTCGTCGAGCAGACGATCCGCCATCATCGTGGGCTCAGTCCGTCGGAGCATGCCCACCGCATGGGACTTCTAATGTCGCGATTGGCGGCAGTCGCTTGCGCGAATCCGCTGGCGACGCGACGTGGCCCGCGGACTGCCGAGGAGATTGCAAGCGTCTCGGACACGAACCCCTACATCGGCTATCCATACACCCGCTATATGAACGCGAATGTGTTCGTGGATCAGTCTGCGGCGATCCTGCTCTGCTCGGCAGAGATAGCCGACAAATTCAGCGTGCCCGAAACCAAACGGGTTTATCTTCACGGGACGGCCGCAGGAAACGATCATTGGTTCGTCACCGAAAGGGATCAGATGCATCGCTCTCCCGCGGTGCGCGATGTGGTGCGCAGAACCCTCGCGCGCGCTGAGATCGGGGTCAATGACGTTTCCCATTTTGACCTCTACAGCTGCTTTCCTTCTGCAATAGAGATCGCCTGCCACGAAATCGGCCTGTCCGAGGACGACCCTCGCAATTTCACCGTAACCGGCGGACTTCCGTTCTTCGGCGGGCCAGGCAATAACTATGTGACCCACTCAATCGCATCGATGGTGCAGAAACTTCGTTCGTCACGGAACGCTTACGGACTCGTAACGGCAAACGGGAGCTATCTCGCCAAGCATGCCGCTGGCCTCTATTCCACCAGGCCGATCGAAGGTCCTTGGGAGCACGCAAACTCTGACGGATTGCAGGCATACCTCGACGACATCGCAAAAGCACCTTTGACCGACAATGTCGAAGGCGCGGCCCGGATCGAGAGCTATACACTCATGGTGAGAAACAACGTTCCGGAAAAAGCAATCATCGTGGGCCGGCTGCAAGACAACAATCAGCGATTTCTGGCGAACACCTCGAGCAGTGATCCAACGTTGCTCCAATCCTTCATCAATCAAGATCGCGTGGGCGCAAGGGGGAAAGTCGAAACCGTCGATGGCAAGTGCCAGTTTATACTGTCGTAACGGATCAAAATCGAAATCGATCGTCCACTTGCCGCTCGCCAAATTCGAACACTGGCTACGCAAAGTCGCACAACGAACGACCGAGGCCGTCTACAATACCATCGCTCCGATCCTCGAACCGTCTCTCCAATCGAGTGCGCTAATTACTTCGCAAACGCCCAGTACAACCAAACCTAAACCCATCACGCTCGCTAGTGGAAAATCGGCGACGTTTGGAGTTCATAGTTCTGTATAGAAATGGTGCGCGATTCAGAATAAAACTGCGAACTCTGATGAGATTGAAATATCGTTATAACTATTATTATGACAAACGTAGCGACAAAGGGAGCGCAAATCCGGCACCCATTGACAAGTGTCCTAGCAAATACCCGAACAGCATTATCCCATGCGTCTTTAGATCCCGGCGACGATGCGTCAACGGTCAATCCAGCAAAGGGAAAGACTCAACCGTTATAGGGAGACTACGTCACGGCGCAAGACAACGGAGCAACTCCGGATCCTGCCGAACTGCGTTTGATTCCCCTGATAACGCTACTCGACCTCGATCAAGAACATAAGCATGGCTCGCAACTCCAAGGGCCAGATCGAGATGTTGTTCGACGATCACGATCGATATCTGCTCTGCGAGTTGCTTCAGGCGGTCGATGATCTCGTCGATAACGCCGATCCAAACGCCTTCGGTCGGCTCGTCGAGCAACAGCAGGCGCGGATTCGACAATAGCGCCCGTGCAACGGCGAGCATCTTTCGTTCGCCGCCGGACAAGGTTCCTGCCGCCTGATCAAGCCGCGCTCCAAGCTTCGGGAAAATTTGGAGCACGCGATCAATCGCCCCCTCGTCGCGGTTCGTCAGCACGCCAATGGCAAGGTTGTCTCGCACTGACAACCGCGCGAACACAGAATGCTCCTGTGGAACATAACCAAGGCCAAAGCGAACGCGCCTTTCGGTCGGCATTCGCGCAATGTCGACACCGTCAAAACGCAGCCCGCCGCCGCGGACCTCCAACTCGCCCATGATCGTCTTCATAAGCGTGGTTTTCCCGGCACCATTGCGCCCCAGAATCGCAACAGCACCCTGCCTGGGAATGACGATATCGACGCCGAACAGGATCTGGCTTCCGCCATAACCCGCATCCAGTTTGTCGATCTGAAGAAAAGGTTGCTCAGGCACGGCGCAGATAAACCTCCTGAACCTTCGAATTGGCCTGGATGTCGGCAACGGATCCGGTCGCTAACACCTGCCCCTGATCAAGGACCGTCAAACGATCACAAATATCCCGAATGAAATCCAGGTCGTGCTCGACGATCACCAGCGAACAATGCGATTTGATCGGTTGCAGGAGGTCGCCAGTCACACGCCGCTCCTCTAGGCTCATGCCGCCGGTGGGCTCGTCCAGCAGCAACAGCCGCGGCCGCGCCGCCAAAGCCATCGCGATTTCCAGCCATTGTTGCTGACCATGCGACAGCGTCGCAGCCGAATCATGAGCCCGATGGACCAGCCTGAACTGCTCCAGCATGGTCATCACCTGATCATGCAGCGCACCGCGCGACCTTGACAGCATTAATCCGAACAACGACGTGTCGGCCTGGAGTGACAGGAGAATGTTATCGTAGAGCGTCAGAGCCGGGAAGACGCTGGTGATCTGGAATTTCAGACTCATTCCGGCGCGAGCACGATCAGCAGGAGACAAGCCGGTGATATCATTTCCAGCAAACCGTATCGCTCCAGCCGTCGGAGTTTCGGCACCCGCTACACACTTCATCAGCGTGCTCTTGCCGGAGCCATTGGGGCCAATCAATCCGTGAAACTCATTCTCGGACACCACAAGACCGGCATCATTCAACGCCGTCAGCTTGCCAAAGCTCTTGACGATTCCCGTCGCCTCAAGAAGAGCCACGATGCCCTCCCTTCGGCGGGCGCCCAAAACTTCCGACCCGCTCGCGCTCGCTGAGCAAAAGACTTACCAAGCCCGATGGACGGAACAGGATGACGAGCAGCAGCAATCCGCCGAGGATAATTGGCCAGATCTCACGATAGTTGTCGGAAAGCCAGAAACTGACACCTTCGATGACCACCGCGCCGATAATGGCACCAATCAGTGTCCCTGAGCCGCCGAACAAAACGTAGAGCACCACTTGTGTCGAGATCACGACACCGAGAATGTTCGGCCAGACAAACCCTTCATGAAAGGCGTAAAGGCTGCCACCAAGTCCTGCAATAGCGCCACCCAGCGCAAATATGATCAGTTTGAGGTGCTGAACCTTATAACCGAAAAAGGCGATACGCTGTTCGTTTTCGCGCAGCCCAGCAAGCGCCAGGCCAAATTGCGAACGGACGAGGAAACGACAACCGATATAGGTCACCACAAGAATGGCGAGAACGAAGTAATAGAAAGCCGGCCCTTCGGTGAAATCATATGAGCCTAACGACATCGGGGGAATGGAGGGAATTCCGTTCTGGCCGCCAAGGTAGTACCACCCTCGCGCCAGTCGATCAGCCGCGTAGGCACCCGTCAGCGTGCCCAACGCGACGAAGATCACACTTGCCGGATGACGCCCCAACAACAGGAAGCCGCCAACAAAAAGCGCGAACACCAAACCGATAATGATGCCGGCCGGCAGGATCAGCAACATCGATGCCACGTCGAGATCCCGCGCCAGCAGCGCCGCACCATAGCCGCCGGCGCCAAAGAACAGCGCCTGACCAAAGCTCATGATCCCGGCATAGCCCCAGACAAGATCAAACGAGAGCGCGAAGATCGCAAGGATCAGAACGCGCGTCGCGAAAACCGTCAGGTAGTCCTGAAGAAGAAGCGGCAGGACTAGCGCGACAACAAGGGCTCCAATTTCCAGAAACGGCAGCACTGCCCAGCGCTGCGCCCCTGCCGATTTGGCAGGGGCCGTCCGCGCGATCTGCATCATCGAGCTATCCCGCGCGAAAGAGCAACAAACACCATCAGCATTCCTTGGGATCCACGAGGCCCTGGCTGCGCGCGACGATTTCGTAATTTCCGGCCTTGGCGACGGCCGTATACATTCTCATTTTGCAATGGCGTTTGCCCGGCACCATCTCGGCGGGGCCGCCCGGTGCCTCGGTGATCTTGGCGTGATCCAGTGCGGCGGCGACCGATTCACGATCAAGCTTGCCTGCCTCCTTGACGGCGGCCTCCCAAAGTTTCAAGCCACGATAAGTTCCGGTGGCGGCGCTGCCCGCGGCCAGCAGAAACTTCCCGGGAAACTTCTTGTCGTACTCGGCCTGAATACGTCCACTGACAGGGTCATCCTTTGCGAGCACCTTGAAATAATCGAGACAGCTTGCCAAGCCCTCGATTTCTTCCGGCTGATTGATGTTTAGGGTGTTCTCATCGTAGTAGACGCAGGCGAGCCGCCCTCCATTCTTCAGAAATCCCGCTTCGGAGAGTTGCTTAAAGAACGGCCCAACTCCCGGCGGAATAATGGTGTTGAAGACCACATCGACCTTGTTGGAGATGACTTTGTTAACGCTCGCACTGAACTCGACCTGATCCAGCGGATAGTACTCTTCAAAGATCACTTCGCCGCCGTTCGCTTCAATCAATTTTCGCGCATAAGCATTGAGCGTATGCGGCCAGACATAATTCGAACTCGGCAGCGCGAACCGCTTTCCGCCATTCTTGATCAGCCAAGGAATGAACTCGTCGCATTGTTGTGCGGGCGTCGGACCAGTGCAGAAAATGTACGGCGTGCACTCCTTTCCTTCGTAAAGCTGGGGGTAGATGTAGAGGGTCTTACCCCGGGTTACGATCGGATCTTTGATGGCATTCCGCATCGAACTGGTCACGCCACCCAGCACCATATCGACCTTATCGCGCTGCACTAACTTGCGCACGTTGCCTACGGCCACGGCCTCATTCGACGCCGTATCCTCGATGTGAAGTTCGATCGGTCGGCCAAGCAAGCCGCCTTTGTCGTTGATGTCCTTGATGACCATGCGGGCGACATTTGCATCTGCATTGCCGGCATAAGCCATGGCCCCGGTGATATCGGTCCCGATGCCAACCTTGATCGGCCCAGCCGCGGCATTGGCCCAATCCGCCGGGATGACCCAACTTCCTACGCCGGTCGCAATCGCGCCAGTCGTAAAGGCGAAATTGCTTAGAAACCTGCGTCGACTCAGCTTGTACGTTTCGTTGAACATCGTCACACCCCTTTTCCCGACAGAAGGCCCTGCGGCCGGAATTTGATGAAGACAATTGCCAGCACGAAGACCAAAACATCAGCGACGACCGGCGCCATTACCCACGGCAGAGCGGCACTCAGAACGCCGATAATCCCCGCACCTGCCACGGGACCCGCAAACGATCCAATGCCGCCGACCATTACCGCCACAAAGCCCTGGATGAGGAACCTGATGCCGAGATCGGCAAACAGCGTAAACACCGGCACGATCAGCGCGCCTGCAAGGCCAGCCAGCGCCGCGCCAAAAGCAAATGTCGAGCCGTAGATCGCCGATGTGTTGATCCCCGATGCGCGCGCGAGCGCAGGATTCTCCAGCGTTGCACGGATCTTCAGCCCGAAAGTCGTTCGCGCCAGCAGCAGGTAGCTGGCGACCATCACAAGTATCGTAATGACGATAATGACGAGGCGCCACATCGACACATGAATGTCGCCGATATCCAGCGATCCACCCAAAGGTTCCGACACCGAAATATAGCGGCCACCAATCAGCCCGCGCACAGCTTCGCGGATAATCAGGCCAATCGCGTAAGTGCCAAGCATCGCGACAATCGGCGCGAGGTAGAAGCGCCTTATGATCAGCCGCTCCAGCACGAAACCGAACAGGCCGACGATGAACGGCGCCGCCAGCATCCCGACCCAAACCGGCAATCCTGCTGTCGCAGCCAGATATGTGACATAAGCACCGAGCAGGACGAACTCACCCTGCGCAAAGTTGAAGATTCCCATCATGCTGGCGATGATTCCGAGCCCCAGCGTCACCAGCACGATGATCGCTCCGAAGCTCAGAATCTCGAATGCGGCAATGAATGCGCTATCCATGCGCCAGGCTTTCCGATCGCTGCACGCGATGCACTACATCTTCTTCCAATCGCCAGCCTGCTCGAAAGCATGCGCGGCGCGATAGATCGTCATCTCATCGAAATGGCGACCGACCAGCATCAATCCGACGGGCAGGCCTTCCGACATTCCGCAAGGAATCGACATCGCCGGATGATGCGTCACGTCGAAGGGTGCCGTGTTGACGATCATCTCAAACGCGCGTTGCACATACTCCTCACGACTTGCGTCAGGGCCTGGTAGTGGCGTTGCCTTCATCGGCGTCGTCGGCATCAGAAGCAAATCGTAATCCGCCAACACCTTGTCATAGGCCGCGGTGTATCGCCGACTGAGATTGATGGCCTTTCCATAGTACTTCGGACCATAAGTGTTGTTGATGTAGGTACCGAGCATCAACATCAGCTTGGTGGTCTCGGACAAGGCATCCGCTTGCCGCCGCCAGCCGCGATGGAAATCCATCATGGCGTTGGAGTATAGATCGAGGCGGCTGAGACCGTAGCCGTCACCGAACATCATGGTCTGCGTCATGCCCTCGGCGCCGATCGGCGTCCAGATCGGCAGACCGGACAGATGCATCGGGATTGAGACATTATCGACTGTGGCACCAAGGCTGCGCAGCCGCTTCGCCGCCTCTCGCACGCTTTCATTGACATCCGCTTCGGCACCCAGTTGCTGGAAGCCTTCCTCGATAACCGCGATTTTGAGGCCCTTGACGCCCTTGCCGAGCGCTTTGGTGTAATCTTGCACCTTCGGCGCCTTGATCCGAGGGTCATAGCCGTCGTCACCGGCGATGACCTCAAGCAGCAGCGCGTTATCGGCAACATTCGCAGTCATCGGACCGGTATGGTCGATGACGATCTCGATCGGCATGATGCCGGTATACGGCACCAGCCCCCAGGTCGGCTTCATCCCGTAAGTCCCGCTAAAGGACGATGGCATGCGGATCGACCCGCCCTGATCACCACCGATTGCCATATCAGCTTCGCCAAGCGCGACGACGACAGCACTCCCCGACGACGACCCTCCTGCGGAATAACCCATCTTGTGAGGATTATGTACCGGACCGATCGCGTTCGTATGGCTTCCGCCGGACATGCAGAAGTTTTCGCAGTGGGTTTTTCCGACGATCTCCGCGCCGGCATCGAGCATGCGCGTCACCAGCGTCGCATCGAAATCCGGCACGAAGCCTTCCAGCGTCGCCGAACCGTTCATCATCGGCACGCCGGCCAGCATGATGTTGTCTTTCAGCGCGACAGTGCGGCCCTTGAGCTTGCCCTTCGACGCCCCCTTGATGCTAGTCTTGCGGTACCAGGCATTTCGCGGATTCTCCTCCGGTGCCGGAGCATAGCCGGGTGTTCGCGGATAATTCACCGCGGGCAGTTCGTCGGGCATCGACGCAACCGCGTTGTAGGCGTCGATCGAACCGCGCATCAAACCGAGGAAAGACGTGACATCATCCGACGTCAGCGAGAGACCGCACTGCGCCGCGACCGCGCGCATTTGGTCCGGGGTTGGAAGCGACACAGACATGATCCCTCCACGACAACCGTTCGATCGGTCAACCGAATTGGATTGCTTGCGTTCGATATCGTCATCGAACACCGCGCCAGATCGGCGCGAGCAGGATCATTAGATACGGAAATATTTTCCTTTTCAAGTATTATCTGAATCGTCAGAACTGATGCATGATCTTGAAGTCGATACCATCGGATTCAGCAAGGAAGATGGGCATGGTGGCACGCCCCTTGCGTACCGATACAGAACCGCGAACACTGCTGTAGATGGTGTTGTTCGCGGCCGCGAGCAGTGCACGCGAGCCGGCCGAGCCCGCCTGTCGAACGATGGTTTCCAGAAAATGCAGCCCTTCGTAATTCGATTCTCCGACCGATCCCACGGGCGGCGCACAGGTACCGAATGCCGAACGGTAGCGCTCCAAAAACGCCTCGTTCTCCGCCGATCGGATGCAATTGAAGTAGCCGGAAGCGCAGAAAAGGTTCTCAGTATTATCAGCGCCAATCCCTAACAGCACAGTTTCGTCCATGGCCCCGGCAAGACGCAGTATCTTGCCGCCCAACCCCGCCTCGCCGAAGGATCGGTTGAAAGCGATACTGTCTGCGCCGATCAACGAGATCACCACAACGTCGGGCTTGGCCGCGCGAATCCGCGCAAGATGAACGTCGTGATTATCGACGCCAAGCGGAACGAACTCTTCCCCAATGACGCGCCCGCCGGATTCGGCGATGTAATTCTTCAAGGCGCGATGCGAGAGCCACGGCCACACGTAATCGCTGCCGATGAGATACCAGCGCCTCGCCTGTTTAGCGGTTGCCAACCAGTGAATCGCCGGCCGGCTATGGCTGCGCGGCGTCTCCCCGATCGCTAACACGCCCGGTGTGCGCTCGCCCCCCTCATAGACGGGCGTGTAGATGTAAGGGACGCGCCCGGCGATCGCCTTCCGGAGCGCCAGACGCACCGCGCTGATATGGGATCCCATCACCAGATCGATTTCATCGAACTCGATCGCATCTTTGACATGGCGCGCCACGTCCTCGATAGCTCCGCCGGCTTCGCACAGGACGACCTCGATCTCACGACCAAGAATTCCCCCACGACGGTTGATTTCTGATGCAGCGAGCAGAGTCGCGTTGGTCGTGGCCGGCCCCCAGATGCCAGGGGAGCCGCTCGACGTCACGAAATTGGCAATGCGAAACTTGCGCCGTGCCCGTCTCTGGTCCGGAAGGTCATCGTGGGTCAGGCGAAATGAACTCGGGAGACCCGCCTGCGGCAACTTCAACAGAGCGTGGGGCGGCACCGTAAGTGGAATCTGCATTCCGCAATCGATGGATAGCTGCAAACCCTCCTCCTAACCGGCCTTGCTTCCAAGTCATTCAAGTTGCTGACTTCCAGACCGTTTGAAAAATATTTTAAGGGAAAATGTTGAATTTTCAACTGTTGGCAGGCATATGATGCTCTTCTGGTGAGCAACACGTGCTGATCTTCAGATCAACTGCGCAAGGCAAAGTCATTATCGTGGCCAAAACTCCTGCCCGGAAACCCGCCATTAGCGACCACCTCGCTTATCTGCTTGCCCAAGCCAACCGGGAAATAAATCGGCACCTCGAAAGCAGGCTTCGTAAAGAAGGCGTCCCTGTCGAGCAATGGCGCGTCCTGATGATCCTTGCCGATGGCACGGGCCATTCGATGGGTGATCTCGCCAACGCCGTTCTTCTCAACCACCCGACTCTGACCAAAATGGTCGACCGAATGGTCTCCGACGCGCTCGTCTATCGCGTACAGGATCCGTCCGACCGCCGGCGTGTACTGATGCATCTGTCCGATCGTGGAAAGGCGCTCGCAAAGCGGCTCAGTTCGCTTGCCGAGCGGCAGGAGGCTGACATCATCCAAAGCTACGGCAACAAGTCGACCAGCGAACTGAAGCGACTGCTGGAAAGCCTGATCGACAGCGCCAGCTGATCTTGGTCCGCAGCCGGATATCAAATCACACTCGTTGACGAATCCAGAACGCACGCGCAGCCTATATCAGCAGTTGGGCGCGGACGTGCTCCGCATCGATCTCATCTAATGTTGTCGCTATCCGGCCTTTCTCCATCACATAGCAACGTTCAGCAATTGCCAGAATCGTATCTAGATTTTGCTCGACGAATACAATCGTCGTTCCGATCTCGTCCCGGATCGACTTCAGAGCCTCGCAGATCAACTGCACGACCGATGGCTGGACACCTTCCGACGGTTCATCGAGAAGGATAAGCGCCGGATTTCCGATCAGCGCGCGGCCGATTGCCAACTGCTGCTGCTCGCCGCCGGACATCGTGCCAGCGATCTGCCGCCGCCTTTCCTTGAGGCGCGGGAAATAGTTGTAGACGAGATCTGGCAGCTTGCGCGCATCGGATCCACCGATCAGTTTGCCGACCTCGAGATTTTCTTCCACAGTCATCTGAGGGAATACATCGCGTCCTTGCGGGATATAGCCGATGCCTTCCCGGGCGCGGGCGTCGGCCGTCAACGTGGTGATATTCCTGCCCTGAAATTCAATCGAACCCCGCGTCGCGCGGACGAGACCGATCAGGCAGCGCATCAGCGTGGTCTTGCCGGCGCCATTACGGCCGATCACGCCGACAATCTCGCCGCGATGCACCGTCATATCAACGCCCTGCAGGATTGGCGTCGCACCATAGGCCGCCCATAGCCCTTGAACGGCGAGAACGCTCTCAGCCATGATGTGCTTTCCCGAGATAGATTTCCGCCACGCGGGGGTCATTGACGACATGTTCGAGCGTGCCGCCTGCAAAGATTCGTCCGAGATGAAGCACCGTCACGCGTTGAGCGATCTGCCGGACGAACGCCATGTCGTGTTCGACAACAATGACCGTCATGCCGTCTCGATTAAGCGACTTGATCAATTCTCCGGTTCGATGGGTTTCCTCCGGCGACATTCCCGCCGTTGGCTCGTCCAGCAGCAACAACCGCGGGCGAAGCGCAAGCGCCATGCCAATCTCAAGCCATTGTTGTTGGCCATGGGCAAGCGCACCCGCAGGCTTGTCGGCATCGCCGGCGAGATCGAGCAACTGAAGCAAACGCTCTCGCTCGACCGTCAGGTCATTGCCGCTTTGCTTCTGTTGCAGTGCTACATCAAGATTTTGTCGAACCGGCAATTCTTTGAAGACACTCGGCGCCTGCATCTTGATGCTCATGCCGCGCTGAACGCGGGCATAAGATCTTTCTCCAGTGATGTCCGTATTGCTGAACAAGATCGAGCCAACCGTCGGCTGATAGACTCCGACGATCAGCTTGAACAGTGTGCTTTTGCCTGCCCCGTTTGGTCCGATCAGGCAGTGTATCTCGCCTTCATCGATGCTCAGGTCGACACCAGAGACGGCAGTGAGACCGCCGAAGCGCTTCGAGACACCCTTGATATCAATCAACGGCATGTCAGGATTCACCACTTTGCAACGAGCCGTTCCCACCCCTCTTACGGCCGGAAAGCTGCTGCCACCGTCGACCTACCGCCTGCGCAATACCGACGATGAACCCCTGCGGCATCATCATGACGGTGGCAAGCAACAGCGCGCCCATTAGAACCAGCGCAGCTTGCTGACTGTAGATTGTAATGGTCTGAAAGCCGAATAGCAGCAGAAACGACCCGACCAGTGTTGCTGTCAGATCGCTCCGGCCGGAGAATGCAACCCAAATGATCGGCATCGCCGCGGCAGGCAGACCTATACTCGATGGTGTGATGAACTGTCCCCACGACGTATAAAGCGCACCACTCAACCCAGCGAGACCGCTCCCGATGCAGAATGTCAGCAACTGATACTTTCTGACATCATATCCGAGCATCTCGGCACGCTGAGGATCCTCCCGAATAGCAACGATCACATTGCCAATGCGGGAATTTACCAGCATGCGGAGGCCAAGATAGGTGACCAGGATCAGCGCAATCAGAACATAGTAGAGGATCGTCCCCTCGATATAGACTTCGCCGACGGTCAGCGGATCCATCCCCTTCATGCCGTTGAAACCGTTCAGGCGCGCACCCCCGATATGCCACTCGGGTCCCGCCGTCTGTCCAAGGAAAAAAGCCAGGGACAGGGTCGCGGCCAACGTCACGATACCAAAGAACATGCCGCTGATGCGGCCCCATATCATAAAGTAGCCAAGGACAGCGGCGGCAAACGCCGCAACAAACACGGACAATATCAACGCCGCGATCGTCGCCGTCCCGCCACCCATGATGATCGCCAGCACGCCGTAGCCGTACCCGGCGATGCCGAAGAAGAACGTCTGGCCGAATGTCAGCATACCGCCGTAGCCCCAGATCAAGCTGAGGCCGAGCGCCATGAATATCCAGATCAGAAAGTACGAGAAATTTCCGACATCGTAGGAATCAGCGAAGACGGGATAGATCAAGGCCATCGTCAGAACAGCCAGAAATGCCAGCCAAAATCCGCGGCCGTTGCCGTTGGTCTGTGGCCCATTGACGAGACTTAGCATCGGAAGTCCTTGAAACGTTGCATGTCATCGTCCTCGCCGTGCCAGAATGCTGGAGAATCCCTCTGGCAGAATGCGAATGATGGCAATCACAGCAAACAACATACCGATCTGCCCGATGATCTGTCCGTAGGATGCGTTGAGAGACATACGCACCAACGCAAGCAGCATCGCCGCTGTCGCGGTCCCGAGCAGAACGTTCGCGCCACCAACCACCACCGTAACGAAGCTCTCCACGATGAACGTCGCGCCCATGGTCGGAATCAGAGTCATGGTCGGCGCGTAAAGTGCTCCGCACAACCCGGCTAGCCCGGCCCCGATACCGAAGCTCACGGCATAGATGCGTCCGGTGCGGGCGCCTAGTGCCTGTGCCATGCCCGCATTTTGCATGGTCGCGCGTGCGATGATGCCGAAGCGGGTTCGCATGAAGAGAACATAGATGCCCACCAGCACGGCGAGTGCACAGGCGAACAGGATCATTCGGTATGTCGAGAACGTGTAATCACCGACGGCGAAGCTCCCCTCCGGCGTACCGATGCCCCGGATCGACGAACCAACGACAATCAACATCCCCTGCGTCACGATCAGACTGAGGCCCCACGTCGCCAATAGCGAATCGAGCGGACGCTTGTAGAATCTCCGCACCACAAGGATCTCGATCAGGATGCCGATGAGTCCCGCAGTAATCGCCGCGACGATCTGCGCTACTGGCAATGGAACGCCCAGATTGACGAGACCGACTGTAACGTAGGCCCCGCACATGATGAACTCGCCGTGCGCCATGTTGATGACGCCCATCATCCCGAACACGATCGCCAGTCCTGCCGAAGCGAGAACCAGAAACGCGAAGACATCAGCGAACTGATAAAACAACGAGAATAGTTCGGAGAGCACGAGATCCTCCGGAGCCGAGTCGGCGTAAGAGATATTGTCCGCATCCGGAAAGTGACGGGCGACGTGCAATAGCGCGCGTCGCCCGGACGTAAACTGACTATTTTTTCGGCAAATGAGTTGGCGTATACTGGTCCTTGTCGTTCTTCTTGGTCAGATCGCAGCCGATCTCGCTTAACCAGTATGGCTGGATCGTACCGTAGTCCTTGTCGACACTGATCTCATGCTTCGGGCCGACGGAGACTAGCCGCATGCGATGTGACGTGTGCTGGCTCTTCGGATCGATACAGACCTGACCTTCCGCTGCATCGATGCAGGCCTTCCCCGTCGCTATCACCTTTCGGAGATCGTCGAGTTTGGTCGATTTAGCCTGCTCCACAAGCATCTTGTACATGTAGATCGCGTGATAGGCGTTGTACCCCATGTCGTTGATGTAGATCTCGTCGGGGAACTTGGCGTGCCACCGCTTTTTGAACGCGTTGGCCTCAGGAGTATCGATTTCCTCGAACCAGTTCGCGGTAACATGCATGTTGTTCAGAGCCGGCGGCGCGAAGCGCTTGTGCTCGAAGCCCAGCATGATCTTTATCGAAGACCCCATCGGCAAGTTCAGCTTCGCAGCCGCAGCCTGCTCGAAAAACGAATCCTGGGCGGCGCCGACGTTGATCGTCAAAATCCAGTCCGGCTTGGCTTTCTGAATATTCTGGATCGTCTGCGCGAACTGCGAAACACCGAGCGGAATGAACTCCTCGCCAACGACGGTGCCACCGAGATCCTTCAGGATCTTACGATTCCACTCCGCCGAAATCTGCCCGAAGTTATAGTCCGCGGCGACAACGTAAACTTTCTTGCCGAATTTCTCGACCATCCACGGAATCAGCGTTGAGAATTGTTGTTCCGGCACCGCGCCCATGCTGATCATGTTGGCATCGCACACGCCGCCTTCATACTGATTGGTATAGAAATACGGGGTCTTGGTCCGATTGACGATCGGCCGCACGGCCTCGCGAGAAGCCGACGTGATGCCGCCGATCAGAACATCCACCTTGTCGCGATTCAACAGTCGACGCGTGAATTCCTGATAGCGCGCATTGTCGCCCTGCGGATCGAGATGAATGAGCTCAACCTGCCGTCCGAGAATGCCACCGCCCTTGTTAATTTCTTCTACGGCGAGCTGGGAACCATGCAGCTTCGGCATGCCCATGAAAGCAAGATCACCTGAGATATCCTCCATCAAGCCGATCTTGAGCGGGTCGGCGGCTTGAACGCCGGTAGCGGCGCATGCCAGCAAGGCGATAGAGCTGGCTGCGACGAGAATAGTTTTAAATGCGCTCATTGCTGCTGAATCTCCCTTTGAATTTCTTTCTTGGTCGAAGCTCGGAGTACTTCTTAACGCTTACGCACCGAGGTACTTTTTGAGAATGGAAGCGCCCATCGTGTATTTTGGATCGACCATGTTACCGAGCCGCATTCGTCCGGCTTGGCTCAGCAGCATGTAGGCATCGATTTCGTCAAAGCCGTAGTCTGCACTCATCCACCGAACGAGCTCGCGGTAAGCGATCCGAGCAGCATCCTCGAGCGGCCGCGCACTGCCGATCGTCATGATGAAATCGCGCGTTTCCAGCCGCGGCCACGCAAAGCTCCAGTTCTTGATGACGTCAATCTGCAACGTAACCGTTGCACGCTGCTCCAAGGCGACACCCGACAACTCACCGTCGCCTTGCGTTGCGTGACAATCACCGACGTAGAGCAGACCGCCATTGGTGTGGACCGGCAGATACAACACGGCTCCTGGCGCAACATCCGGCAGATCCATGTTCCCGCCGTGATAATCCGGCTGTAGTGACGAAATGGCTTCGATTTCCGGTGAAACGCCGATCGTCCCGATGAACGGTTCATACGGAAGGACGATTTTGTCACTCCAGCGCACACCATCCTTGTCGACGTGCAGCTTGCGCACGCGCTCCGGGAGCGGCGGATTCAGCATCGCGGTCGAACCGGTACTCACCAAGCCACCAAACTCCGGCATGATACAAGTGGTACCGGCGGGTTGTTCGCCACGCGTTTCGACGGCATGAATGTAGACGGCCAGACAATCACCTTTCTGCACACCTTCTACCGCGATTGGCCCACATTGCGGGTTGAGATACGGAAAGTTCAACTTTTCGGTCGGTTTGTCAGACTCGCTGGTGATCACCCCGCCGAAGGCATCCTCGGTCTCGACCACGACAACATCACCCGGTCGAACCGTCAGTGTCGGTTTTGCATAGGGGCCGTAGACGTAATGAAAATTGCCCTGTTGCGCGATCGACAGGCCGTGCTGTTTGCCGGCCCTCCCTCCGGCTTCACCGCGTTTCGACATAACGGACGTTGACAGCCAGCCGTGATCGACCATTGCGCGCTCCTCAGTTTCAGAACAGTCCGCCGCCGCTTGGCGGCGAACCGCATTTCCGCATCCTCAACCGCACGGAGCATTGCAGCTCCATGATGGCGTGCCGCTTCCGGAAAATGCCGGACACGGCACTCGCTTCAGAGCGAAGGATGTTCTTTGTGCCAGTTCGTGACACGCTGGAAGGCATCACCCGCGGTAACGAGGCGAGCCTCGTCGAAATGCCGCCCGACGAACTGGAATCCGATACGGCCGCCGTTGGCCGTCACGCCTGCGGGAACGGTGATCGTCGGACTTCCGGTCATGTCGAACGGACAGGTGAAACGAAGAAGGCCGTTAAGCAAATCCGGGTCCTCGCCAAACGTTGCCATCTTCGCCAACGTCGGCGCCGCAACAGCCTGCGCCGGGATAACAAAAAGATCGATCGTCTCGAACAGTGCGCGAAGCCGACCACGGAACGCTTCACGCCGCAGAACGATCTTCTGATAGTCCATGCCGGACAATTGCCGCCCGAGTTCGATCACCCCGGCAAGGCCTGGACCGTACTCATCCTTGCGCGACGGATAGGTCGCTTCGTGCGCAACCGCCGTCTCCGCACCGCACAGCGGGAACCAGTCGTTTACGACATCCGTCGAATCCGGGAAATTGATGTCCTTGATGGTTGCGCCAAGTTCGGTCACCGCCTTGAGTGCTTCCTCGAACGCCTTCCTCGTATCGGCATCAGAACTGTCGTTGACCAGCTTGCGATCGACACCAATCGTCATGCCGCGCAGATTGCCGGTCAGATTCGCCAAATAGTCAGGTACCGGAACCGGAACCGCAGTCGGATCTTTCGGGTCAGCACCGGCAATGGCACCCAGCATCGCACCGCAATCGCTCGCGTTGCGCGTCATCGGACCGATGTGGTCAAGCGTCGCAGCCAACTCGAACGCGCCGTAACGACTGACGCGTCCCCACGTCGGCTTCAATCCCGTAACGCCATTCGCCGCCGACGGAAAACGGATTGAACCGCCGGTATCCGTGCCGATCGAGCCGTAGCAGAGGCCGGCCGCTGTCGCGACGCCGGATCCACTTGAGGAAACGCCAGTCCAAAGATCGGCGTTCCAGGGATTTTTCGGCGGATCTATCTTCGGATGATGATCAGCATAGGCACCTTCGGTCTGCTGTAGTTTGCCGAGAATGACAGCACCGGCCTCACGGAGCCGCGCAACAACAGTGCCGTCTTCCTTCGGACGGTTATCGCGCAGAATGGTCATTCCGTGAGACGTCGGCGTGTCCTTCATCCAGCACAGATCCTTCACAGCGACGGGAACGCCATGCAGGGGGCCGCGCACCTTGCCGCTTGCAATTTCCTTCTCTGCGGTATGAGCCTGGGTCAATGCGGCCTCACCGACCACGGTAGAATAACTCTTCAACGCGCCATCGAGACGAGCAATACGGTCAAGGGCCGCCTGCGTGACTTCAACGGGCGAAAGTTTCCGCGATTGGACGAGTTTGCCGGTCTCGATAAGCCCGAGATAATGCAGATTGGTGCTTGTCATCTCTTTCGTTTCCTCTCGCGGTTTTTACGCACAGGCGGGCAGCCGAAAGCAGCCCTTACTTCGGGTGAACGGGCTAGATGGAATTGTCAGTAAGCTGACTGATGCTGGCCGAACGTGACGGCCACATCGTCAACGGTGCGCATCGCGGCAAACAGGCCGTCGAATGCCGTCACCAACTCTTATTCTGGTCTCGCTTGCTCATCGTTCACCCCTGGATCGACGACAAAACAAAAAGCCACCCGCGACCTCTTCAGGGTCCCGAATGGCTTCCATGCCGATTGTTATCGTTCAGTTCGGAAGGTGTGGCGAAGTAGTTATCTCATTTGCCCGGACATCATCGGCCAAGCAAATATCCTCTGCAACTACGCTTCCTTTCATCATACTGCTTTAGTGTTACGACGAATGTCAATGGCAGGGCGCAGAGATTCTTATCACGCATCGCACAATCGCATGACGGTGACTCGTCACAGCGTTATTTCGATCTCACTTCCATCTCGTGCGCGACCGTGCTTTGCTCACGACAGCAGGTCCATCATGAGCAAATCTTCCATTCCTATCGGTCTTCTGTTCTCACAGTCCGGCCCTTATCAAATGATGGGCGGTGAGATGCTGAAAAGTGCACGGATGGCTATAGATGAAGTAAATGCCGACAACCAGTTTGATTTCGAACTGGTGCCGCATCTGCGCGATCCGGCAGGTGTTGTTTCCGCTTATCACACAGCGTGTGAACACCTCATTCGCGAAGTCGGTGTCGATCATATCGTGGGTTGCTACACCTCTGCCTCGCGCAAGCAAGTTCTTCCGATCATTGAACGGACCGATCGACTACTTTGGCACCCGGCCCGGTACGAAGGCTTCGAATGCAGCGACAACATAATCTACGTTGGCGCCGCACCCAATCACGCAGTCGTGCCCCTCATTCGCTACATGCTTGATCATCTGGCGCGCGACGTGTTTTGCGTGGGATCAAACTATGTCTGGACTTGGGAAACAAATCGCGTCACGCGTGAGCTTGTGAGTGCCGTCGGAGGCAGCATCCTGGCGGAGCGCTTGATTGATCTCGGCGAATTGAACGTCGAACATATCGTCGAAGAAATCGTCAGCCGTCGCCCACCGGTTGTACTCAATACGCTGGTTGGAGAATCCAGCTATATTTTCATGCGTGCCCTGCACGCTGCGACACTTAAAGCTCGCTTCACCACTACCGTCCTTAGTTGCAGTCTGTGCGAACCTGAACTGAAAATCATTGGCGGCAATGCTGCTGCAGGGTGCATTACGTCGTCGGCCTATTTCGAAAGCATCGACCTTCTGGAAAATCGCGCATTTGTATCGCGATGGAAAGATCGACACGGCATCGACAGCAGCCCGTCCGTCGATGGGCAATCGACCTACGTTTCGATTATGCTTCTTGCCCGCGCCATCAAGCGAGCCGGGTCAACTAGCGTCAACGACGTTCGAAGCGCCGCAGCAAATCATTGCTACCAATCGCCGCAGGGGCCCATTTGGGTCGATCCGGACAACAATCATTGTTTCCTAACTCCACGGCTCGCGCGCTCAACGAAGAATGAGCAGTTCGACATTTTCTGGGAGGCAGAAGCTCCCCAGAAGCCGGACCCCTATCTTTCCGGGCTCGACGCTGCGCCATTGGTACGCCCACACAGTACGAGCACCTCGCCTCTTCCCCAACAACAGCGATTACGGTTATTGAATTGACACAGCAATCACCGCTTTCCGTTCGCGGCCGTATCGCGCTGACAATCATGCACGATGAGCGGGAGCTGGGCATTATCCGCCGCCAGCTCAACCGTCTGGGTGTTCAGATCGTCCCATGGGGAGATGGCCCACCAACCACTGAAGCTGATGTCGTCCTTCTGGATGCCGACCTGCTTCCCATCGAGCAGGTACCGGCGCTTCCGATTGATCCGACAACACCCATTATCGCATTGGTCGGGATCGAGACGCCCAGTCGACTGAAATGGCTGCTTGATCTGAAACCCGCATCTTTTCTGATTAAGCCTATTCGCTCAGCGGGCCTCTATAGCGCCCTTGTGATGGCATTCGGGATCGCTCAACAGCGTACCGAAGCGATCGAACGCATCAAACATCTGGAATTCCGTGTCAAATCGCGGCGTCTCGTGATTGCAGCGATTCTTTATCTCATGGAGCATCGGAAACTGACGGAGGCGGCGGCATTTGCCCTGATCCGCCGCACCGCTATGCAGCGCCGCACGACAATCGAGGAACTAAGCGCAGAGATCGTCGCAAGCGGCGGTCAGGTCCCGCTGGCAATACATCCAAGCTGACCTGACCTCCCGTTGTAGATAAATGCCGCTCGTCAGACGGCACGCGTCAAGGCTCCGTCGATAATGAGGTTGGTGCCGGAAATACGGCCGGCAAGCGGACTGGCAAGAAAAACGACACCAGCCGCAACCTCCTGAGGCGTACCCATTCGACCCGTTGGATTCAATGACATCGCCGTCTTGTAAAGATCGGGCGACCCCTGCTCGATGTTCTGCCAGATACCGCCTTCGAAATAAGTGTTGCCGGGTGAAACCGCATTAACGCGAATACCCTTGGCTGCCAGCTGATTACTTAACCCCTTGGCATAGTGAATGAGGGCCGCCTTGAAAGCTCCGTATGATCCGGCAGCAAAGTCGACTTCGAACCCAGACACACTTGATACAATCGCGATTGAAGCTGAGTGAGACTTCTCAAGGTAAGGTATCGCCGCCGCGACTGCGTTCACCGTATGCATCATATCGACCCGAAAAGACCGTTCCCAGGTCTCGGGGGTATCGCCGACCGCCAGCGCGCTGACATTACAGACGAGGGCGTCGATGCCGCCAAACTCGGTTGCAGCACCTTCGACCCAACCTTTCAGCTTCACAGGATCAGCCACATCAATTGCCTGCCCAAAGCTTTTGACGCCCTTGGCCGCCAAGACGGAAGTGGCAGATGCAACGTCCTCAGCTCCACGCGCACAAATTGCGACGTTCGCCCCCTCGGCAGCAAACAGTTCTGCAATGGCAAAACCGATCCCCTTACTCCCACCAGTGATCAGCGCATTCTTCTTGGCTAGTTTCAGATCCATCGATTCAACTCCCCGACAGTCGGCCGCTGTCTAATATCAAAGCAGCAAAGGCGAGCTTTGTCGAACAGCTTCCTGCGCCTCATCGAGAAAGCAGGCCTTTGCGATTATCATAGATACGACACATGATCCGGACGTCGTGGCGGCATCATCGCCTCGCTGGCGGATCTCGTCGCACACGCCGCCATTGCCGTTCAGGTTCAGCGGATGATGCCGACGATCGATCTGCGTATCGGCTACCTCCATGCGGCGCCGGAAGGCGATCTGACCGCGACCGGACAGGTTCTGATCGTCGGCAGAAAAGCTGGGTCCAAAACCGTTCCCCTCACCATTCCGAAACGATGTGCGTTTCGCGCATAGGAGAATGTGATGAACCGCGCCGCTGCGTGATTCATTTGCTGGACGGCTTTGGCTGATGCGGTAGCCTATTCAATCGACGGGAGCAGGACCCGCAAGCTGGCGGACTTCACTCTTGTGCCGGGCGAATCCGACGCGGAGATTTCTTATCGCTTCTCGGATCGCGCACGATCGTTTCCTCTAACGGTTTGCTCGAAACGTCCGTAACGGCAGGAGCAGCTTGTTGTCCGTCGACTGAAACGAGGCTTCTCAAAAGCGCCGCCGCGGCGGGTCCCTTGATCGCGCCGCGCCACATCTCGTTGACGACTTTTTCATGAAGGTTGATCGCTTCCGAGGCCGAAGTGATCATCGCAACACCGAGCCGGATGTTGGGCTGCTCGCCGAGACGAAACGGGCTCAGCGTCAACATCTTGGTATCCGCCATCCTGAAAATCTGGAAATGCGTGTGCGGCAAGGATTCCGTGACGAGGCCGATCTGGACACCGATCGCCTGTTCTTCGACGACATTTGCGAAATGCTCGACCTCCGCGCGCGCTAGGGCGCGACGTTCCTCCAGAAGATCACCCGTGATGGAAGGATTTCCGATGAAGCCGCTCTGCACGAAACGGCGTATCTCACGGGCCGAGATCAGGTTGAGAATCCCCGGCCTGCGGCGACGATATGTGACTTTCCGCTGGTGAAGAATTTCAATGATCCTGTCGACCTGCGCCACGAACTTATCTCGATCGGGCAAATCCGTCGGCAGGCTCTCCTTCAGGACGGTTTCGAGCAGATCGAGAAAGCGATCCGAGGCGAGCAGGAATGAGACCGGCCCGGACAGCGCGATGATATGCTCGGCGGTTTCCTCGAACTGACGCATCCGCTCGAAGTAACTGACGGCCGATGGCATGTATTCGATGCCGACGCCCAAAAGGGTCGGCATCGAGACACCAAGCAACTCCGAGAGTTTCTCAAGTGTCTCAATTTTGGCAAGCTCGCCCTTCTCGAAGCGGTAGAGGGCCGTCCGGGAGATGCCGACGCGTTTCGCGATTTCGTCCGCGCTCAACCCGGAGCCGAGCCGAAATGCGCGCAACCGGTCTGCGATCTCTTTGTAACGGACGGTCAATTCAGCACCTGTCGATCTGCGGCGTTTCCCTGTGCCTTCTATGACGCCTCACGCGGATCGGAAGCGACGTCGTGCAAAGACACCCTTAAGTTGCTTCGGACATCCCCCTCTATCTATGCCAATCCTGTACCGATTTTGGAATAGCCGGCTTTCAGTACTGCCCAGTTTTTGCGCCCTTACGCGTATCGCGTGCCTCAGGGCGTAAGTACAATGCGATCCTTGGACTTGCGGTCGCGAATTTCCGCAAGTGCCTGTGCAAAGCCGTCCAGTGGCCGAACCGACATCCTGGGTGCCCGGACCGCCCCTTGTTCGTAAAGCGCGAAAATCTGCTCGAAGCATTCTCGCATGCGAGCCGGCATGCGCTTGCGGTAGTCGCTCACCTGCAGGCCGCTCACCTCGATGTTCTTGACCATGAGGTAGTTCACCTTCACGGAAGGGATTTCGCCGGCGGCAAAGCCTACCACGACGAGACGTCCGCACCAGGCCATGGCGCGCAGGGCGGCGGCGAAGAAGCGATCGCCGAGCGAATCGATGACAACATCAGCTCCCCGGCCATCCGTGAGAGCGTGCACCTGATCGCGCAGTCCGTCGCGCAGGTTCTCCACTGAAAGATCGACCACGCCATCGGCGCCCGCCGTTGTGACGATATCCGCCTTGCTCATCGACGAAACACCGGCGATGACGCGCGCACCGAATGCCTTGGCCAATTGAATGGCGGCAAGCCCGACTGCGCCGGTCGCCCCAAGCACCAACACCGTCTCGCCGGCACGTAGACGGCCGCGTTCGTGAAGCGCGAACCACGCCGTGTCGAACGCCAGCGCCATCGCGGCCGCGTCGGTGAAGGGCATGCTGTCGGGAATGCGATAGCAGTGCTCCGCCAACGCGACGGCCTGCTCCGCATAGCCTCCCTGCTCTGCGGTCGTCAGCACCCGATCACCGACCGCGAACCTCTTGACGTTATCGCCGATCGCGATGACGCGGCCGGCAGGCAACTTGCCCGGCGTGAACGGACGCGGCGGCAGGAACTGATAGGTGCCGCCGATCACCAGCAGATCGACGAAGTTGACGCCAACGGCCTCGACCTCGACGAGAATTTCGTCCGGGCCGGGACGCGGAGCCTCAACCTGCTCGATGGAGAGGCTTTCAGGCGTCCCGAACTCGCGCACCACCACTGCTCGCATGCTGAAATCCCTTCACTCACTTTCGCGCGTGCTGAACGTGCCCCGCGCCACTGCCAGAATTTTCCCGCTTGTCCCCGTGATCTCGACATCGGCCCGTCCAATCGATCTGCCGACGATCAGGACTCGTCCGATCGCGGTCAGATCGCCTTCCGGCGCCGCACGGAGGTAGTCGATACGCAGATCGATCGTCGGCACCATCCGCTGAACCTGAACGGCAATGGCGGCGTGTGCGACAAGATCGGCCAGCGAGGCGATGATGCCGCCATGGATGAAAGGGCTGTCGCTGCGGCGGCGGAATTCCGGGCGAAACGGCAGGCGCACCGTGACAGTCCCGTTGCTCTCGATATCGACGGCCTGCGGCCGGAGGAAATCGTGAAACGGCGGCTCCGCCATTTCATGGCGCAGCCGAGCCAACGCGGCGACACGATCGAAGCCTGCCGGCCCCTCCTTGTTTGCGACCGCCGACGTCACGCCACCACCGCATTTCCGCGCGGCACGAACCGGACCGACACCGGCGTGAGCTTGCCCTCCGCAACCTGGGATGCGATGTCGCGCTTGAGAATCTTGCCGCTGGCAGTCAATGGGATCGCATCGAGGTGCAGATAGTATTCCGGCATGTCGTAGCGTGACAGGCCGGAGCGATCGAGATGATCAAGCACATCGTCGGACGTCAGCGACGAGCCGGGTTTCAACATCACGGCGAGGCAGACCTTTTCGCCGAGCCGCTGATCGGGCACCGGCAATGCCGCCGCGCGCGAAATCTCCGGGTGCTGCATGGCGAGGTTTTCGATCCGTGCCGGGTAGATGTTGTGCCCGCCGCGAATGATCAGGTCTTTCTTCCGTCCGGTGATCTGCAGGTATCCGTCCTGATCGAGCCGGCCGATATCTCCGGTCATGAACCAGCCTTCGGCGTTGAAGGCTTCGTCGTTGGCATGCTGATCGTCGAAGTATCCGATCATCAGGCTCGCGCCGCGTCCGCCGATCTGCCCGATCTCGCCGACGGCCACTTCGCGGTTGGCATCGTCCTGCGAGAAGATCTTCACCTCATACCCGTCGCATGCCCGACCGGAGGTCTGAACCACGCGGTCGGCGCTGTCGTCCATCCGCGTGTAGTGATGCGACCCGGCCTCGGTCATGCCGTATCCGCTTTGCGGCATCACGCCGGTCTCGATCAGTTGCGCGATCACCTCACGCGGCGCGGACGCGCCCGAGATTCGGAATCCTCTGACACGCCCGGGCGAGGCCATCTTCCGCGCCTTCATCTCGGTCAGCAGATCCATCGCATGCGTCGGCACGCCGACAATGAAGGTGGCGCCGACTTCGATGATGCGATCGAGCGTGCTGGCGCCACGGCGCAGATCGTGAACAACAAGCTCGCCGCCGACGGCAAGCGCCATGATCAGCGAGCCGAGGCCCAGATTGTGACTGAGCGGGCTCATCGTGTAGATCACCGAGTGCTGGCCGAATTGCCAATCGGCGATCATGGCCCGCGCATTGGCGAGCAGCGTGTTGTCGCTATGCATCACGCCTTTGGGGCGCCCGGTGGTCCCCGAGGTGAAGGCGAGATAGACGACGATATTGGGGTCCGGATTGAACCTGCCGTCGGACGCAGCGCCGGCGGACGGTAGCGGCAATTCATCGTGTCCGTCGACCGGTCCCAGCTTGAAAACTGTCTTCAGCGTCGATACCCGATCGAGGTCCGCAAAAATATCGCGGCGCGAGGCGTCGGCGCCGTAACCGGCCTCTCCGATGAACGCCGCGGCCCGCATCCGCTCCATCAATTCGATCACCTCGGACGAGGTATGATCGCGATGCAGCGACGGGCAGCACACGTAACCGCCATGCGAACAGGCAACGAGCGCAATCGCGACCTCGATCCGGCTGGAGAGCCAGACGGCTACGCGATTGCCGGGCTGGAGTCCGGCCGCCTTGAGCGCGGCCGACAGCGCTTCCGCGCGCGCCGCAAGCTCGCGATAGGTGATCTCACTCGAGCGGTCGCGAACGGCAACCTTGTCCGGAATGGCGGTCGCGTGATGTCTGACCAGCGAAAAGATGGTATCGTCCCGCCAGTATCCCAAGTCATAATTCTGCTCGAGTTTTCGGCGCGACAGTAACGTCAACATCGTGCTGATCATGAATCTCTTTCATCTTCATTCTTGGCGCCGAAGGGGCGCTTCACGGTGGTCCACATCGCACCCGCGACCAGGGAGAACGCTCCGATCGGCTTGGCCGCGGAGGCCTGCGACAGCGCCGCGTCATCCCCCTGCGCGTCGGCCGATGCCGCAATCAGCTTCTCGAGCGATTTCGCGAACTGGTTGATGAGTTGCGCCGCGATGGTCTGAATCATTCCCGCGCTGCGGCCGTACTGCGCGACCGAGCCGGACAGGTTGAGATCGGTATCGATCAGCACCTTGCTGCCGGAGCCGCTCGGCTCGAGCCGAAAGCTGGCGGTCGCGCTGGCGCCGCCGCGGCCCTTGGAATCCGTTCCCTGCGCCTTGACGCGCGCAGTATGCGCGGTGTCGTCGCGCTCCTCGAATTTGGCAATGCCGGCGAAGGCAAGAACCACCGGCCCCATGCGAACCGCGACCTTGCCCTTGTAGGTCTCAGGATCGACAACTTCCGTCAATTCCGCGCCCGGCATACAGGGCGCAATGGCTGGAATATTCATCAGCATCCGCCATGCATCCGCAGGCGGCAACGACACGTTGAAGCTGTTTGAAAACTGCATCAGGAACTCCCGGTGTCAGTGGATTCGAACGGAGACGGCGGGGTGCAGATATTGAGCGCCCACTTCGCCAGTTGAAGGAGCCGGGCGTCATCGAGACGTCGCCCCGCCAACTGCACGCCGACAGACAGTCCGGACGGCCCCGTCGCCAATGGCAGGGTGATGGCAGGCAGATGCAGCAGGCTCCAGATTTCCTGAAACGAAGCATCACCTGTGGACGCGAGCCCCATGGGTGCTTCGCCGTTGACGGCCGCAGTCAGGATCGCATCGTGCGTACCGATGATATCGGCCATGCGGACGCGCCAGCTTTCCACCAGCCTCACCGCAGCGAGATAGCTGTCGTATGAATATGCCCAGCCGTTGTTGACGACACGCAGCATCGCACCGCTGAGTTGCTCGGCATGATGCTGCAGCTCCCACGCCAGCGCACGGGCGCGCTCGTAACCGTTGATGACGACCCGCGCCTTGCTCAGTTCGGCAAAGCCGTCCGGCACCGGCAGTTCCTCGATCTGTGCGCCGCGCTCCCGCAGGCGTCGCACAGTCTGGCTGATTGCGGACACGGTTTCGGGCGCTGCGCGATCCCACTGATGACCGCGAAACACCAGCAGACGCGGCGATGTTTCGGGCGCCTGCAGAGACGTAGCGCCAACCCCCACCAGCACACGCCAGACCAACGCGACGTCGTCAACGTCGCGCGCCATCATCCCGATGGTATCGAAACTTTCGGCGGCGAGTTTTAGACCGGCGCGATTGATCGTACCGAAGCTCGGCTTGAATCCGACGACGCCGCAGAACGCCGCCGGCCGAATGATCGAGCCCCCGGTTTGCGTTCCAAGTGCAACCGGCACCATGTGATCGGCTACGGCCGCCGCTGACCCGCTCGATGAGCCGCCCGGTGTACGGTCCGGCGCGGCAGGGTGCGTGGTCGGACCGGGAGCAACGCCGGCGAACTCGGCGGTGACGGTCTTGCCAAGAATCACCGCACCGGCGGATCGCAGCGCCGCGACGCAGGCAGCGTCGGCGAACGGAACGTAGCCATCATAGATCCGCGATCCCATTCCGGTCGGCACACCGGCGACATCGATGACATCTTTCACCGCCACAGGGATTCCGTGCAGCGGTCCGCGCGAAGCATCCGCATCACGCGCACGCGCCTCGTTCATCGCCGCAGCCGGATCGATATTCGCCCATGCATGAACTGTCGGCTCGCGCAGCGCGACACGGTCCAGACACGACTGAACCAGCGTGGAGGACGACAGCCTCCCCGCCGAGATCAGCGCCGCTGCTTCGGTTGCAGTCAGACGGTTCGGAGCGCGCGACGCATCCGGCTCGATCATCGACCCATCAATCCTTCTCGTTCTAAAATCAGTGATCGTCGCATTTTTGGTACAAGGCAAGCGAAATTTTGCTCGTCACCTCAGAAAATGCCTAAAAAGATCAGTTATGGAACGTCATTTCCACAGACCTTGTCCGCGTTTTCATAGCCTCAACACGCTTTAAATTCTTGATATTTTTGGAATCTGTAGGAATAATTACCGCCACTCCAGCGGCGTCGCGGCAGCTTTCGTCGCAATCTGTACCATTTTTTGTATTTTTGCTTTACACGGAAACAGGCGGCGGTCTAAACGAAACAAAACAACCCACTCCATGTCAGCGAAGGCAGCGATGGGACTCGGGGGAGTCAGACCTTGAAGAACGGGGAAATCATCGGGCAAACCGCGCACCAAGTGACCGAGGCCGTCGGGCAACGCCACGACGTGCTGGTTATCGGCGGCGGCAATGCCGCCTTGTGCGCGGCCATCAGCGCCCGCCGCGCCGGTGCAAGCGTACTGGTGCTCGAAGCGGCGCCGCGATTCTATCGCGGCGGCAACACCCGACACACCCGCAACATGCGTTGCGCGCACGACAGCGCCACCGAAACGCTTAGCGGTCCCTATACCGAAGACGAATTCTGGGAAGACCTTAAACGCGTCACCCAGGGCCACACCGACGAAGAACTGGCGCGGCACATGATCGCGCAGTCCAAGGAAATGCTGACCTGGATCGTCGATCAGGGCGTGCGGTTTCAGCCCTCGCTGGGCGGAACGCTGTCGCTCGGCCGCACCAACTCATTCTTCCTCGGCGGCGGCCGCGCCATGCTGAACGCGCTTTACGCCACCGCCGAGCAACTCGGCGTCGAGATTCGCTACGATGCCGAAGTCGTCGGGCTCGAAATCGAGGACGGCATGTTTCTGTCCGCGACCGTGAAGGAACAAACCGGCACATCGCAGGTTCGCGCCGGCGCGCTGGTCACGGCATCCGGCGGCTTCGAGGCCAATATCGATTGGCTCAAGCAGGGTTGGGGCGAGATCGCCGGCAACTTCCTGATTCGCGGCACGCCGTACAATCGCGGCACCATTCTGCGCATTCTGATCGACAACGACATTCAGCAGATCGGCGACGTCACGCAATGCCACGCGGTCGCAATCGACGCGCGCGCGCCGAAATTCGACGGCGGCATCATCACACGGCTGGATTGCGTCATCTACGGCATCGTCGTGAACAAGAACTGCGAGCGCTTTTACGACGAGGGCGAGGACATCTGGCCGAAACGCTACGCCATCTGGGGCCGGCTGGTCGCGGCGCAGCCCGACCAGATCGCCTACATCATCTTCGATGCGCGCTCGCTGGAATTGTTCATGCCGTCGCTGTTCCCGCCGATCAAAGGCGACAGCATCGCGGAGCTTGCCGGACAACTGGGCCTGGATCCCGACAAACTCACCGACACAGTCGCTACGTTCAACAACGCCGTTCAACCCGGCACCTTCGATCCGGACAACTACGACGATTGCAGCACTGCCGGCCTGACGCCGCCCAAAACGCACTGGGCGCGCAAGATCGAACAAGGCCCGTTCTATGCCTATCCGGTGCGCCCCGGCATCACCTTCACCTATCTCGGCGTCAAGGTGAACAAGGAAGCGCGGATGATCATGAGCGACGGCAAACCGACCGCGAACATGTTCGCGGCCGGGGAAATCATGGCGGGAAACGTGCTGGGACAAGGCTACGCGGCCGGCATCGGCATGACCATCGGCAGCGTCTTCGGACGCGCCGCAGGACAAGGAGCGGCGAAATATGCACGCAACTAGCGCATTGGCAGAGGCCGATCGTCTGATGACGGTCTGCAACTCCTGCCGCTACTGCGAAGGCATTTGCGCGGTCTTTCCGGCCATGGAAATGCGCCGCGCTTTCAGCGACGGCGATCTCAACTACCTTGCTAATCTCTGCCACGGCTGCAGTGCCTGCTACTACGACTGCCAGTTTTCGCCGCCGCACGAATTCAACGTCAATGTGCCGGCGACGATGGCCAAGGTCCGGGCCGAATCCTATGAGGCCTATGCCTGGCCGGGGTTCCTCGCGCCGACCTTCCGGCGCAACGGGCTTGTCATCAGTATCGCGACATGCCTGAGCGTATTCGCCTTCATCGTCGGCTTCGTCGCCCTACGCGATCCGAACGTGCTGTTCGGCGTCCACGTCGGCCCCGGCGCCTTCTACAAACTGATGCCGCACAACGCGATGGCGGTGCTATTTGGCGCGGCGTTCCTCTACGCGATGATCGCCATTGCCATGGGCATCGGCAATTTCTGGCGCGACATCGGCGAACCGGCCAGCACGCTGACGAAACCGACCTCGCTCTGGCAGGCGATCAAGGATGCCTCCAGCCTGCGCTATCTCGACGGCGGCGGTGTCGGCTGCATGAACGATGAAGACAAGCCGACGGACACGCGGCGCTTCTATCATCATCTCACCTTCTACGGCTTCCTGCTGTGCTTCGCCGCGACGACAACTGCCACCGGTTATCATTATCTGCTGGGACTGGAAGCGCCCTACCCCTGGTACGACCTGCCGGTGTTGTTGGGTACCCTCGGCGGCCTCGGCCTCGTCATCGGCCCGATCGGCCTGCTGCGGGCCAAGTATCAGCGGGACAGCGAACTCGTCGAGGCGCGATCCTACGGCATGGACGTCGGCTTCCTCGTCATGCTGCTGCTGACGAGCATCACCGGCCTGCTGCTTCTCGTGCTGCGCGCGACGCCCGCGATGGGCATGCTTCTCGCGCTTCACATCGGCATCGTGTTCGCTCTGTTCATTACGATGCCTTACGGCAAGTTCGTTCATGGCTTCTATCGGTTTCTCGCGCTGGTCCGCTACGCGAAGGAGCGCGGCGACGCTCACTGACCGGCTCTGCAGTTTTCCGCCGTCAACAACAAGGAATTGTCGGATGCGCCTTAAACAGCATGGTCGTTATGACTACTCGCCGATCCATCAGCGACCGGCTTTCCGATGGCCCGGCGACAAGAAGCTCGCATTCTACATAGCGCTCAACGTCGAGAATTTCAGCTTCGGCGAGGGCCTCGGCCATACGCCGACCGCGCTTGGCCCGCCGCCGGACACCCGCAACTTCGGCTGGCGCGACTATGGCCTCCGCGTCGGCATCTGGCGGATCTTCGATATGATGGACAGCTTCGGCCTGCCGATGAGCCATCTCATCAATGCTTCGGTCTGCGAAACCATGCCGCAGATTCCGGAACGCATCCGCCTGCGCAAGGACGAAGTGATCGGACACGGCTACACCAATTCGGAGCGGCAGTCCGAGATGGACGAGCCGACCGAAACCGCGATGATCCGTCACGCGACCGAAACGCTGGCGCAGCATTGCGGTCAGCGCCCTTACGGGTGGATGGGTCCGTGGATCGCCGAGACGCCGACCACTCCGGACATCCTGAAGGAAGCGGGCTACACTTTCGTGATGGACTGGCCGGCGGACGATCAACCGTTCTGGATGCGCACGCGCTCAGGACCGATCCTCTCGGTGCCCTACCCGATCGAGATCAACGACAGTCCGACGATGCTGAGCCGCCAGCAACCGGCGACCGATTTTCATCGGATGATCCTCGATCAGTTCGAGGAAATGCTGACGCTATCGGATCAGCAGTCGCTGGTGTTCGGCATCTCGATGCACACGTTCGTCGCCGGACAGCCGTTCCGGCTGCGGCAGATCCGCAGCGCGATCTCGGATATCCTCAGTCATCCGCGATTTTCCGACGTCTGGGTAACGACGCCCGGCGGCATCGCATCTTATGCGGCAACGCTGCCGGACGGCATCGTTCCCTGACATCGCCTGCAATCGAGTAACGTGAGCTACCGAATCCTTGAGCGGTTCATCTTTCGACGAACTCGTCATTGCCGGGCTTGACCCGGCAATCCATCAATTTTGACAAGATGGATGCGCGGATCAGGTCCGCGCATGACGACAGGTGATTCCATCAGAACCAGAAAATCTCTAGCGAAGAGCTTCGGCGAAATTGTTGAAGAACTGATCCGCCGTCTTGCTGGCGACGCCGTTGATCAGGCGGCTGCCGAGCTGCGCGATCTTCCCGCCGACTTCCGCGTTGACTTCGTATTCGAGCTTGCAGCTCTCCGGCGCGTCCGGGATATCATGCAGACGTACGCGCGCGCCGCCCTTGGCGAAGCCGGCGATCCCGCCCTCGCCCTGACCGACAATGCGATAGCCGTTCGGCGGATCGATATCCGTCAGTTCGACCGATCCCTTGAACACCGCGCCGACCGGACCGACCTTCAACTTCACCGTTGCGCGAAAGGCCGTATCGCCGATCTTCTCAAGATCCTGGCATCCGGGAATCGCGGCCTTCAGCGCTTCCGGATCGTTCAACTTCTCCCACACCGTATTGCGGTCGGCGTGCAGGGTGACCTCACCCGTCATGGTCATCGCCATATCAATGGTCTCTTCTGTCTGTCGGAAATGTCTTATGCCGGCCGCGCGACGGGAACGCCGGAGGTTTCGGCGAAACGTTGCGCAAACTTGTTGCCGAGATAGGCCTCGATCACCTTCGGGTCCCGCATCACCTCATCGGTCGGCCCCTCGCTCGCGACCGCGCCATGATGCAGCACCACGGTCCGCTCGGCGAGCGCGGTAACGACGCGCATCAGATGCTCGATCACGACGATGGTGATTCCCGTGGCGGCGATCGACCGGATCATCTGGATTGCTTCGTCGATCTCGGATGAGTTCAAGCCGGCATTGACCTCATCGAGCATCAGCAAGCGCGGATTCATCGCCAGGCTCTTGGCGAGCTCCAGCCGCTTGCGATTGGCCAGCGCCAGTTCCGACGCCGGCATATCCTTCAGGTGCGCCAGCTTGGTGAATTCCAGGCACTCGATCGCCTTGTCGCGCGCCTGCACCATGCCGCGATGGCCGGCATAGATCGCGCCCGCCATCACGTTTTCAAGCACGGTCATCCGGGCGAACGGTTGCACGATCTGAAACGTCCGCGCGATTCCGTTCTGCGCAATCACATGCGGCTTCTTGCGAGTGATGCTCTCACCATCGAAGATAACATCGCCGCTGCTGACCGACAGAAAGCCGGAGATCAGGTTGACCAGAGTGGTCTTGCCGGCTCCGTTCGGACCGATCAGGCCGACAATCTCGCCGGCATACAATTTGAGGCTGACGTTATCGACGGCGTGGATGCCTTCGAACAGCCGCGAGACCGACTTCAACTCGAGAACAGGCGTCGTCGCCTTGGTCATGATGCGGACCTCGCGATGTCAGACGTGACGGGTCGTGTCGACTTGGACGCACCAAACTTCCTGAAGATGTCGCGCCAGGTCAGGCCGAGCACGCCAACCGGCAGGAAATAGATGACGGTGACCACGATGAGGCCAAGCAGTCCGCTGTGCCAATTGATGAAGTAGGCCCAGACAAACTCCTTGAGGATCACATAGGATACCCCGCCGATCAGCGGTCCGAAGATCGTTCCCATGCCGCCCAGCATCACCATCACCGGAATCTCGATGGTCATGATGATATTGAACGCATCTTTCGGCTCGATAAAGGCCACCATCGACGCATAGATGGCGCCCGTGGCCGCACCCAGCACGCCAGTGAGCACGAACGCGCCGACCTTGTACTTGAAAACGTTGATGCCAACCATCGAGGCGGCCTGTTCGTTCTGGCGAATGCAGCGGAGACCGAAGCCGAACTGAGTTCGGTCCACGATCGCGGTGACGAGAAATGCGATGAAGGCAAGCCCCAGCATCGCGAGATAGAAGTAGCGGCCGACTTCATCCGGTGAGCCCGCATGAATCGGAAGATTCAATCCGATCGCCCCGCCGGTCAGTTGATCCCAGTTGTTGGCCACCTCACGAAGCACTTCGACGCTCGCAATCGTGCCGACCGCGAAATAGTGCCCCTTGAGTCGAAGCAGCGGCACGCCCAACAGCAGCGCGAACAACAAACCGACGCCCGCCGCGACGAACCATGCGAGCGTCTCCGGAACACCCGCCGCTTGCGCGATGCCGCCGGCATAGGCCCCAATGCCGAAGAACGAGATCATACACAGGGCCGGATAACCCATATAACCGCCGACGATATTCCATGCCCAGCACAGCGAGCACAGCATCGCCAGCGTCGTTCCGACCTGGAGATAGTAATTGTCAAGAACGGCCGACAGCATCGCCCCGCATGCGAACAGCAGGACGCCGAAGGCGATCTTGAGCGCAAAAGCTCGGTCGATAATCATTCGTAGCCCTTCTTTCCCATAATGCCGGTGGGAAACAACACGATCACGGCCATCATCATGATGAAGCCGACCGACGTCGCCCATTGCTGGCCGAGCGTCAGCGTGCCGAGACCTTCGACCACACCCAGCACCAGACCGCCGATGATCGCGCCGGGCACACTGCCGAGGCCACCCAGCACGCAGATGACGAACGCTTTTCCGAGGAACACGCCGGACATCATCGGCGTCACCGGATAGATCAGCGCCATCGCGCATCCGGCCGCGCCCGCCATGAACGCACCGATGCCGAACGTCAGCGCGTAGATGTGCGGAATGCGGATACCCATCAAGGCTGCCGCGTGGCGGTCCATGCGCACGGCGATGATGGCGCGGCCGATCTTCGAATGCCGAAGCAGCCAGTAGAGCACCAGCGTGAGGATCACAGCGACCAGCATGCCGCCGACCCGCACCACCGGCACCCGAACGCCGGCAAACTCAACGGTTCCGAAGTTCGTCACCAGCGACTGCGGCGTTGCGCTGAAAACGTGGATGATGAGATTGTTGACGATCAGATCGAGACCGAACGTCAACGTCAGCGTGATCAGGATCGGCTGCGTGATCACCCGATTGAGCAGGCCACGCTGGATGGCGTAGCCGAACACGAACAGGATGAGGCAAGCGACCGGAGCCACCGCATAAAGCGGAAGCCCCAGTTGCTGCACGCCATAGAGGCAGAAGTACGCCCCCAGCACGACCATCGAGCCGTGCAGCATGTTGACGACGTTCAACACGCCCCAGACCAGAGAGAATCCGACCGCGAGGCAGGCATAGAGACCGCCGGTCAGAAGCCCGTTGACAATATATTGACTTATCATGACGCCCGCGTCGGTTCTCGAGTTGAGGGAGTTACTTCTTCTTCGGCACGCCGATCTGCAGCTCGCCCTGCTTCAGATTTTCCGGCGCAAGGACGAGAAGCTTGTCGTTCTGGATCTGCATCACCAGCGCCGCATTCACTTCGTTCTGGCCCAGCTTGCCGTACTGAATCGGGCCGTAGAACGTATTGAACGTCTTTTCGTGCAGCACCTTGCGGACGGCATCGGCCGAGGTCGACTTGGCTTCCTCGATCGCCAGCGCCAGCGTCTCGCAGGCAGCGGTTGCCGCCGCTTCAAGATAGGTCGCGTCACGCTTGAACTTGGCGTTGAATGCCTCGTTGTACTTCAGCGACGAGCCGAACAGATAGCTGTCGCTGTAGTTCGCATTCTGATGCCACCAGGAGTTCGTCGTCACGTTTTCGGCGAGGCTCTTCACGTTGTCCTTGAATTCCGGATAGGACGGCCCGGCCGTCATCGTGAGCACCTTCACATCGAGGCCGAGATCAGCCATCTGCCGGCGGATCAGGATCAGGTCCTGCGTATAGCCGGTCGCATAGATCCAGTCCGGGTTCAGCCCCTTGATCTGGGTCAGCACGTTCGAGAAGTCGGAGGTATCCGGCGAATAGGTGGTGTTGAAGACGACATCGAGGCCCGCGCCGGTCGCCGACTTCACCATCTCGCCCGCGATCGCCTTCGGGAACAGGCTGTTCAGCGCGAGCACCGCGACCCGCTTCACGGACGGCACATGCTTCTTGTAATAGGCGACTTCGGCCTCGGTGATCATGTCGTTCGGGAACAGCACGCCGAACAGATTCTGGAATTTCTGGTCGAACACGCTTTTCGTCGCCGCTGCCGCGGCCACCATCGGCACGCCGTAACGCTCGGCCACCACGGCGGTCGCCTTGGTATCGCCGGAGCCATAAGGCGACAGCAGGAACGGCACCTTGTCGACGTTGATCAGGCGCTGCACGATCTGCACCGCGCGATTGGTTTCGCTCTGATAGTCGTATTCGACCAGTTCGAGCTTCATCTTCTTGCCGCCGACATCGACGCCGCCCTTGTCATTAATGGCGGAGACGCAGATGTCGTACCCTTGCTTCGATTTCGCACCGGCGTCCGCGAGCGGGCCGGTGAGCGCGAGCGGCGCGCCGAGCTTGATGGTTTCCTGCGCGATTGCGGGTGCGGCGCTGAGCACCGCGAACGAAAGTGCAGCTATGATCGACGTCGTTGTTCTCACGTTGTTTCCCCTCTCTCTGTATTGGGACTGACAAGCCAGATGCTTTCAGCCAATTCCTCTGCCGCGGTTGCCTCAGTCGCGGCGCGCGAGTTGCGTCGCGGCATGCTGAACCGCTTTCACGATTCCCGCGTACCCCGTGCACCGGCAGATGTTGCCGGCCAGCGCCTCGCGCAAAAATTTCTCATCGGGCTCGCCGTAACGCGCGATAATGTCCCGCGCGGTGATCAGCATGCCGGGCGTGCAATAGCCGCACTGCAGGCCATGACACTCATGAAAACTCTGCCGGAGCTGGACGATCGTCGGATCGTCCTTCAAGCCTTCCAACGTCCAGATATCGGCGCCGTCCATGGTCGCGGCGAGAGCGATGCAGGATCGCGCCATCTTGCCGTTGATGACGATGGTGCAGCCGCCGCAAACACCGTGCTCGCAGCCAAGATGGATCGAGCGCGCATCCGCGTGCTGGCGTAGAAAATCGGCAAGCGTGGTGCGCGGGTCGATCGCCGTCTCGATCTCCTCGCCATTGACGCGCAGTTTGATGATCTGCATCACACGCCCTCCGGTCTGACCGGCTCGAAACCGAGGCTCATTTGAATGGAGCGCAGCAGGCAGGTCCGCGATTGCCACAGTTGGATATCGGTGAAGTCGCGGCCGCTCTCGGCAATGTCCGCCTCCAATGCCTGCGAAACCAACGCGGCGTGGCCGCTCTCCCAGTTGCGGAAGTCCGCGACCAGCTTTTCCGTCTGCATCAGGCGGATTGGTGCACCATCGGTGGCGCCGAGAAACGCACGCGACCGCGCGCCAGCGGAAATCACCATCGCCATCGCGTGAGCGAACTCTCCCGCCTTACGGCACAGCTTGTAGGTTCCCCATGTCGCATCCGGCGGCAGGCGCGGAATGCGCACGCCAGTGAGCACATCGGAGATATCGAGCTGGGTCGTATAGGCCGCGAAGACGAATTCCTCCGCGGGACAGCTCTTCCTGCCGTCGGGACCTTTCCACTCGATGGTCGCGCCGAGCGCCGCCGTCGTGGTCAGCCAATCCGCCGCCGGGTCCGCCAACGAGAGACTGCCGCCGATGGTGCCGCGATTGCGCACGGCCTGATAGGCGATCTTCGATGCGACCTTCGGCATCAGGCCGTTGGACGGATCGGCAACCTCGCCGATCTGGATTTGATCGTGCGTCACGCATGCGCCGATCCAGACCTCGCGATCGTCGGCCGACCATTGCTTCATCTCGGCGATGCCACCGACGTCGACCAGCCGCTCGGCCGCCACCATGCGCAGATTGAGCATCGGCACCAGCGACTGACCGCCGGCGATCACCTTGGCATCCATGCCACCCTCGACCAGCAGACCGATTGCCTCGGTCACCGTCGTTGGCTTGAAATAAGCGAGCGCTCCCGGTTTCATGCGGCGGCACTCCCGGCTTGCGCGTCAAGCAGCGCACGCAGCACGCGATCCGGCGTCATCGGCGTCTCGTTGATGGACGCGCCGAGCGAACGCAGCGCATCGTTGACTGCGTTGCAGAGCGAGGCAGGCGGCGGGATCGCGCCGCCTTCGCCCATCCCCTTGATGCCGTAACGCGTGATCGGCGATGGCGAGGACAGATGCTTGATGGTCGCGCGCGGCACTTCGGATGCGCCGGGCACCAGATAGTCCATGAAGGTCGAAGCCAGCGGCTGGCCTTCGGCGCTGTACGGCATTTCCTCGTAAAGCGCGGTGCCGATGCCCTGCGCCAGCCCGCCCATCATCTGGCCGTCGACGATCATCGGATTGACGATGGTGCCGCAATCATGCGCGATCACATAGTCGAGGATGTGCACCATGCCGGTCCCGCGATCGACCGCCACGATCGCGGCGTGCGTGCCGTATGACCACGCGCCGGTGTCGCGCGACGTCCTGTAGGATGCCACCACCGAAAGACCGGGATCGACACCGTCGGGCAATCGCTCCGGACGCAGAAACGCCGCGACGGCGATTTCCTTCAGCGAAATCTTCGCGCCGCCCGGCGCGTTGACGGCGACGAAGCCGTCCTCGAGACGAACATCGCTTTCCTGCACTTGCAGCAGATGCGCGCCGATCTTGCGCAGCTTGTCGGCCAGAAGCGCGCTGGCGCAACCGACGGCGCCGCCCGACATCACCATCGAGCGCGAGGCAAACGTGCCCATGCCGTAGGGCGCCATGCTGGTGTCGCCATGGCGCACCACCACCTGCGCGGGATCGATGCCAAGCTCCTCGTTGGCAACCTGCGCCAGTGTGGTCTCGAGCCCCTGCCCGTGATTCTGAATCGGCACGTCGATGATCAGCATGCCGTCCGGCGTCATCTGCAACGCGGCCTGTTCGTAGCCGAACACCACCGGCAGGCCGCGCTGAACCCACTCCGCCGTGCCGTGCGCGGTCTGTTCGAGATAAGTCGCGTAACCGAGACCGATCAGGTAATCGCTGTCAGCGTAGCGCTGCCTCAGCTCGGCCAGCCGCTCCGGCTTGATCAGTTCGCGCGCCGCGATGGCGCTCTCGGCGTAGTTGCCGTTGTCGTAGGTCTTGCCGCCGGCCGACTTCCACGGAAACTGGTCGGGCCGCACGTAATTGCGCAGCCGCACCTCGACCGGATCGAGGCCGAGATGCACCGCCAGTTCCTCGATGGTCCGCTCGATCGCAAAGCATGCGCCCGGCCGTCCGACACCGCGATACGGGCCCATCGGCGATTTGTTGCTGGCGCAGGTCCGCGCGGTCGCGCGGTAATTCGAGATGGTGTAGGTGCCCGGGAGAAAGCCGATCGCCATTCCGGATTCCATCGGCGAGGTCCACGGCCACACCGAATACGCCCCGGCATCGACGTCGATCGACGCTTCCAATCCCAGGATCAGCCCGTCTTTGTCGGCGTGAACCGTGACTTCGTAGCGATGCTCGCGCGCATGCGGAGATGCGATCAGATGCTCGCGACGATCCTCGACCCAGCGGATCGGCTTGCGGATTTTTTTTGCCAGCGCGGCAATCGCGATCTCTTCCGGATTGAGATTGTTCTTCACGCCGAAACTGCCGCCGACTTCCGGGGCAACGACGCGCAATTCGCGTTCCTGCATGTTCAGGCAATGCGCCAGCGCGGTGCGGATCACATGCGGAAACTGCGTGGAGGAATAGACGACGAGTTCGCCGGTGCGCTCGTCGATGTAGCTCATCACCCCGCGGCCTTCGAGCGAGACGATGGCCTGCCGGTTCATGCGATACTGGCGCGTGAGAGAAACGGCGGCTTTGGCGCGCGCGGCATCGACGTTGCCGACGTCAATGCTGGTCTCGAGAAACAGATTGTCGCTCCAACCGGGGTGGATCGGCGGATAGGCGGGATCGCGACACTGCGACAAGTCGCTGACGGCGGGCAGTTCCTCGAACTCCACGAACACCGCCTGCGCCAGGTCTTCAGCTTCAGCGCGCGTGCGTCCGAGGCAGATCGCAATCGGCTCGCCGACAAAGCGCACCCGATCGTTGGCGAGCGCCGGATAGTCGGAACGGCGAAAACCCTTGGCCTGCGAGTCCGCCTGAATCGGGCGAATGTCGCCGAGGTCCGACAGCAGGAAGACACGCTGTTCGAAACCTTCCGGCTTGGTCACGCTCAGGATGTTGGCATGCGCCACCGGACTGCGCAGGAAGGCAATCTCCCACATCCCCGGCTGGCTGATATCGGCAATAAAGGAACTGCGCCCGGAGAGCAGGCGCTCATCCTCGTTGCGCAGGATCGAACCGCCGATCCCTTTCTTGCCATTTGGAACCGTAAGCGCATCCATCGCTAGAGGCCCATATACGCGGCTTGAACCGACGGGTCCTGGCTCAGCACGCGGGTTTCGCCATGCATGCGAACCCGGCCGGACTCCAGCACATAGCCGATGCTTGCGAGTTCGAACGCCGTCATCACGTCCTGCTCGACCAGCAGGATCGAGATGCCCTGCTTGTTGATCTCGATCAGGCTTTCAGCCAGCAGTTCGACCGCCTTCGGCGCAAGCCCGAGTGACAGTTCGTCGATCAGGAGCAGCTTCGGTCGCGCCATGATGCCGCGTCCGATCGCGCACATCTGCTGCTGACCACCGGACATCGTCGTCGCGCCCTGATTGGCGCGCTCCGCGAGGATCGGGAAGATGCTGAAGACAAGATCGAGATCGCGGGCAATCTCCGCGGCGCCGTCGGTGCGCGCGTAGGCCCCCAGCATCAGATTGTCCCGCACGCTCAGTGTCGGAAACAGCCGGCGTCCCTCGGGAACATGAATCAGCCGCTTGCCGACGATGCGATCCGCACCCTGCTTGGTGATGTCCTCGCCGTCGAACTGGATGCTGCCGCTGCGCGCGCGAACCATTCCGGAGATCGCAAGCAGAAGTGTGGTCTTGCCGGTGCCGTTCGGGCCGACGATGGACACGATCTCGCCCTTGGGCACGACCAGATCGACGCCCCACAGCACCTGCACGTCGCCATAGCCGGCGGTCAGGTTGGACACTGTGAGAATTGGCGGCTTCGATGCAACGCCCGAAATTTCAGTAACGGCCACGGTCATGCCGACAACTCCTCAGCGAGGGCTGGTGTGGTTCCGGCCGCGCGGCGTCGCGCCGCGAGCTTCACGGCCTCGACGATTTCCGGATAGGCCGAACAGCGACAGAGATTACCAATCAGATAGTGACGGATCTCATCCTCGGTTGGGTTCGGATGAACGTCGAGCAATTCGCGCGCCATCATGATGAAGCCGGGCGTGCAGAAGCCGCACTGAAATGCGCCGACCTCGATAAAGGCTTGCTGCACCGGATCGAGTTCGGCGCCGTCGTTGATGCCTTCGATCGTCACGACCTTCGCGCCATCGACCAGTTGCGCCAGATAGAGGCACGACGAGACCGACTTGCCGTTGACGTAGACGGTGCAACAGCCGCACAGACCCTGGCCGCAGCTTTCGCGCGCGCCCTTCAATTCGAGCCGCAGCGACAGCATCTCGATCAGCGTTTCATGCGGCATGACGCTGACGGAGACCGGCGCACCGTTGAGCGTGAAGCGGATGGTGCGGGCGTCAGTCATTGTCGTCCTCCGGCAGCGGCGTGCCGTTCTTCTTCTGGATCGCGCGGAAGATCGATTCCTGCGTCAACGGCAGATCGGTCAGATGAACACCGATCGCATCGGCGATGGCGTTTCCGATGGCGGGCGACAGCGCGATCGTGGAACTTTCGCCGGTGCCCTTGGCGCCGAACGGCCCCGACTGCTGGCGCGATTCCACGTACTCGTTGACGAACTGCTCGGGCATGTCGAGCAGCGACGGAATTTTGTAATCCGCCAGCGAGCCGTTGGTGAGTTGTCCGTCGCGGAACACCATGTTCTCGGTCATGGTGAAGCCCATCTGCATGATCGCCGCGCCGGACACCTGCTGCCGGACAGCGCGCGGATTGATGGCAACGCCGGCATCGACGACGCTCACCAGCTTGACGATCTTGATCTCACCGGTCTCGGTGTCGATCTCGACCTCCGCGCCGTTGGCGCCCACGCCCCAGAACGGCGTCGCCTTCGGCGTCTGACCGGTTTCCGGATCGGGCTTCTTGTAGTCGGGAATGAAGCTGCCGGTGCCGATGATGTTGCCGGCCTGCATGCCGTACTTCTTCCGCAGCATCTCGCTGACCGGAAGATTGCTGTTGGGCGGCAGGCCAAGCTCCTTCGCGAGATCGTCGATCTTCCTGAGCACATCCTCTGCGGCGAGGCGCACGGCCGTTCCCATGTGGAAGGTCGAGCGCGATCCCAGCGTGCCCATGTCGTAAGGCGTAACGTCAGTGTCGGGATGAATGACGTGAACCGCTTCGGCATCGAGACCGAGCACTTCGGCCACGATTTGCGCCATCACGGTGTCGGACCCCTGCCCCATATCGACCGTGCCGATATAGAGACCGCAACTGCCATCGCCATAGAGATTGACGATCGCAACCGATGTCGTCGGCGACGTTATGCCCTTGATGCCGACAGCGAGGCCCCGTCCCCGTCGAATCCGACCATTGCCCCGGTCGAAAGGCTTGTGCCAATCGAGCCTGTCGGCGACCTGATCCATCGCCTTCTCGAACGCAGCGTCGTGCACCGGCGTACCGGACGCCTGCGGCCGCCCTTCCTGCAACAGGTTCTGGCGGCGAAATTCGATCTTGTCGAAGTTCAACGCCTCGGCGATCAAATCGGTGTGGCACTCATAGGCCCACGCCGCCTGCGGCGCACCAAAGCCGCGCAGCGCGCCCGCCGGCGGCCGGTTGGTGTAGACGGCGAGCGACTCGATCTCGACGTTATCGATGTCGTAAGGGCCGGCGGACGTGAAACCGGCCTTCTGGGTGACGCGCGGACCGATGTCGGCATAGGCGCCGCCGTTCCAGAGAATCCTGCATTTGCGCGCGACGACCTTGCCGTCATTGTTGACGCCGCTCTTGATGGTGAACGTGCACGCGTGCTTCGTCACCATGAAGAACTGTTCTTCCATGGTCAGCGAAATCTTCACCGGACGCTGCACCAGCAGCGACAGCGACGTCACCAGCGCTTCGAGCTTGATGTACAGCTTGCCGCCGAAGCCACCGCCGAGATGCGGGACCTTGACGCGAACGCGGTTCTCCGGCCAGCCGAGCAGCCGCGCCATCTCGATCCTGACGAACGACGGCCCCTGCGACGCGGTGTGCAGCGTCATCCGCCCGTCGCGAACGTCAGCGATGGAAACGAACGGCTCCATCGGCGTATGCATGGCCTGCTGGCAGCGGAAGGTGTGTTCGAACACGTGATCGGCCGCGGCGAAAGCTTCCTCGACGTTGCCGCGCACCAGACGATAATCCAGCGCGACGTTGGTGCCCCGCCGTCCCTTCAGATGCTGAAGATCGGGAAATGTCGCCGCCGGCTTCAACTCGTCGTGGACGCAGATCTCCGACGTCGCCGCCTCGACCTCGTCAAGAACGGCGGGCAGTTCTTCGTATTCGGCGGTGATCAGGCTCGCCGCATATTCGGCAACGCGCGGGTCCGACGCCAGAACGACCGCCACCGGTTCGCCCGCGAAACGCACCTTGCCATCGGCCAGCACCGGCTGGTCATGAAAGGCCGGTCCGTAATACGGATGCGGGATCACCGTGCGAATGTCATCGATGGTGACGACGCGGAAGACGCCCTCGACCGCTTTCGCCGCCGACGTATCGACGCTCTTGATGAGCGCGTGCGGCAGCGTGCTGCGGAATATCTTGCCGTACAGCATGCCCGGCAGACGAAGATGGTGGGTGTATTCCGCCTGCCCCATCACCTTGTCGCGGCTCTCCAGACGCGGGACCGAACGACCGATATTGCCCACCGGCATCAGCGCTACCATCACTTACGCTCCCGCCAGCGCGTGCATCGCACGTGACAGATGCACGCGCAGAAGATGTTGCTTGTAAGCGGCTGAGCCACGACTGTCGGAGTGGATATCGACTTCCGCGACCGCGGCTTCGCCGGCGCGCTTCAGCGCCGCCTCGCTAAGATCGGAACCGCGCAGTTCGTTCTCGGCCGCAACCAGCCGCGTCGGGCGATCGAGCGCCGCGCTGAGAACAAGACGCAAATCGTTGACGCGTTGCCCTTGAAGATTGGCGGAAACCGCAATTCCCAACGCAGGCCAGTCGTGCGCGGAACGCGTCGTGACCTTCACATAGGTCGACGTCCATTCAGGCCGTACCGGAACGATCATCTCGCCGATCAACTCGCCGTCGCCCAGCGTCGTCTCGTAGTAACCCGCGAACAGGTCTTCAACCGGAATGACGCGCTCGCCGCTCTTGCTGACGATGCGAATGCTCGCCGCATGCGCCATCCAGACCGGCGGAAGATCGAGATGCGGATCGGCATGCGCGAGATTGCCGCCCACCGACGCGACATGACGGACCCGGATATTGGCCAGCGTCTTCATGGTGCGCACGACCGCCGGCAAATGCTGCAACACCATGGGCGAACGTTCGATCTCGGCGAACGTCGTCATGCCGCCGATGCGGATGTGCGATTGATCCGCATCGATACGCAACCCATCGAAACAGCCGCCGACATTCCGCAGACTGACCAGACGCTCCGGCTTGAAGATCTGCGCCTTCATCATCAGCATCAGCGCCGTGCCGCCACCCATCGGGCGCACGCCGGGATCACCATCCGCAAGCAGATCGAATGCCTCGTCGAGCGTTGCCGGTTCTGAGAGTTCGAATCCCAGCATCCCTCAGATCCCGCTTCGAGAACGATGAGATGAAACCCGGCCAGCGCCCTGGACCGGGAGAATGTGCGTGCCCCCGCAACGCAACGAAGAACAGTCGAGCATGATGTATCCACAACCTTGCGACCATCAAACGTTCGCAGAGATGATCCATAATGTCAAATTTTTGATACGACACGGTCAAACAGAGAGGCAATACACATCAATATATTGATATCACAAGGTTTTATATGATTTTAGCGGATGCTAATTCTGGCACTATTGCACGCAAATTCAGCTTTATGACCGGTTTTGATCCAAAAAATTCACAGGATTGACCACTAACGCGTCATTGTACCAAATTTAGTACGATGATGGACGATCACCACGGCAAAGTCGCGTGGCTGACACGGCAAACAGCGGGAAGGATATTCCGCGCCGAACAGGATCGGCGGATGCGGATTGCGGCAGAAACAGTCGGAATGCCGCCCGGGATCAGGACTAGCCTGTGCGGAATCAGAATTGGGCGTGGCTTTTTGCCGCCGCGGATTTTCCGCGCACGGACTTCGGCTCAAAATGAACGAGCGCGTCGTTACGCGATGGCTTCCAGACCGGCTGAACGGCTGGTGCCTTCATCGCTGAACAGATAGACGCGGTTGCGGCCGGCGGCCTTGGCGTCGTAGAGCGCGCTGTCGGCCTCCGCGAACAGTTCAGTGATCCGCCGGCGATGAGGCCGGCCGACCAGGGCGGCTCCGATCGAGGCTCCAATCTCAAGCCGAAGGCCGTTCCAGAACAACGGCCGGCACAGCATGACGACAGTTTCCTGAAGCACACGCGCGATTTGCGCCGGAATCACGGGAGCGCGCAGGATCAGCGCAAACTCGTCGCCGCCGATGCGCGCAACCAGGCCGGCATTGTGGAACGCGCGACGCAGACGCATCGCGACCTCGCACAGACATGCGTCGCCGGCCGCATGGCCGAAGGTGTCGTTCATCTCCTTGAAGCGGTCGAGATCGATCAAGACCAGCGCCGAGGCACCGGCATGATTCAAGCCATCATGAACAATCTCGCGATAACGCGCCTGAAAGACCGAGCGGTTCGCAAGCCCGGTAAGCGCATCGATTTCAGCGCGGCGTCGCAAGCTTTCCATCGCATGCCGGTCGGCGGTGATATCCTGCTTCGCGCCGAAGATGCGAACGGTCCGTCCGCCCTCCCCGATCGCATTGATGGACAGCCGCATCCAGCGCCTCTCGCCGCGCCAGGTGATGATCTCGGCATCCAGCGATGTGGTCCGGCCGGTGCGGATCACTTCGGCCCGGGCCAGTTCCATGTTGCGCCGGGAATCCTCGACATAAAGATCGACGATCGACGCGCGCCGTAGCGGGTTGCCCATTGGATAGCCGAAGATGCCGTAGACGCCCGGCGTCCAGGTCAGGCGCTCCGTGGCCAGTTCGCATTCCCATGCGCCGATGCCGGCAAACCCCAGCGCCTGGTCGTAGAGGCGCGCGCGAACGTCGACCGACGGAAGCGCGGGAACAGGATCTGCCTCATCTCTCATTCGCGATTCCGCAGCCTACGAGGTTTGCCTCCTCCTTGTTTACTAAAACCGCAGCGTTAAGGAATTCTATACTGGTGTGGCAGACTGACGCCGCAAGGCCTCCCGGCAGCGGCGCCGTCCATGCCGAGGGGCGATTTATCGTATACTTTTATTCTTGATCGTCAGCCATTTATCGTGTACGGATAATATCCGTGAAAATTGTCTGGGACGAACCGAAGCGCAAAGCAACCTCGCCAAACATGGCTTGGATTTCGCTTCCCTGACTATCGAGTTCTTCGATGACTCCACCATCTTCTCGTCCACGGCAGGCCGCTTCGTCGCGGTGGGAAACCTGAATGGTGAAATCATCGTTGCCGTCGTGATCAAGCCGCCTGGCGCCGAAGCCCTATCGGTCATCTCGATGCGGCCCGCGAGCCGCAAGGAGAGGAGTACAATATGAAAAAGGTGAAGCGCCTCACCGAGGCAAAAATTCAGAAAATGATCGCATCGGATCCGGACAATCCGGAATTGACCGATGCGCAGATCGCAAGAGCGAGGCCGTTCAAGGATGTCTTCCCCGACCTTCACGCCAGCATCAAACGATCGCGAGGCAGGCCGAAAATCGAGAATCCGAAGGAAGCGGTCACCTTGCGGCTGTCGCCTGATACGATCGAGAAGTTCAAGGCCACCGGCGACGACTGGCGCGCCAGGATGGCCAAAGCGCTTGAGCGGGCGAAGGTGTGATCCGTCGCTCATCTAATCGTATTCACAACCGCAGCAGCGGTGATCGGCAGCCGCCGACGGATCAACATCCAGCAATCCGCATAACCTTTACCGATGCTCGACGCGCTGAAATTGTGGGCTCGAACCCTCAAACGCGACATTGTCGCGCTCTGGCTGGCGGCGCGCGATCCTCGGGTGCCGTGGCATGCCAAGGCCGTCGCAGGCGCGGTCGCCGCCTACGCGTTAAGTCCGATCGATCTGATTCCGGATTTCATTCCGATATTGGGATATCTCGATGACCTCATCATCGTGCCGCTGGGAATCTGGCTCGCGATCAGCTTGATACCACCGGACATCATCAGCGAACTTCGCACCGAGGCGGCAACACGGTCGAAGCCGCGAACATGGGTTGGCCTCATGATCATCCTCGCGATCTGGGCGGCGGCCGCGCTGATTCTGATCTGGTGGCTGCTTTGATTGAGCAAAACGAAATCCGGGAATCGACCCGACTTGCCAAGTCGAGCGCCACGCACCCGAATACGTCCCTCGAATCCCCACCCCCGACAGCCTTCTCCCCGTCAGTCGACTTGACTCATTAACCGGCATCGCCAACGCTATGGACCTTGCCATCAAGGACTGAGGAAACACCATGGCTTATAAATTCGAACTCTATACCGACAAGGCTGGGGAGACCCGTTTCCGCTTTAAAGCGCCGAACGGAGAAATCATGTTCGGCTCCGAAGGTTACAAGCAGAAGAAATCCGCTCAGGATGCGATCGCTTCAATCCAGAAGAATGCTGCCGGGTCGACCGTCGACGACAACACCGGCAAGTAACGGCACTCCGCAAGGTCAAGCGAACGGTAAGGCGGCATGCGCTGGCGCGCGTTTGCCGCTTTGCTTTTATCGCCAGGACATCGACAGATCTGGCAGAACCTCCCCGCACAGGAATGAAGCATGCCGCACAGGCCTGCAATCGTCCCGGTGTCGTCGGACGATAGACCCCGAATCGGATCATCCGTTAAACGGTTTGATTACCTTACCGGCTGAACGAATCCGGCATAGTCACATCGGGTAATGATCGATGACGTATAAAGCGCCCGGCTTTCACCAGCGGCACATCATCCATTATGCTTCTCGATCAGTTGTCCATCCTCATCGCCATCGGCTTTTCGAGCGCATCGCTCGGACTGACGCTGTTCATGATGTGGATCGTCGGACGCGGCGAAGCGCATCTGCTGAGCTGGTCGCTCGCGCTTGCGTTCATCCTGCTCGGGGTTGCCTTCTTCGGAAGCGTCGTTGAGAATTACAACGCGACGTTCCTTCTCGTCTCCTTTCTGCTGCTCGTTGTCGGCTTCGGCCTGCTGTATATCGGCTCCGCGACATTCTGCTCCGGCAAAGCCGGTTGGCTTTCGGCCATGGCGCTTGTCGGTCTTGGCGGGATATCGATAACCGCGGCTTTCGCGCTCGGTTACTCCGGTATCGGCACCATGGCCGGAAATGTCCTGCTGGGCGCCCTCATGCTCGCAACCGCGCATCAGTATTGGAGCGCCCGCGCGGAATCGCCGCTGCTGATGACGGCGAATGCGGCACTCTACCTTATCGTGTCGGTATCTTTCATGTTGTGCGGCTATGCGCTCATTCATGAAGGGCAGTACATTCTGACCGCGAAGCCGTCCAACTGGGCGGAAGACATCAATTCGATCGTGGTGATCGCCGGCTTGACCGGCATCGGCACCCTGTCGCTGACGCTCAATCAGGCGCGCATCGCCAACCGGCACAAGCGGGAAGCAATGACCGACGCCTTGACCGGGCTTCTGAACCGCAGGGCGCTGCTGCAAAACCCGTCCAACACCGTGCCGGCAGGGACCGCCCTCGTTGCAATGGACCTGGACTACTTCAAGAAGATCAACGACCGGTACGGCCACGATTGCGGCGATCAGGCGCTGAAAGCCTTCGCCGAACTCATCCGCGCCAACATCCGCCCGACCGACCTTGCCGCACGCATGGGCGGCGAGGAGTTTTGCATCGTGGTCTCCGATTCAAACCCGCGTGCGCCGATGACGATCGCGGAACGCATCAGGGAACAGGTCGAGGCGATGACGATTTCCACCGCGGCCGGTCCCGTGCGCACCACCGTCAGTGCCGGCATTTCCTATGCCTCAGGCGACGAGACGCTCCAGTCGCTGCTGATCCGTGCCGACGAGGCGCTTTACGAAGCCAAGTCCGAAGGGCGCAATCGCGTCAGAACGTCGGACCTCAACGGCCTCGCCGCCTAGGTTTTCAAACCGGATTGATCGACCGATGACACGTCGGGCCCGGCAAGCCGATAGCGTGATCACACAATGATGACGGCCGGCGGTCCGCGCGCCAGTGCGGTGCGACCGTTTCTCCACCCCGCAATTTCCTCTTGGGGGTGTTGAGAAGGGTATGGTTTCATGTGAAGACGACAGCCTGTTCCCACCCTCACCCGTGAGTGCCACGTCATGACCTACCGCGCGCCCATCAACGACATTCTGTTGGCCCTCAATCACGGCGCCGGTTTGCAGGCCGCCGTCGATGCCGGTCATCTGGGCGACTACGACACCGAGATCGCCGCCGCCGTGCTCGAGGAAGCGGGCAAGTTCGCCAGCGACGTTCTGGCGCCGCTCAACCGCGTCGGCGATCAGAACGGTATCAAGCTCAGCGACAACAAGGTGACAACCGCGCCGGGCTGGCCCGATGCCTATCAGCGCTGGACCGCAGCCGGCTGGAATGCGGTCGCGGGCAGCGAGGAATTCGGCGGTCAGGGATTACCGGGCGCGATCAACGCCGCCTGCACCGAGATCTGGAGTGCGGCCAACATCGCGTTCGAACTGTGTCCACTGCTCACCGCCAGCGCCATTGAGGCGCTCGATGCCCACGGCAGCGACGAATTGAAGAACATCTATCTCGCCAAACTGATCTCCGGCGAGTGGCCCGGCACCATGCAACTGACCGAGCCTCATGCAGGCTCCGACGTCGGCCTGCTGCGTTCGCGCGCCGAACGTGCTGGCGACGGCACCTACCGCATCAGCGGCACCAAGATCTTCATCACCTACGGCGACCACGACATGACTGATAACATCATTCATTTCGTGCTGGCGCGCCTGCCGGACGCCCCCGCCGGCACCAAGGGCATTTCGCTGTTCCTGATTCCGAAATTCCTCGTCAACGCCGACGGCTCGCTGGGCGCGCGCAACGACGTCTATCCGTCCGGCGTCGAGCACAAGCTCGGCATCCACGCCTCGCCCACCTGCACCATGACCATGGGCGACAACGGGGGCGCGGTGGGATACCTGATCGGTGAGGAAAATCGTGGAATGCAATGCATGTTCACGATGATGAATCAGGCGCGCCTCGGTGTCGGCCTGCAAGGCGTCGGCCTTGCCGACCGCGCCTATCAGCAGGCGCTCGCCTATGCGCAGGAACGTAAGCAAGGCAAAGGCAGCGGTTCGACCGGCGCCGGCCCCGATCCGATCATCGTGCATCCCGACGTCAAGCGCATGTTGATGCAGATGCGGTCGATGACTGCGGCCGCGCGCACCATCTGTTACGCCACCGCCGTTGCGCTCGATGTCGCCGCCCGCACCAAGGACGCGCAGGTCCGCGCCGCCGCCGCCGCGCGCGGCGCGCTGCTCACGCCGATCGCCAAGGCCTTCTCCACCGACATCGGCAACGAGGTCGCCTCTCTCGGCGTGCAGATCCACGGCGGCATGGGCTTCATCGAGGAAACCGGCGCGGCGCAACACCTGCGCGATGCACGCATCACGCCGATCTATGAGGGCACCAACGGCATCCAGTCGATCGACCTGGTGACGCGTAAGCTCGGCGTCAAGGGCGGCGAGTCGGTGTGGGCGCTGCTCAGTGAACTGTCCGACATCGTCAAGCGCGTCGAGACATCGAACGATCCGGCGTTCGGCTCGACCGGCGCAAAACTGCGCGAGGCGCTAGAGTCGCTTGAGCGCACCAGCCGCTGGCTGCTCGAACGCCTCGGCACCGCACCGAACGAAGCGCTCGCCGGTGCGACGCCCTATCTGCGGCTGTTCGGCTCCACCCTCGGCGGCTGCATGTTGGCCAACGAAGCAATGGCGGCCCGCGACAGCGGCGATCAGTTCGGCGACCCGAAGCGCTACGTGACACTGGCGCGCTACTTCGCCGAGAATGTCGCGGTCCAGGCGCCGTCGCTGGAGCGCACCGTGGTCGAAAGCGCCGACGCTGTGCTCAGCGCCGACGCGATTCTGCTCGCCTGATCTCCTCCGATAGGCTGACAATTTCGCCACGATTTCGCCGCAAGAATCCCGAGCCGAAAAAGGACCCCGAATGACCGACCATCTGACCGTGACCGACGACGGGGCCACCCGCATCATCGCCTTCAATCGGCCGGACAAGAAGAACGCACTGACGCAGGACATGTATCGGGCCATCACCGATGCGATCAACAGCGCGCAGGACAATGCCGCGATCCGTTGCCTCGTCCTCACCGGCGGCACAGGCGTCTTCACCGCCGGCAATGACCTCGAGGATTTCCTCAAAGGCGGCACCGCCAGCGCCGACAAGCCGCGTCCCTCCGCTGCACTCGGCTTCCTGCACGCCCTCGCGCGCAACACCAAGCCGCTTGTTGCCGCCGTCGACGGCATCGCCATTGGCGTCGGCACCACGATGTTGTTTCACTGCGACTACGTCGTCGCCAGCAGCAACGCGCGGTTCTCGACACCCTTCATCCATCTTGGACTAGTGCCGGAAGGCGCATCGAGTCTTCTGATGCCCCGCGCCATCGGCCATCAACGCGCATTCGCAACGCTGGTGATGGGCCGTTCGCTCAGTGCCGACGAAGGACGCGAGGCTGGTTTCGTCAACGCCGCGGTTGCAGCAGGCGAAGCCGATGCCGAAGCGCTCAAGGTCGCACGCGAAATCAGCGCGCTGCCGGCGGAAGCCGTCGCGATCTCACGCAAGTTACTAAAGCCTTCGCCCGAAGAATTGATCGAGCGGATCAATCACGAGAGCGCGCTGTTCGGCGAACGGATGCGTTCGCAGGAAGCGGTCAATGCCTTCAAAGCATTCTTCGCACGCAAGAAGGCCTGATCAGACGGACTGAACCGGCGAGGAGGACGTGATGCGGCGCACTCCGCCGATACTTGTCGCCCTGCTTGCCTGCCTTGCAGCAACACACGCGCACGCAAGCGATCGCGTACCACTGCGCATCCTCGCGATCAACGATCTGCACGGCAATCTCGAACCGCCCCCCGGCGGCATCCGCATCGACGATCCAACCGATAAGGACCGGAAGATTCGCGTCAATGCCGGCGGCGTCGAACACATGGCGACGCTGGTGAGGCAATTGCGCGCGGATCACAGGAACACGATCTTCGTCGCCGCCGGTGATCTGATCGGCGCGAGCCCATTCCTCTCCGCGATGTTTCACGATGAACCGACCATCGAGTCGCTGTCCTTGATGGGCATGGAAATCGCATCCGTCGGCAATCACGAATTCGACGAAGGCAAGACCGAACTGCTGCGGATGCAGAACGGCGGATGCCATCCGACTGACGGATGCCAGGGACCGCATCCATTCACGGGTGCAAAATTTCGCTATCTCGCCGCATCGACATTCGACAGGTCGACCGGCACGACGTTGTTTCCGCCCTACGTGATCAAGACGTTCGATGGCATCCCGGTTGCCTTCATCGGTTTGACGCTGAAGAACACGCCGCGCCTCGTCTCCCCGGTCGACGTCACCGATCTCGAATTTCGCGACGAGGCCGACACGGTCAACACGCTGGTGCCCGAGCTGAAAGCAAGGGGCGTCGAGGCCATCGTCGTACTGATCCACGAAGGTGGCTTTCCCACCGGCGATTACAACGAGTGTCCCGGCATCTCCGGTCCTATCGTTGATATCGTCAAGAAATTCGACAAGGCGGTCGATATCGTCGTCAGCGGCCACACGCATCAGGCTTACACCTGCAACATCGACGGCCGGCTTGTCACCAGCGGCGACAAGTATGGCACGCTCGTCACCACCATCGACGTCGAACTCGATCGTAACACGCGCGATGTTGTGCGCGCGAAGGTGAACAACATTATCGTCCGCGCCGATAAACTGGCGAAGGATGCCGAACAGACCCGATTGATCGCCGACTATCAGCAGCTCGCCGGCCCAATCGCCGCGCGTCCCGCCGGCAGGATCACTGCCTCGCTATCGCGGATCCCGACCGATGCCGGCGAAAGCGTGCTCGGCGACATCGTCGCCGACGCACAACTTGCCGCGACGCAAGCCGCCGATAAAGGCGGCGCGGTGATCGCCTTTACTAATCCCGGCGGCGTGCGCAGCCCGATCATCCGGCGCGACGACGGCAGCATCACCTATGGCGACGTGTTTGCGGCACAGCCGTTTCGCAATCAGGTCGTGACGATGACGCTGACCGGTGCGCAGATCAAGGCCGCGCTGGAGCAGCAATGGCTCGACCCGACGCGGCCACGCGTCCTGCAAGTCTCGAAAGGCTTCAGCTACACCTGGGACAATGCAAAACCGCTCGGCGACCGCATCGTTTCGAATAGCATGATCCTGAACAACGTAATGATCGATCCAACGACGAGCTACCGTGTCACCGTCAACAACTTCCTCGCCGTCGGCGGCGATGGCTTCACCGTGCTGAAGGGCGGTACAAACCAGCTTTTCGGCCTCTATGACGTCGATGCGCTCTATGCCTATTTTCAAGCAAACAGCCCGGTCGCGCCGCCAACAACCGGCCGGATCACCCGGCTCAATTGAGTCGTCCTCCCGTACCCGATGATCTTGCCGGCCTGCCCTTTCACAATCCGTTGCCAGCCACTACACTTGGCACACAACGCTTGACGCATCATCCCTCACGCGCCCCCGGCGCGGCGGACTTTTGAATGACCACGCTTCTTGTGACCCATCCCGCATGCCTCGATCATGTGATGCCATCCGGGCATCCGGAATGTCCGGATCGGTTGCGCGCCATCGATGCCACGCTCAGTGAAGAGCGCTTCAACGCCCTCTCCCGCGCGCTGGCGCCGGAGGGATCGCTCGATGCGGCTGCGCTCTGCCACACCGATCATCTTATTGACGAGTTGCGACACATTGCGCCAAGCCAGGGTTTTGCTTTCATCGACGGCGACACTTCGATGTCGCCCGGTACATGGGAAGCGATCCTGCGCGGCATGGGCGGCGCTATTGCCGCCACCGAGGCCGTGCTGTCGCGCGCGCATGACAACGCCTTCGTCGCGATCCGGCCGCCCGGCCACCATGCCGAGATCGGCAAGCCGATGGGCTTCTGCTTTTTCGACAACGCCGCCATCGCCGCACGCCATGCGCAGCGCAAGCATGGCATCGGCCGCGTCGCGGTGGTCGATTTCGACGTGCATCACGGCAACGGCACACAGGATATCTTCTGGGCCGACCCCACGGTGATGTATTGCTCGACGCATCAGATGCCGCTGTTCCCCGGCACCGGCTCCCGCTCAGAGCGCGGCGAGCACGACACCATCGTCAATGCGCCGCTGATGTCCGGTGACGGCAGCGTGCAATTCCGTTCTGCTTTCGAAGATCTCATCCTGCCGCGCCTCACCGCGTTTGCACCGGAACTGATTATCGTCTCCGCCGGCTTCGACGCGCATCGCCGCGATCCACTCGCCACCCTCGAACTCGATGCCGAGGATTTTGGTTGGGTGACGCGCCGTCTGATGGATGTCGCGGACTCAACCGCCGGCGGCCGAGTGGTCTCGGTGCTGGAAGGCGGCTACGATCTGCAAGGCCTGCAAGAATCCGTCGCGGCCCACGTCACCGCGCTGATGGAAAAATGACGTCCCGCCACATTCCGTCCTCACCCGTGTTTATCATCGCGCGCGACCGACATTCAGCAGGAACCTGACCATGGCCGACACCAACCACGCCGACATCAAGAAGCTGAGCTTCGAGCGCGCGCTGGAGGAACTCGAATCGATCGTTACTCGCCTCGAGGGCGGTCAGGTCGCGCTTGAGGAATCGGTCGCAATCTACGAGCGTGGCGAGGCGCTGAAACGGCGTTGCGAGGAATTGCTGCGCCATGCTGAAGCCCGCGTCGATAAAATCACCACCGACGCCAAAGGCCAGCCCAACGGCACCGAGCCGCTCGACGTTCCGTCATAACGGTCGCCGCACGAGCTGAAGTGGCCATCATCGTTCCGGGACCTTTGATTTAACGCCCGATGTCGGCTTTACTGCGGATGCGGCGTGAACGCGCCGCGCCGATGTCTCGTTTTGAGTTTTTGATGAGCGCCAGATTACCGAACGCGTTTCTTTTACAAAGCCGCCACAAGGCCTTTTTGCCAGTTGCGCATCTTCAGGTCGGGTTGTGAGCGTGCGCGTTCAACGCCGTCACGTCATCTACGTTCAGGGATACGACCCGCGCGGGCTCGCGCAATACTATCGCTTGTTTCGGACCGAGCTGCGCAAATCCGCCGTGCTCTATGGCTTGCAGGCTAAGATCGGTCGGCCGCAGACCACGGACGATAACACGATGGCATCATGGTCAATCGACACGCAAGGCCGTGATTGGCAGACGCGCGTCACCTACGACTTTCTGCGCTGGGAAGATCTGATCAAGAGCGACTTCGCCGTTCCGATCTGGCGCACTGCCCTGCACGGGTTCACGATCTATTGCCGTGCATTTTTCTCAGGCGTCATCCCGCGGATTTGGAAAGCGCACTGGCGCTTCGGGATGTTCATCACCTATCCGCATTTTGTGCTACTGAATTTAGTGATCTGGTCGGCTCTCCCGGCCTGGCTTGTTGCCACTGCTGCGAGTTATTTCGGCGCACCCACGCCCATCAAATGGATCGCGGCCATCGCCGTATTTCTCGCCGCGCTGTGGGCGCTATTGAAATATACCGAGAAGCGCACCTACACGCTCTATCTGATGTCGGATACCATCTTCACTTGGCAATTCGCGCATCGCGCGCGGCCGGAGTGGGATCGCCGCATCGACCGCTTCGCGCAACATCTGGTCGAGGTCGCACGCACGAGCGACGCCGAGGAACTCGTCGTCGTCGGCCACAGTTCCGGCTCGTTCCTCGGTGTCGAGATCATGGCGCGGGCGCTCGCAATTGATCCCGATCTCGGCCACCACGGACCGCGCGTCGTGCTGCTGACGCTGGGCGCCGATCTGCCGATCGTTGGCTTCTTCTCCGCCTCGGCGCCATTCCGTGAGCACCTTCGGCAACTTGCGGTCGCGCCCGCGATCGACTGGATCGATGGTCAGTCGCGCAAGGACGTGATGAACTTCTATCCGTTCGACCCGATTGCCGGCCACGGCATCGATGCCGGTCCTGCACGGCGCAATCCGACCGTGGTGCCGATCCGGTTTCGCGACATGATTGATCCGGCGCACTACAACAGCTTCCGCTGGCAGTTCTTCCGGGTGCACTTTCAGTTCGTCATGGCCAGCGAACGGCCGCATCCTTTCGACTTCAATATGATCGTATGCGGCCCGATCGCTCTGGCCGACCGCGTCGCGGCCCCGGACGCGGCACTTGCCGCCTCCAACCACCCGGACCCGCCAACGATCCGCACTCCACCCCTTTCCTCCACCTCGCTCCCACGATAAAAAGGAACCCGAGGTCCCTTCCGCTCGTTAAGGTCGAGGCGCATTTGAACCAATGCGCCGCGCGGCCTGACCAATAGCAAGGCCAAAAGTTGGCTTTGGGGAGGAGGCTTGGTATAAGATTGGAAACACTATACATTTGCACGCTCGTCTCGGCCGACCGAACTTTCGGCTAAGAGACTGAAACTGTTTGTGTAAATGCCGAAATGAGACCGCGCAGCAGACGTGATCTACATCACAGTTCTCGGAAGCAGCGTGCGATAGGTTCGAAACCGTTTTCCCTGTTCAGGGGCTACAGGATGCGGGTGCCCGATGCGCAAGGGTTGCGCAGCACCCATATCATCCTTGTCGCCATGCCTGACATGCAAATTGGAACTCTGCCGTGACCAGCTTCAGTAAGACACCGCTCCTTGACACGATCCGCACCCCCGATGACCTGCGCAAGCTCAAGGTGGAGCAGGTTCGCCAGGTCGCCGACGAGTTGCGGCAGGAAACGATCGATGCCGTGTCCGTCACCGGCGGACACTTCGGCGCTGGCCTCGGCGTGGTCGAACTGACCACCGCGATCCATTACATCTTCGATACGCCGCGCGACCGGCTGATCTGGGACGTCGGCCATCAGGCCTACCCGCACAAGATTCTCACCGGTCGCCGCGACCGCATCCGCACGCTGCGCACTGCAGGCGGCCTCTCCGGTTTCACCAAGCGTTCCGAGAGCGACTACGATCCGTTCGGCGCGGCGCACTCGTCCACCTCGATCTCGGCCGGCCTCGGCATGGCAGTCGCGCGCGATCTCTCCGGCGGCAAGAACAATGTCATCGCGGTGATCGGTGACGGCGCGATGTCGGCAGGCATGGCCTATGAGGCGATGAACAATGCCGGCGCGATGAATTCGCGGCTGATCGTCATTCTCAACGACAACGATATGTCGATTGCACCGCCGGTCGGCGCGATGTCGAATTATCTGTCGCGGCTCTATTCCGGCAAGACCTACCGCACCATCCGCGAGGCCGCCAAGCAGCTCGGCAAGCACCTGCCGAAAATGATCGCCGACCGCGCCGAGCGCGTCGAAGAGTATTCGCGCGGCTTCATGACCAACAGCGGCACGCTGTTCGAGGAACTGGGCTTCTATTATGTCGGCCCGATCGACGGCCACAACCTCGACCACTTGTTGCCGGTGCTCAAGAACGTTCGCGACATGGAAGACGGCCCGATTCTGGTCCACGTCGTAACGCAAAAGGGCAAAGGCTACGGCCCGGCGGAAGCCGCCGCCGACAAGTATCACGCGGTTGTCAAATTCGATGTCGCGACCGGCGCGCAGTCGAAGGCGAAGCCCAACGCGCCTGCTTATCAGAACGTGTTCGGCCAGTCGCTGGTCAAAGAAGCCGAGAAAGACGACAAGATCGTTGCCATTACCGCGGCGATGCCGTCCGGCACCGGCGTCGATATCTTCAACAAGGCATTCCCGAAGCGCACGTTTGATGTCGGCATCGCGGAGCAGCATGCAGTGACGTTCGCCGCCGGTCTCGCGACCGAAGGCTACAAGCCATTCTGCGCGATCTATTCGACCTTCCTGCAACGCGGTTACGACCAGGTGGTCCACGACGTCGCCATCCAGAACCTGCCAGTGCGTTTCGCCATCGACCGCGCCGGGCTCGTCGGTGCAGACGGCGCGACCCATGCCGGATCGTTTGACAACGCCTATCTTGGTTGTCTGCCGAACTTCGTCATCATGGCCGCGTCGGATGAAGCCGAGATGGTCCACATGGTCGCCACGCAGGTTGCCATCAACGATCGTCCGAGCGCTTTGCGTTATCCGCGCGGCGAAGGCCGTGGCGTCGAGATGCCGGAAGTCGGCGTGCCGCTACCGATCGGCAAGGGTCGTGTCATCCGTCAGGGCAACAAGGTGGCGCTGCTGTCGTTCGGCACCCGCCTCGCCGATTGCGAAAAGGCGGCCGACGAACTCGCCGCCCATGGCCTCTCCACCACGGTTGCCGACGCACGCTTCATGAAGCCCCTCGATGTCGAGTTGGTGCTGAAACTGGCGCGCGAACACGAAATCCTGCTTACTGTCGAGGAAGGCTCGGTCGGCGGCTTCGGCTCGCACGTGATGCAGACGCTGGCCGAACACGGCATGCTCGACAGCGGCCTGCTGCGCTTCCGCTCGATGGTGTTGCCGGACGAATTCATCGATCACAACACACCGGCAGCGATGTATGCCTATGCCGGCCTCGATGCCAAGGGTATCGTTGCCAAGGTGTTCGAGACCATCGGCAAGGACCAGGCCGGAACCATCAAGCTCGCCGGCGCGTAAGCACCAAGCCGGACGGTGTCAAAAACCCCGCTTCCGGCGCGCCGGAGCGGGGTTTTTCATTTGCCTTGGGACCGCGATAGATTGCTCGCGACATGACGCAGACACGCAAACGTGCCGACATACTGCTGGTCGAACGCGGCCTGTTCGAAAGCCGGGCGCGGGCGCAGGACGCGATCGCGCATGGCCTCGTAACCGCCGACGGCAAGGTCGTCACCAAGTCCTCCGAGGTAGTTGCTGATGGCGCCGTCATCGAAGCCGCGCCTGCGCATCCCTGGGTGTCGCGCGGCGGCGTCAAGCTTGCCGGCGCATTGGCGCAATATCCCATCGAGATCGAGGATCACGTCTGTCTCGACGTCGGCGCCTCCACCGGAGGCTTCACCGAGGTGTTGCTGAGCGAGGGCGCGGCGCTGGTGTTCGCCATCGATGTCGGCACCGGCCAGTTGCATGATAGCCTGCGCGGCCACCCGCGCATCGTTTCCATGGAGCAGACCGACATCCGCAGCTATGACGGCAAGCGGCTGCCGCAGCGCCCGGACGTGGTGGTGATCGACGCCAGCTTCATCTCGCTGAAACTGATCCTGCCGGTGGCACTGCAACTTGCCGCCGCACCGACGAGCCTGCTGGCGTTGATCAAGCCGCAATTCGAGGCACCACGCAACGCAATCAAGAAAGGCATCGTGCGTGATGCAGCGGTGCATCAGGCGGTGTGCGACGAGATCGTCGCCTTCGCCGCCGCGCAGGGTTGCACGAATATCAAGGTATTTCCGTCCAGCATTCCCGGGGGCGACGGCAACGTTGAATTTTTCCTTGGCGCGCGCCGTGGCTGAAAGGCTCGTCATCGATCACGTCGGTCAACGCGGCGACGGCGTCGCGCGCGTTAACGGCGCTACGCGTTATGTCCCTTACACGCTCCCCGGCGAGACTGTGGATGCTGCCGCGTTGGCGGCATCCGACCGCATGCAGCTTGTTGCAATTCGAACGCCAAGCCAGCAGCGGATCCATCCGCTCTGCGCTCATTTTGGCGTATGCGGCGGCTGCGCGATCCAGCACTGGCAACCCGATGCCTATCGCGCTTGGAAGCGTCAGTTGGTCATTGATACGCTTGCGCGCGCCGGCATCGACGTCGAGGTGACGGATATGATCGACGCGCATGGCGCGGGACGCCGCCGTGTCACGCTTCATGCACGCCGCGCGCCAAACGGCAGCTTCCCGGTCGGCTTTGCCGCACCGAACAGCCACGCAGTGATCGCCATCGATGCTTGTCCGATCCTCGATCCGGCGCTCGAAGGCGCATTCGAGGCGGCACGCGCCCTCGCCGCTCTGCTGAAGCCCGTCGCCAAGCCGCTCGACATTCAGATGACCGCCGCGGACAACGGGCTGGACGTCGATGTCCGTGGCTCCGGCCCACTGCCGCCCAAGATCGTCGCGGCGCTGTCGCGACTTGCCGAGCAATACAAGTTGGCGCGGCTGACGCGCCACGGCGAACTGGTGCTGATGCGCGCGCCGCCTGTCGTCACCATGGGCGTGGCAACTGTGTCGCTACCGCCCGGTTCGTTCCTGCAAGCGACCGTCGCCGGCGAAGAGACGCTGGCGACGTTGGCGGCCGCGCATTGCGGCAAGGCCAAACGCATCGTCGACCTGTTCTGCGGCGTCGGCCCCTTTGCCCTGCGGCTGGCCGCGAAGGCAAGGGTTGCCGCCTTCGACAGTGATGCTGGCGCGATTGCGTCATTGCAAAAAGCCGTCGCCTCCGCCCACGGCCTGAAGCCGATTACCGCGGAGGCGCGCGACCTGTTCCGGCGACCATTGGTGCCGCAGGAACTGCGCGACGTCGATGCCGTGGTATTCGATCCGCCGCGCCAGGGCGCGGAAGCGCAGAGCAAACAGCTTGCCGCCAGCAAGGTGCCGGTGATTATCGCCGTATCCTGCAACGTCACCACTTTTGCTCGCGATGCGAGAATCCTGATTGACGGCGGCTACAAGATCGAAACCGTCACCCCTGTCGATCAATTTCGCCACACGCCGCATGTCGAGCTGGTGGGGAAATTTGTCCGCCCGCGTTGAACCTTGCTGCAAACATGATGACTCATGACCGAGCGACTCCGTCCAATCGACCGGACGCTGATTGATCGCTCCTCCTGGCGCCATGCCCATTCCCGCGTCGCACATTGATGCGCCGCCGGAGGCGCAGACGCCGTCTGACACTTCACCTGTTGCATGTCACGCGAGCATGGTTCCCGAAAAGTGGGAGCTGTTTCCGGGCAGGATCATGCTCACTCAACCGAACGAGTGACGAGCCTGATCAATACAAGTCGGGCTCGATCCTTCACAGGAGGCTATCATGGACGTGAATATGGATCGGCTCAATGAGTTCGTAGGCAAGATGGTCGGCGACATTGGCGCTGCCGCCAACACCGCATTGATTCGGACCGGCGACCGGCTCGGTCTCTATAAAGCACTTGCCCGGGAGCCGATGACACCCACTGAACTTGCACAAGCCACCAGTACCACCGAACGTTATGTGCGCGAATGGCTGTCCGCACAAGCCGCATCGGGCTATGTAGAATATGACGCCGAAACGAAAAAATTCTCCATGCTGCCGGAACAAGCAATGGTTTTCGCGGACGACGACAGCCCGGTGTTCATGGGTGCGGTTGGCGATCTGATGGCGGCGATGATGCTCGACGAACCCAAGATTTCGGACGCCTTCAAGTCCGGCAAAGGTGTCGGCTGGAATGATCGCGCTGAATGCCTGTTCTGCGGCACCGCGCGCTTCTTCCGCACCACCTACAAACACCACCTAGTGCAGGAATGGCTGCCGGCGCTCGACGGTGTAGTGGCCAAGCTCGAGCGCGGAGCCAAGGTTGCCGATGTCGGCTGCGGGCATGGCGTGTCGACTTTGTTGATGGCAAAGGCCTTTCCGAATTCGCGTTTCTTTGGTTTCGATCCACATCCGGGCTCGATTTCCGCTGCACAGAAGACAGCGACAAACGAAGGCTTGAGCCAACGTGCCGACTTCGCTGTCGCCACCGCCAAGACCTATCCGGCGAATAGTTACGACCTCGTCTGCTTCTTCGATTGCCTCCACGACATGGGCGATCCCGTCGGCGCACTTGGTCACGTCAAGGAAACGCTGGCAAAGGATGGCACCTGCATGCTGGTCGAGCCGTTCGCGCGTGACAACCTCGAGGACAACCTCAATCCGGTAGGTCGCCTGTTCTATGCCGCCTCGACCATGGTGTGCACGCCCGCATCACTGGCGCAGGAAGTCGGTCTCGCGTTGGGTGCGCAGGCCGGCGAAGCGCGTCTCAGCGAGATTGCCAAAAAGGGCGGCTTCTCCCGCATTCGCCATGCCGCGGAGACACCCTTCAACTTGGTGTTGGAAGCGAAGGTGTGACCCGCGTCCGCTGACCGCACTCATAACGCTCTAGTGAAATCTCGTCGTTCCTCTTCGTCGTGGCCGAAGACAATACGGCCACAACGAAACATTTGTATCAAGAGGCCTCACCTGCCCCACCGCTCCTGCCAGATCTTTTCGCCGATCAAGCAATTGACGCGCGGCTCTTTACCGACGGCAGGAACGACACGTCGCTCGGGCACCCGCCCTGCTACTTCCATCACCAGCTTGGTGTGGATCGCCTCGCGAAACTTCTCGCGATTCTTGATCGGCACCACGAACGAGCCGGGGCCGCCGATGACGCAGTCCTCGTAGTAGTAGTCGAGGTTCTCGATATCCATCGTGGAATAACTCGGCTCCTTCACCATGATCGGCAGGCCGTTGATGACGATACCTTTCTCCAGCGCCGCATCGCGCGCCACCGTCACCGGTATTCCGTTGTTGTTGGGACCGTCACCGGAGATATCGATGACGCGGCGGATGCCGTGATACTGGTTCTGTTCGAACAGCGGCATCGCGAAATTGATCGCGCCGGAAATCGAGGTCCGCGACGCCCGGCGTACCGGCGTTTTCATGATCTCCGCGGCAACCGCATCGGCGGATTCTGGCCCATCGATGATGCGCCATGGAATGATGACCTTCTGATCGGTCGACGCCGCCCATTCGAAATAGGTCACGGCAACTTTTCCAGTGGGGCCGGCCTTCAATGTCTGAAGGAATTCCTTGGAGACGATGGCTTGCGCGTACCCCTCACGCTGCACCGTGAGTTCGTCGATATCCATCGAATAAGAGACATCCACCGCCAGCACCAGTTCGACATCGACGGTGATGTCGGCGGGTTTGGCTTGAACCGCGAGAGGCGGCGCCTGCGGCGCGGCGTTAACGGCAACGTCGCCGGCCATGGCGCCGGCGGTCAACAGCACTCCGATCGAGACGTACCAGCGCATCGCGGCCTCCCGTCGCCCCTCGGCAATGGTGACACAGCGCGGTAATTCCGCAAGGCCCGATTGGGAGTCTTGGCAAGGCGCGAAGCAAATGCGATCAGTGCCTTTCGCTTCCGCTCGGAACCCATTTACCTAGGCTTTACCGCGATATTCTACAACCAAGGATGAACCCGTCCCTATTTGAGAGGGATCGGTCCCCGACTGGAAAAAAGCCCAACAGCGCCAAGCCGGTTCTAACGCCATGCGTTCTGGCGGCACACCGCCATGCGCCGATTTCGATCATCGTGGAATTTTCTCTGCGGTCACCCAGAAGGATGACAAAATGCTTTCGCGACTTTCCATCAGGGTCAAGTTGATTTCCCTCGTTGCGGTTTTGCTGCTTGCATTGATTGCAACCGGAACCTTCGCCGTGATCGAGATGCGCGCGATCAACACCGCGGCGCAAGATATCAAAACCAATTGGCTGCCGAGCATCCGCCTCGTCAGCGAACTACGCACCCAATCGGCACGCTATCGGGCCGTGCTGCGCGATTACCTGACCGAACCGGACGAGGCATTCATGGCCGACATCCAGCGGAACCTCGATGCCCGTGCCAGGGATTATGAGACCGCCAACAAGGCCTATGCGCCGCGCATCTCCTCGCCGGAGGAAGCCGCGCTGTATCAGGAACTGTCGCAGACTTGGACAACTTTCCGCGCCGCCGCCGACGAGGTGGTGGCCCACGCCCGCAAGCATGAAGTTGCGCAAGCGCGCACCGTTAACGCCACTCGCGCGACGCCGGCAGGCCGCAAGATGGACGCCGTAATGACCAAGATCGTGGCGCTCAACGACAACGGCGCCACCGCCTCCGGCCAGAATGCAGAAACCGCCTATGCGACCGCCTTTGGCGTGTTGCTCGCGGTGTTGTCCGGCATGGTGCTGCTGGGGCTTGCTGCAGCCGTGCTGGTGGTCCGGGACATCTCGCGCGGCATCGGCTCGGTGCTGACGCCGATGCACGCGCTGTCCGTAGGAAATCTCGACGTCGAAATTCCCCATCGCGGCGAGCATACCGAGATCGGTCAGATCGCCGACACCCTGCAACATTTCAAGACGGCGCTGATCGCCAAGAAAGAAACCGACGAGGCTGCCGCCGGTGAAGCCGGCGCCAAGTTGCGTCGCGCCGAAACCATGGACAAGGTGACTCGAAACTTCGAAACCATGGTCGGCGAGATGATAGGCTCACTGTCCTCAGCCTCGAACGAAATGGAGGCCACCGCCACGGCGTTGACCGGAACCGCCGACACCACGCGTCGGCTGTCCAACTCCACCGCCAGCGCCTCCCACGAGGTCTCCGAGAGCATCCAGTCCACTGCCGCCGCCACCGAGGAGATCACCTCCTCGGTCAACGAGATCAGCCGTCAGGTGCAGGAATCGAGCCGCGTGGCGCAGACAGCGGTGGCACAAGCCCAGAAGACCAATTCCAGCATCCAACAACTGTCGCAGGCCGCCGCCCGCATCGGCGATGTCGTCAAGCTGATCACTGCCGTCGCCGAGCAGACCAACCTACTCGCCCTCAACGCGACAATCGAAGCGGCGCGCGCGGGTGAAGCTGGACGCGGTTTCGCGGTGGTCGCCTCCGAAGTGAAGGCCCTGGCATCGCAGACCGCCAAGGCAACCGATGAAATCGGCACACACATCGCCGGGATGCAGGCCGCGACGCAGGATTCCGTAGCCACCATCCAGGAGATCAGCACCACCATCAACCTGATGTCGGAAATCTCCTCGACCATCGCCGCCGCCGTCGAGGAACAGGGCGCCGCGACGCAGGAGATTGCCCGCAACGTGCAGCAGGCCGCCGATCTCTGCGGCAACGTCGCCAGCAACATCACTGAGGTCGATCGCAGTGCCGGCGAAGCGGGCGCGGCATCATCGCAGGTGCTTGCTGCGGCGCAGTCGCTGTCGATGGAAAGCCACCGCTTGCAGACCGAGGTACATAACTTCCTCGAGACGATCCGCGCGGCGTAGGCCACGCCGGAGAGAGATGACACGAGCCGGCGAGTGGACTCGCCGGCTTGTGTTTGGACGATGGAACTACGCAAAATCCGCCATCGCCTCGCCAGAAAAACACGATAGTCTTCAGGTTCCCGGTCATATGGCGACGCGCATGAGCGATACCGTCATCAAGCCACGCACCAAGACGCGGACCAAGACCGCGCCGAAAACCGAACGGCCGCGCCTGCACAAGGTGATCCTTGTTAACGACGACTACACGCCGCGCGATTTCGTCGTGAGCGTGCTCAAGGCCGAGTTCCGCATGACAGAGGATCAGGCTTACAAGGTGATGCTCACGGCGCATCAGCGCGGCGTTTGCGTGGTTGCGATATTCACCAAAGATGTGGCGGAGACAAAAGCGACGCGCGCGACCGATGCCGGCCGCGCCAAGGGCTATCCGCTGCTGTTCACCACCGAGCCCGAGGAATAGTGCTGCGTTCGGCCGCTGGGGCGAAATCATCCGCGCGGCGGCAGCGCCTCGTCAGTGAGGCCATAGACGCGCTCGGCGCGGCGGAAACCGGCGATGGGAAATTCGCCAAGGTTGAGCCAACTCTCCGGGGCGGCGGCTGCGAAGCCTTCCGATGCAACAATGGTGCGATTGAGGTCGCTGGCGATCTTCTCGAGCCGCGCTGCAAGATTGACGGCGGGACCGATGCAGGTGAAGTCGAGCCGGTGGCCGCCGCCGATGTTGCCGTACAGGACTTCGCCGACATGCAGCGCTAGCCCAAAGCGGAACTTGTCGAAGTTGACGCCACCATGACGAAATGCCATCGCCGCAACGCGTTCCCGGCTGGCACGCGCCGCCGCCAGCACACGGCCGCAAACCTCCGCCGTGTCGGCGCCGCCTTCCGCGATGGGAAACACCGCGAGCAGACCATCGCCCATGAACTTCAACACCTCGCCGCCATGCTCAACGATAGGTTCGACCTGACAGTCGAAGTAGAGATTGAGCACCTCGACCACCGCGCTCGGCGGAAGCATGTCCGACAGCCGCGTAAAGCCGCGTAGATCCGACAGCCAGATCGCTGCTGGCATGGTTTCGGTGTGACCGCGCCGGATCTGGCCGGCGAGAATGCGCTGGCCGGCCCGATTGCCGACATAGGTATCGAGCAGAGCCGTCGCGGTACGCTCCAGACGAATAATCTCGATGACACGCGCGACCGGCGCCATCAACGCGCGCAAAGCCTCGACCTCTCCCTCGGAAAAGCCACCCGGCGCCGTCGTGGTCCAACTCACCGCATGAATCTCGCCGCTAAGAAAACGCAGCGGCATCGCAATGTAATCGGTCATTCTCTCGGCGCGCGCATCAATAAAAAAACTCGACCGCGTATCAGCCAGGATATCGGCCTCGCGGTAACGCATCTCGCGGCCCTCAGCGTGAACAACCGCGAGCGGGCTGTTGAGGAAGTTCTCATCCTCTTCGATACCATACGGTGCGGCGTAGACCGTCACACCCTCACCACGCCGCCACGTAAAACTCTGGCCGAACATCTGCGGATGCAGCGTGCGGACAAAGACGCCGACGCGCCATAGCGCGACACCCGCCTCGACAAGACGCTCGCATAATTGCTGCATCATCACTTCCGGCGTCACGCCGTTGCGCTCGCCGGCCGATACCCAGGTGGCAATGTCTTTCAGATTCTCGATCTGCATTTCATCAATCCGGTGGCGTGTCTATCGATAGTCCCGCGAATCCGCTCCCAGTCCTCAACTTTGCTCCATCAGCGTTTCGTCGATCAAACCATAGACATGCTCGGCGCGACGAAAACCCGCGATCGGAAATTCACCAAGATCAGTCCAGCCATCGGAGCAAGCTTCGACAAACGTTGTCGACGCCACCACCGTCCGATTAAGCGCGCCGGCGATCTTTTCCAGCCGCGCCGCGAGATTGACGGCGGGACCGATGCAGGTGAAATCGAGACGATCGCCCCCGCCGATATTGCCATAGAGCACTTGTCCGACATGCAGCGCGAGCCCGAACCGAAATGCGCCAAGACGTTCGTCGCCGATGGCATATTCCAGGCTTGCGACATTGGCGCGACTGGCCCTCGCCGCTTGCAGGACGGCCTGACATACCGCCCACATATCGCTGCCATCCTCGGCAACCGGGAAAACGGCAAGCAACCCATCACCCATGAATTTCAGAATCTCGCCGCCGTGTTCGAGGATCGGCGCGACCTGACAATCGAAATATTGATTGAGCAATTCGACGATGGCATCCGGCGGCAGGCGGTCCGACAGCGGCGTGAAACCTCGCAAATCCGACAGCCAGATCACCGCGCGCATGGTCTCGGTATGACCACGACGGATCTGCCCGGCCAGAATACGCTGGCCGGCGCGCGGCCCGACATAGTTGTCGAGCAGCCCGGCCGCAGTCCGCCGCAACAGGAAGATCTCGATCATCCGAGACAGTGGCGCATGGATGGCGCGCAGCTCATCGAGATCGGTGTCGGTGAATCCGCCCTCTCGCCGCGTTGACCAACTCAAGGCCTCACGCTGGCCGTCGGAAAATGTGATCGGTAGCGCGAAGTAATCGGTGACGCCCTCAGCTTGCATCGAAGCCAGAAAGGAGGAATTGCCGACGTCATCAGTGTCACGCAGGCGCCGCCGCACTTCATGGCCCGTATCGTACACGATCGCGATCGGACTTGAGAGATAATCGTCGGATTCTTCAACCCCATAAGATGCTGCGGTCATCGACACACCGCTTTCCGCGCGCCAAATAAAGCCGCGACCCGACATCGTCGGATGTAGGGTGCTGACGAACACACCGACCCGCCAGATTGGAATGCCGCTGGCCACGATGCGTTCGCAACTCTCGGTGACGAACGAACTCACCTGCGGCGCGGACTGCGCCCCGTCGATCAGCCAGTCCACCATGCTTTGGAGACGACCGGCTTGCATCGACGACTGCCCTAGCCCACCTGCCCGCGATGGCGCAGCAGATGGTCCGCCAGCACGCACGCCACCATCGCTTCGCCGACCGGCACCGCGCGGATGCCAACGCAGGGATCGTGGCGGCCCTTGGTCAGGATATCGGTATCGACGCCGCTGCGGTCGATGGTCCGGCGCGGCGACAGGATCGACGACGTCGGCTTCACCGCAAAACGCACGACCACCGGCTGGCCGGTGGAGATGCCGCCGAGAATGCCGCCGGCGTGATTGGAAAAAAACGCCGGGCCGTTGTTGCCCATCCGCATCTCGTCGGCGTTCTCCTCGCCGGACAGCGCCGCGGCATTGAACCCCTCGCCGATTTCAACGCCCTTCACCGCATTGATGCTCATCATCGCGGTGGCGAGATCGCTGTCGAGCTTGGCGTAGACCGGCGCGCCGAGCCCCGCCGGCACACCTTCGGCCACCACCTCGATCACCGCGCCGATGGACGAGCCGCTCTTGCGGATGCTGTCGAGATAGCCTTCGAAGAACGCGGCCTTATCCTTGTCGGGGCAGAAGAACGGGTTGCGCGCCACCTCGTCCCAATCCCACTTCGCGCGATCGATCTTGTGCGGCCCCATCTGCACCAGTGCGGCACGCACAGTCATGCCGGGAATGACCCGGCGTGCGACCGCACCGGCGGCAACACGGCTCGCGGTCTCGCGCGCCGAGGAGCGACCACCGCCGCGATAATCGCGGATGCCGTACTTCGCCTCGTAGGTGAAGTCGGCGTGACCCGGACGATACTTGTCCTTGATGTCGGAATAGTCCTTCGAGCGCTGGTCGGTATTCTCGATCAGCAGCGCGATCGGTGCGCCGGTGGTGACCTGCACTCCGCTCTCCGGATGTGCCATCACGCCGGACAGGATTTTCACCTGGTCCGGCTCCTGCCGCTGCGTGGTGAAACGCGATTGGCCGGGACGGCGGCGGTCGAGGTCCTGCTGGATATCCTCGGCCGCGAGTGGGATCAGCGGCGGGCAGCCGTCGACCACGCAGCCAATCGCCACCCCATGGCTCTCGCCGAAGGTGGTGACGCGGAACAGGTGACCGAAGGTGTTGTGGGACATGCACCCGCCTTTAAGTAGCGAATTTCGCTACACCTCGTAGCGACTTGTTGCGAAAATCGCAAATTTTGCGGACCAGCCTCAACTATACTTTGCCAGCGTCCCGTTCCTGAAGACGTAGACCGCGCCCTGTTCGATGAAGAGATCGGCCGCCTTCTCCGGCAACGCAACCCCGATCGCCACCATCAGCGCCCGCGCCGTGCCGCCGTGAGACACCGCGACGGTGTTTCCGGGCAGCGAGTCGTACCACTCACGCATGCGCTGCGTGACCGATACATAGCTTTCGCCGCCTGGTGGCGAGACGTGCCACTTGTCCCGCTCGCGCTCCGCGAACAGGTCAGGATGGGACGCACGCATCTCCGGCAGCGTCGAGCCCTCCCATTCCCCATAGGCAATTTCGCGCAGACGGTCATCGAGCGCGAAACCCTCCGGCGGCAGCCCCAGCTCCGTCCTCACCAGTTCCATGGTGACGCGCGCGCGCATTAACGGGCTTGCGACAAACGCAAGATCATCCAGCGCTTGACCATTCCGTGCCACCAGATCGCCGAGGACATCGCCGGCATGGGTCGCTTGCACGCGGCCGAGATCATTCAGCGGAATGTCCTTGGAGCCCTGGAAACGGCCGGCCGCGTTCCACGCCGTCTCGCCATGGCGGATGAAGTAGATGGTCGGTAGGGACATCGTCGAAGGTTTCTTGGTATTTCCTACCGTCGTTGCGAGGAGCGTAGCGACGAAGCAATCCAGTCTCTCTCTTGTGGCTTCTGGATTGCTTCGCTTCGCTCGCAATGACGATCGTTACTGTTCACGGATAGGTACGGTTCACACCGGTGCGGATCAATCCTTCGCCAGCGAGATATCCGGCGCATCGGGGCGTTTCATACCGACGACGTGATAACCGGAATCGACGTGATGCACCTCGCCGGTGACGCCGCGCGACAAGCTAGAAAGGAAATACATCGCGCTATCGCCGACTTCCTCGATGGTGACGGTGCGGCGCATCGGCGCGTTGTATTCGTTCCACTTCAGGATGTAACGGAAATCGCCGATGCCGGACGCGGCCAGCGTCTTGATCGGCCCCGCCGACAGCGCATTGACGCGAATGTTCTTCTCGCCGAGGTCGGCGGCCAGATAGCGCACACTCGCTTCCAGCGCCGCTTTCGCCACGCCCATGACGTTGTAGTGCGGCATCCACTTCTCGGCGCCGTAGTAGGTCAGCGTCAGGATCGAGCCGCCCTCGGTCATCAGCTTCTCAGCGCGTTGTGCAACGGCCGTGAGCGAATAGCACGAGATCAGCATGGTCTTGCTGAAGTTGTCGGCGCTGGTCTCGATGTAGCGGCCGTCGAGTTCGTCTTTGTCGGAAAATGCGATGGCGTGGACCACAAAATCGATCTTGCCCCACTGCTTTTTCGCCTCGTCGAACACCGCATCGATGGTCGCGGGATCGGTGACGTCGCAATGGCCGAGCAGGATGCCGCCGAGTTCCGCCGCCAGCGGTTCGACCCGCTTTTTCAGAGCATCCCCCTGCCAGGTAAGCGCGATCTCGGCCCCCTGCGCCCGGCAGGCCTTGGCGATGCCCCAGGCGATCGAGCGGTTGTTGGCGACGCCGAGAATGATCCCGCGCTTGCCCTGCATCAGGCCTGAATTCTGTCCCATTCCATGTCCCATCGATCCAATGCCGGCCGATCGCCAGCCCTTCCGGGTACACCACCACTGAGGCTTGGCAAAGCCCAAAATGACCCGAAAACGCGCTGTTTTGGGGCGGAAAAGTTAACGGCCGGAATAGCCGCATGGGAGCGGTGTTCTATAAACATGGGCATGGGGCCTGCTAGAGCCGGATAACGATCAACGCCCTCTCCGGCCCGGCCTCCGATCCGATGAGATGACAGCAGAGTAATGAACACATTTCGCGACAGCGTCGAAGCCATGATCCCCGCATTGCGCCGCTATGCGCGGGCACTGACGCGCGACGCTGATATCGCCGACGATCTGGTGCAGGATACGCTGGTGCGCGCGCTGCGTTCGGAGCGGCTGTTCCTGGGCGGCGATATCCGGAGCTGGCTCTACACCATCCTCACCAATCTCAACCGCAACCGTCGCCGCTCGCTGGCACGCAAGCCTTCCTTCGCGCCGCTGCAAGACGCTGCGGCCGGTGCCAGCGGCACCGAGGCCGAGGGTCGCGACATCGCCCGCGCGTTGGCGACACTGGTGGACGACCAGCGAGCCGTGCTGCTGCTGGTGACCCTGGAAGGCCTGAGCTATCGCGAGATCGCCGACATTCAGGGCGTGCCGATCGGCACCGTGATGTCCCGCCTCGCCCGCGCCCGTGCCCATATGAAAGCCGCACTCGAAGGCGAGCGCCCTGCGCTGCGCCGCGTCAAGTAATTCGAGCCAGACGAGAAGAGACGACCATGACCGAACCCAACATTTCCGTCACCGAAGACGAGTTGCACGCCTACATCGACAACGAATTGCCGGTGGAGCGCCGTGGCGCCGTCGAAGCCTGGCTCGCCACGCACCCGGATGATGCCGAGCGCGTCCGATCATGGCGCGCGATGGCGGAGGAGCTGCACGCACGTTACGACGCGGTCGTGGACGAACCGGTGCCGCAACGGCTCGAGATCGAACGGCTGGCACGACCGCCGCGCCGCGTGCTGTATGGCGCGATCGCCGCCACGCTTGCCGCATTCGTCATCGGCGGTGCGACGGGATGGCTGGCGCATGGCGTCAGCGCCGCGCCATCGTCGCTGCAGGCCTTCACGCTCGACGCGCTGGAGGCACATCGGCTGTATGTCGTGGAAGTGCGCCACCCGGTCGAAGTCGCAGGCTCCGAGCGCGCGCATTTGCAGCAGTGGCTGTCGCGACGCGTGGGCTATACCATCAAGGCGCCGGAACTGGATGGCTCCGGATTAAAACTGGTCGGCGGTCGGCTGCTGCCCGGCCCGCAAGCGCCGGCAGCCTTCCTGATGTATGAAAGTCCAACCGGCGAACGCTTCACGCTCTATACGTCGCGCGCCGCCGCGCCGACCACGCAGATGCGCTATGTGACACGCGCCAGCGACGGCGCGTTGTACTGGTCGGATCGCGGCGTCGGATACGTGCTGTCGGGTCCCGACGACAATAAGAACCGCCTCGAACAAGTCGCGCGCGCTGTTTACGATCAGACCGAGAAAAACGGCGGCTGAGGGACGCATCTGGCGACGCGTCCCTCAGCCGCCCTTAAGCTACACCGTCAGAAATCGCTCTGCGGCATCGACGGCGCGCGCATAACCGGGATAGTCACCCTTGCCACCGATGATCTCGATCGGCCCCGGTCCGATTGGCCCAGTGAGTTTCGGATCGGTGGTAATGAATACTCCGATCAGCGGTACAGCGTATGCGGCGGCGAGGTGCAGCAACCCGGTATCGACGCCGACCGCTAACGAAGCATTCGCGATCACCTGCGCGGTTTCATCGAGCGGCCGTCGCTGCAGCACTTCAGCGCCCTTGATCGCACCTGCCAGTCGCTCGCTACGCACGCGCTCGGCTTCGGTACCCCACGGCAACAGAACGCCCATCCCCTTTCGCCGCAGCGCCTGCCCGAGCCCGATCCAGTTTGATTCACGCCACTCCTTATCCGCGCGCGATGTGCCGTGCAGCAGCACCGCGTAAGGCGTCGAAGATGCATCCGCGTGGCGCGGCAATCCGTAATCGATGACGTCAGAAGGAACGAAATTCAGCGACAGCCCCGCGAGCGCGCGATTGCGCAGCACCGCATGCTGATCCTTAGCCACCGTATGACGAACATCGTAGAACCACGATGCCATCGGCTCACGAATACTATAGCGGTCATAACCATGACGCTCGCCGCGTGCCTGCGCCGCGATCAGTGCGGATCGCAGCAGCCCCTGTGTATCGACCACGCGATCATATCGGCGTGCTTGCAAGACGCTTCGGAACGTCGCGACGTCTCGCCACGTCGAAGGCATTAACAATCCACCGCGCCAGCGCCGTGTCGCTACCGCAGTCACCTCGTTGACGCCGGGATGCAGTCGCGCCAGCGGCGCGAATGCTTCCTCCACCACCCAGCCGATATGCGCCTCCGGCCAGCGCCGACGCGCCTCGGTGACTGCCGGCATATTGTGCACGACATCGCCAAGCGACGAGGTTTTAACAAACAGGACAGAATCCATCGTCGGCAAAAGCTCGCATTGTTCGAAACCCGGTGAGGTTTTGGCAACCATAAGCACGTTTCAAAGCCGAGATCACACCGAATCTGCGGTTCATTAGCCCAGTTTTACCTTGTCTGCACCGCTGCGGCCGTAGGCTTGCCTGCTTCTTGGCGCGCTGCGGGGCGCGGTAGATAACGGAAGGGCCTCATGACCGTACTCGTGACCGGCGGAGCAGGCTATATCGGCAGCCATATGGTTCTCGCACTGGTGGAAGCCGGCGAGAGCGTGGTGGTGATCGACAATCTGTCGACCGGCTTTTCCTCCGCGCTGCCTGAAGGCGTTCCGCTCTATATCGGTGACGCCGGCGATGAAAACCTGGTCACAGGCGTCATTGCCAATCATGGCATTGAGGCGATCATTCACTTCGCCGGCTCCGTAGTTGTCCCGGACTCGATGCGCGATCCGCTCGGCTATTATCGCAACAACACCATCACCACGCGCAACCTGCTCGCGGCTGCGGTGCAAGGCAACGTCCGGCGTTTCATCTTCTCCTCCACCGCCGCCGTCTACGGCAATCCGGACCAGATGCCGGTGACCGAAGATGCGCCGACGCGGCCGCTGTCGCCCTATGGCGCGTCGAAGCTGATGAGCGAGATCATGATGCACGACCTCGCCGCAGCGCACGATTTCCAATTCGTGGTGCTGCGCTATTTCAATGTCGCGGGCGCCGATCCCCTCGCCCGTATCGGTCTCGCCACCGTCGGCGCTACGCATCTGCTGAAGATCGCCGTGGAAGCCGCCACCGGCCAGCGCGCCAAGATCGACGTTTACGGCACCGACTATCCGACGCCGGACGGCAGTTGCATCCGCGACTTCATCCATGTCAGCGACCTGGCACAGGCCCACCGCGCCGCGCTGGCCTACTTGCGGCAAGGCGGAACATCGACCACGCTGAACTGCGGCTACGGCCGCGGCTATTCCGTGCTGGACACCATCGAGGCGGTGCGGCGCGCTTCGGGCCATAACTTCGCGGTTCAATACGCGCCGCGCCGGCCCGGCGATATCATGACCATGATCGCCGATACCGGCCGCATCCGCGCAACGCTGGACTGGACGCCGCAATACGACGACCTGCCCACCATCGCCGCGCACGCGCTGACCTGGGAAGCCAAGCTCGCACAAAGCCGTGACGGCGACCAATGGCGGCGGGCGGAATCGGCTTAAAGGGATGGTAAAAACTCCGTTTCCGGCTTGAAAAAGCCGCGCATAGCGGGCAATTGAAGCGGACATTCTCGCACACAACCCTGACGCGTGCCGGCCACTTGCCGCACCCGTCACTGGAACGCGGATGACCGACGCCCCACGCAAGATTACCGACGATCCCTACGGCGCAGCAATCTTGATTCGCCGCCTGATCAGCGAGCAAGCGGCAACGTATTGGCGGCGCTATCTGCTCGCCTTCATTCTGATGGGCATCGCAGCAGCCACGACCGCAGCAGCCGCCTATCTCCTCGGCGAGGTCATCAACCAGGCTTATGTCGACCGCAACGTGCGCGGCATTTTCATGCTGTCGGGCGTGGTGCTGGTCATCTTCATCGCCAAGGGCGCGGCCACCTATGGCCATTCGGTGATCCTGTCGCAGATCAGCAACGCCATCCTCGCCAACAACCAGCGCCGGCTGTTCGCCAAGCTGATGAGCGAGAGCATCGGCTTTTTCTCGCAGCGTCATTCGTCCGAGTTCCTGGCGCGGCTCACCGCCGGCGCGACTTCGGTGACGCAGGTCCTCACCTTGCTGATTAATGCCGTCGGCCGCGATCTGCTGTCGCTGATCGCGCTGGTCGCCGTGATGGTGATGCAGGATCCGTATATGTCGCTGCTCGGCGCGCTGGTCGCGCCGCCGGCGATGATCGTGCTGCGCAAGCTGGTGAAGCGCATCAAGGGATTGGCACATAGCCAATTCCACGGCACCGCCGACATCATGGAAACGATGCAGGAATCGCTGCAAGGCATCCGCACCGTCAAGGCGTTCACGCTCGAAGACACCATGCGCGAGCGCATCGGCGTCAGCATCGATGCGGTGGAACGCGATTCCAACAAGATGGCGCGCATCTCAAATCGCTCCAGCCCGCTGATGGAAACGCTCGGCGGCTTCGCCATTGCCGGCGGCTTGATGTATGGCGGCTACCGCGTGGTGGCGATGGGTGCGACGCCGGGACAGTTCTTCTCGTTCCTCACCGCGTTCCTGCTGGCCTATGAGCCGGCGAAGCGGTTGGCGCGGCTGAATATCGACCTCAACTCGAGCCTGATCGGGGCGCGCAAGCTGATCGAGATCATCGACAGCCCGGCCACCGAGCCCGACGACAGCAACAAGCCTGCGCTGAAGCTGACCGAGGCGCGAGTCGAGCTGCGTGATGTGACCTTTGCCTATCGATCGGGCGAACCGGTGCTGAACCGGATGAGTTTCATCGCCGAACCGGGCAAAGCAACCGCGCTGGTCGGACCATCCGGTGGTGGCAAATCCACGGTGCTGGCACTGTTGCTGCGGCTCTACGAGATCGACAGCGGCGAAGTATTGATTGATGGCCAGAACATCTCCGCTGTGTCGCGCCATTCGCTGCGGCAGCAGACCGCCTATGTGGGGCAGGACGTTTATCTGTTCCGCGCCACCATTCGTGACAATATCGCGTTCGGCAAACCCGGCGCGACCGACGACGAGATCGTCGCAGCAGCCAAGGCGGCTTGCGCTCACGACTTCATCATGAATTTCCCGAAAGGCTATGATACGCCGGTCGGTGAGCACGGCACGCAACTCTCCGGCGGCCAGCGCCAGCGCGTCGCCATCGCCCGCGCGTTGGTAAAAAACGCGCCGATCATCCTGCTCGATGAAGCCACCGCTGCACTGGATTCGGAATCCGAGAAGCAGGTGCAGGAGGCAATCACCCATCTTTGCCAGAACCGCACCACCATCGTCATCGCCCACCGACTGCATACCATCATGAACTCGGATGCGATCCTGGTCGTCGAGGGCGGCGAGATCGTCGAGCGCGGACGCCACGACGATCTGCTGCGCCGCAACGGCCGTTACGCCTCGTTCTTCCGCCTGCAACATCGTGAGACGCCCACGCTGGCGGCCGTCACGGCATCGGCTTAGAGTGCCAACCTTCCTTCGCTTCCCGTCCTCGTTAATCCGAGATCGTTCATGAGCACGTCTGCATCGTTCGTCATTCCCGCGCCGCCCCAAGCCGCCATCGCTGTTGCTGGCGAGAGTGACAGTTTTCCGGTACGCCGTATCTGGTGCGTTGGGCGCAATTACCTCGAGCACATTCGTGAGATGGGCAACGACGAGCGCGCCCCGCCGTTCTTCTTCGCCAAGCACGCCGACATGGTCGTCGCCGACGGCGCAACGATCCCCTACCCATCGCTGACCAAAGACTTTCATCACGAAGTCGAACTGGTGGTGGCGCTCAAAAGTGGCGGCCGCAATATTCCCGCCGACAAGGCGCTCGATCATGTCTACGGTTATGCCGTGGGTATCGATCTGACCCGTCGCGACCTGCAAGGCGCCGCGAAGAAGAAGGAGCGGCCGTGGGAGATCGGCAAGTCGTTCGAGCAGTCCGCGCCGTGCGGTGCGTTGCAGCCCGCCGCCAAGATCGGCCATCCGGCCAAGGGTCGTATCTGGCTTTCGGTCAACGGCACCGAGAAGCAGAAGGGCGATCTCACCGAATTGATCTGGAGCGTGCCGGAGATCATCGCGAAACTGTCCGAGCAGGTCACGCTTGACGCCGGCGACATCATCCTGACCGGGACGCCGGCCGGCGTCGGCGCGCTTGTGCCGGGCGACCAAGTCGAATGCGGCGTCGACGGCATCGGCACATTGAAAATCACGATCGGCCAGCCGGAATAACCTGCCGAGCCGACAGCACTCGGTGTGAAACGTAACGGGCGGCATCAGCATCGATGCCGCCCGTTCTTGTTGGAATATCGCGAGACGATCAGCGCTCGGTTTCGGCGCTGAGCACGTCGCCGAACAGGTCCCACTTGCCGTTCGAGAACTTCATCATCTTGAGCTGCTCGATCGGCGCGAAGTCGGCGGCGCTGGTCTTGACGTGGACGCCCGGAAGCAGCGTATCCGGCACGAACTTGTCGATGCTCGCCGCCTGTTTCATGACGTTGGCGCGGGTAAGATCGTCGCCGCACTTCTCCAGCACATGCACCATGGTCTGCGCGGCCGAGTAGCCGTAGACCATGTTGGCGTCAGTGACGTTGGCACCCGGCATGTACTTGTCGACGAAGGCCATGAACTTCTTCATGCCGGCGTCGTCCTTCCACTGGGGATCGGCGGCGTCCTTGAGATAGCCTGCCGACAGCACGCCTTCGGAAGCATCGAGACCCGCCGGCTTCATCACCGCGCCGATCGAGATCGACACGTCGGTCATCAGGTGCATCGGCTTCCAGCCGATCTCGTGCATCTTCTTGATGGCTTGGGCGGCGAACTTCGGCGTCGAGATGTTGACGAAGACGTCGGCGCCGGTGCCCTTCAGCTTGACGATGTGGGAGTCGATGGTCGGCTCGCTGTTCTCGTAGCTTTCCTCGGCAACGATGAGCTTCGAGGCTTTATCGCCGAAGACGTCCTTGAGACCGAGCAGATAGTCCTTGCCGAAATCATCGTTGGCGTAGAGCACAGCGACCTTGGCGTCCGGCTTGGTGGTGAGGATGTACTTGGCGAAAATGCGCGCCTCGGAGCGGTAGCTCGGCTGATAACCCATGGTCCACGGGAAGTTCTTCGCGTCGTCCCACTTGCTGGAGCCGGAGGCGATGAAAAGCTGCGGCACCTTCTTGGCGTTCATGTACTTGTGCACGGCCGATTGGGTCGGCGTGCCGAGCGGATTGAAGATGAACAGCACCTCGTCGCTTTCGACCAGCTTGCGGGTCTGCTCGACGGTCTTCGGCGGGCTGTAGCCGTCGTCGTAAGTAATGAACTTGATCTTGCGACCTTTGATACCGCCCTGATCGTTGATCATCTTGAAATAGGCTTCCTCGGTCTTGCCGATGATGCCGTAGGCCGATGCCGGGCCGCTGTAAGCCTCGATGTTGCCGATCTTGATTTCAGTATCGCTGGCGCCGGTGTCGTATTTCTTCTGGGCCAGCGCGCTGCCGGCCGTGAGCAGCAACGCAGCAGCCGAGATGGCCGCCAGACGAGATGGTAGTCGGATCATTCGCGTTTTCTCCTTGGAAGTTTTTTATTGGAATCCGCGTATCTAACTATGCTCTCGCGAGATTTGCCAGCGTCCCGCGACGGCAAAACGCAGCCGTGATGAGCGGTAGCGCCTAAACGCAAGTTTCGATCAAGCCGGATACAACTTCGCGATCTCGCGGCGTAATGCGCCCGAGTTTTGCGGGGAACGCCTCGCCTCTTTGAGAAGAGGGCGCGCGGAACGCCGGACGCACCATGCGTCCGCAGCCTCATGCGCAAAGTGTAGAAAGCGCACGAGTATAGTCACCACGGTCGCACCGGACATCGTCCGGCGTTCCGCGCGC